>MDTC01229324.1_pt1 | contig 154317 bp, 142 predicted proteins | sample 811181 | NCBI WGS metagenome assembly MDTC01 (sample SAMN05326644, study PRJNA326480) | marine metagenome | isolation source: seawater | place: Pacific Ocean: North | collected 2011
AGTCTTATAGGAGGCCTCCGTAGCTCAGATGGATAGAGCAACGGACTTCTAATCCGTAGGTCGCAGGTTCGACTCCTGCCGGGGGCGCAAGGATCTTGCGATCGATGAATTACGCTAATGACTGTTTCATTTTCTGTCGGCGTTCGGTAAGTAAGAACTCGGTATAGCCATTTGCTTGTTCGCGACCTTCGAAGACCAAGGCTAGGGCTGCTTGGTAGGGGATACTGATTGATAAGTTATTTGACATATTATGGTATTGCTCATCATCAGCATTCTGTTGATCAACCAAGGTGGCCATTTCTTCCATCACTTTGTGAACTTGTTCTGAAGAGACAATACCGTGATGCAACCAATTAGTAATGTGCTGACTTGATATCCGAAGAGTGGCTCTGTCTTCCATCAATTCAATATCGTTTATATCAGGAACTTTGGAACATCCAACACCCTGACCAACCCATCTAGAAACGTATCCGAGTATTCCTTGTACGTTATTTCTTAGCTCGGCATCGATTTCCGAAGGGGTTAATTCTCGATGTGGTTCAAGGACCGGGACCTCTAGCATCAATTCTCGTTGTGTAGCAGTTCTTGATTGTAGCTTTTCTTGTATTTCGCTGACATTGATTTCTAGGTAGTGCAGAGCGTGCAAGGTTGCTGCAGTGGGCGAGGGCACCCAAGCACAACTGGCTCCAGATAATGGGTGCGCTATTTTTTCTCTCAACATATCTGCCATGTCATCTGGGCGGGCCCACATTCCTTTACCTATCTGCCCATGCCCGAGTAAACCTGCAGCTAAACCCTCGTCAACATTAATATCTTCGTAGGCTGTTAACCACTGTTGTGATTTCATTTCGCTTTTCGGAACAAAAGGCCCAGCTTCCATACTTGTGTGAATTTCATCTCCAGTGCGATCAAGAAACCCTGTATTAATGAAGACAACTCTGTCCGATGCGGCTTGAATACAAGCTGATAGATTCAGTGAAGTTCTTCTCTCCTCATCCATTATTCCGATTTTGACTGTATTTGGAGGTAATCCTAGGAATGATTCGATGCTTGAAAACATTGAAGAACTCATTTCTACTTCTTCCGGGCCGTGCATCTTAGGTTTAACAATATATATAGATCCTTCTGGACTGTTCTTGTAGGCACTGTTCCCGATAAGGTCATGCATTCCACACATTGTTGTTATTACTCCATCAATGAGAGTTTCAGGAACAGGGCTTCCGTCTAATAAGATCATTTCAGTCGTAAGGTGCATTCCGACATTTCTCACGAGTAGAAGAGATCGTTTTCTAATGCTTCCATCTGATCCGTCAGCAAGTTTTATAGCAGAATCTTGGTTTAGTTTTCTTGTGACTACGTCACTTCCTTTCAAGAATTTAGATTGAAGGGTTCCTTTCATCAGTCCAAGCCAGTTCCCATAGGCCAATACTTTGTCTGAGGCATCTACGGTTGCTACAGAGTCCTCACAGTCCATGATGGTACTAACTGCTGATTCCATCATTACGTCAGCTATGTTTGCATCGTCGGTGGATCCTATATGGTTTTCGGGATCAAAAATAATCTCGATATTGAGACCATTCTTTGATAGGAAAACAGAACTTGGTTCCTCTCTTGATCCTCCATAGCCGATGAACTGTGATGGGTCGGCGAGAGTTCGATTCCCGGAGGTGGTGGTGACTATTAAACCTTCTGCTACGAAATAGCTGGTTGAATTTTTGTGGCTGTCAGATGTTAAGGGGAAATGCGTATCTAATAGGTTTCGAGTGTAGCTTATTACCTTATTGCCACGAATTGGGTTATATGGCCCGCTTCGAGTCGCTCCATCACTTTCGTCAATTACATCGGTTCCGTAGAGTGCGTCATAGAGGCTACCCCATCTCGCATTTGCTGCATTTAATGCATATCTTGCGTTATCTACTGGAACAACTAGCTGGGGTGCAGCGATAGAAGCGATTTCGGGGTCTACGTTGGTTGTGTTTACAGAAACGGAATCAGGTTTTGGGCAGAGATATCCAATATCATTCAGGAATGTCTCGTAAGCCACTTGATCATGAGGCATATTTTTCTTGTCAACATGCCATTGATCAATTTGTGACTGGAAATCATCTCTCTTTCGAAGGAAGCTTTCTACTTGAGGTTTGTATTCCTTAAGGAACGTTTCAAATTTTTTCCAGAATTCATCGGCTGAAAGTCCTAGTCCTTCAAGAACGTCTGATTCAAGAAAATCTACGAGTTCGTTGTTTACTTGAAGCGAACCTTTTGTTGTAATTGATAGACTCATTTTTCCTTTATATCTCTACCAGGTATTTACATTAGCGCTTGATTCAGCGAAGGTTAGAATTGTTCTTCTTCGGTGCTTCCTTTGAGAGCTAATGTGCTAGCAGTGCCACCAGAAATTACTGTTGCGACCTGATCAAAGTACCCGGCGCCAACTTCTCGCTGGTGTTTTGTGGCACTGTAGCCTTCATCTTCCATAGCGAATTCACGCTGTTGAAGTTCAACATATGCTGACATATCTCGCTCCGTGTATGCCTTGGAAAGTTCAAACATTGATGCATTCAATGCATGCCAACCTGCAAGTGTGATGAATTGGAATCGATAGCCCATAGCACCAAGTTCACGTTGGAATTTAGCGATGGTCTCATCATCTAGTGCTGCCTTCCAGTTAAATGAAGGTGAGCAATTGTAAGCAAGCATTTTGTCTGGAAATTCAGCTTGCATTGCTTCAGCAAATCTTTTTGCCTCTGCTAGATCAGGTGTACTTGTCTCACACCAGACAAGGTCAGCATATGGTGCGTAGGCTAGACCTCGTGATATAGCGGCATCCATTCCGTTCTCCACGTGGAAGAAGCCCTCAGCAGACCTTTCGCCATTGCAAAATTGTTGATCTCGTTCGTCAACATCGCTAGTCAACAGTGTCGCTGCTAGCGAATCAGTTCGAGCTACGACGACTGAAGGGACATTCATGACATCCGCTGCAAGCCTGGCTGCAGTTAGCGTGCGAACATGTTGCTGCGTGGGGACAAGGACTTTGCCTCCCATGTGTCCGCATTTCTTTTCGCTTGCTAATTGGTCTTCCCAATGCACTCCGGCTGCTCCGGCTTCAATCATTGATTTCATCAGTTCGAACGCATTTAATGGCCCTCCGAATCCGGCTTCAGCATCAGCAACGATGGGTACCAGCCATTCTCGGTCTCGCTTGCCTTCACTCCATTCAATTTGGTCAGCTCTTCGTAATGCGTTGTTTATCCTTCGGACGACGGTAGGAACTGAGTTAGCTGGATAAAGGCTTTGGTCCGGATAAACTTGTTCGGCTAGATTGGCATCACCGGCTACTTGCCAGCCTGATAGGTAAATTGCTTCAAGCCCGCCTTTGACCATTTGGACTGCCTGACCGCCAGTTAACGCACCCATAGCATGGGTGTAGGAATTGTTATTTAATTTTTCCCATAGTTTTTCCGCACCTTGGCGTGCGAGGCTATATTCAACTCCAACAGAACCGCGAAGGTTTATAACTTCTTCAGCTGAGTAATCTCTGACAACTCCCTTCCACCGGTCGTTTTCTTGCCATTCTTTATTAAGTTCTTCAACTTGTTGTTCAAATGATTTTGACATTTAATTGTCTCCTGTAATGAGGGGAAGTAACGTATGCGTATCTACGATGCGTCAAAATAGCTTTAAAATCAACCTAATAACGATCTAAATATTACAAAAATTATCTATTTCAATAAAAAACTAAGAAATTATTAGTTAAAAGGTATGCTTATTAGGTTCATGGAGGTACCTAGATGGATTCACTAGTATTTGGTCAGCGACTTAAGCATTTCCGTAAGCGGAACAATTACACCTTGGCGCAGCTAGGTGAAAATGTTAAAAAGCCTGCTCCTTATTTATCCCAGCTAGAGAATGGCCTTGCAGAGCCTCGTGTTAGTTTGATCCGAGAGTTAGCAGTTGCTTTGGATTGTACGCCTTCCGATCTGTTGGACCCTCAGCCACCCAGCAGAAGAGCAGAACTTGAAATAGCGTTACGCCAACTACAAGAGCAGCCGGAAAACAGTCAAAGAAAATTACCTTACATTAGGCCCTCAACGAGAATGCCTGATGAAATTCTGGAACACATTATCGGGCTGTACACGGCACTTGATGAAGATAATTCACTTAGTATTTCCAATCCGAATACTCCTAAAAACATTGCACGAAATTCAAATAGAGACTTGAGAAGTGAGATGCGTGAAAGGAATAACTATTTCTTAGAAATAGAAGCTACGGCTAATGATATTTTGAAATCTGTTGACTATCCAGGATCAGGACCTGTATCCGAAAGAATCCTGATGGACGTATGTGAACATTTTGGATTCTCAGTCAAACGCGCAGAGAAAATTCCGCATTCAACTAGGTCAATAACTGATCAAAGAGAAAAAATCATCTATATTCCTCAGCGAAATGATCTTTCAACACGTGCATCGCGGTCAGTTGTGTTGCAGACACTAGGGCACTATGCATTGGGACACGAAGTCGCTGATGACATTTCTAAGTATCTTCTCCAAAGAGTCGAATCTAACTACTTCGCTGCTGCAATTCTTGCGCCTGAAAAGCCAGCAGTGAAGTTTTTGGAAAATGCATATAAGGCGATGGATATATCCGTAGAAGACCTGCAGGAAATTTTCTATATCTCCTATGAGATGGCGGGACATCGACTGACTAATCTTGCGACCCAACATCTTGGACTAACTTTACATTTCCTTAGGTCCGATGATGAAGGAATAGTGTGGAAAGCTTATGAAAATGATGGAGTTCCGCTTCCTCAAGGTATTGATGGAACTATTGAAGGAGAGCATCTGTGCAGAAATTGGGGAACACGTCAGGCCTTCCATACTCAAGATGCATTATCCCTTCACTACCAATACACGGACACACCATCAGGTAAGTATTGGTGCGTGACGCATGTTGAAGCTGACAGAGTTCCATATCATGCAGTAACGATAGGCACCACTGCTGATCAAGCGAAATGGTTTAGAGGAAGCGACACAAAGAGATTTTCAACTTCGCAATGCCCAGATAAAGATTGTTGCAATACCCCAAGGGCTAGCGTGAGACAACATTGGCAGGGTGTAGCGTGGCCATCGGCAAGAGATCGAAGTAACGTAACATCTGGTTTGCCGCTACCGGCAAGAAGCTTCACTCGATTTCCAGGTGTGGATATTGTGGAAGTTTTTGAATTCTTAGAACGTCAAGAAAGTCAATGATAGACCGGAGCTGTTAGCTACCGGACTAATCTCATAGGTAATGAAACCTTCATCTGAATTAGGTCAATTCGCAACAAACGGCGATAGTGCCAAACGAAATGACGGCAGACTTCCGTATATGCCTGGGATAGATGGTCTCCGAGCATTAGCTGTATTGGCTGTCATTGTTTATCATTCAGAGTTTGAAAATTTTACTGGTGGTTTCCTCGGGGTTGAAATTTTCTTTGTTATCAGTGGATACCTCATCACTGCACTACTTCTTAATGAATACAGCACAAATAGCACTGTTAATCTTCGTCGATTTTGGACCCGAAGGGCAAGACGTTTACTCCCGGCATTACTTATTTATATAGCAGGATCAGTCGCTCTGGCATACGCACTGGCAGATGATGTGGTACCCACAAAAGGCGAAATACTTTCGACATTAGGTTACGTGTATAACTGGTTCGGTATCTTTCAAGAAATTTCTTACACCGAGGTTTTTGAACGAAAGAATTTCTTCCATCACCTATGGTCATTAGCGATAGAAGAGCAGTTCTATTTGGTGTGGCCTCTAATTCTGTTGGCGTTCCAAAAGTACTTAAACAAGCGATTAACGATCTTGCTCATCAGTTTAGGAATAGCTACTTCATCTTTTCTTATGTGGGTCTTGTACGAGCCGTTCAAGGATCCTTTGAGAATATATTACGGAACAGACACAAGGGCATCAGGTCTTCTGATGGGTGCCCTCCTTGCCTATCTCTGGAGGCCCTGGAGTACTGAAAAGTCTAAACTATTCTCCTGGAAAGGTGAGAGGATCTTTCTCCTTGCTGGTTTTGGGGCAATAGGGCTTCTTCTATGGTCCACCATGAATTACACGTTATTGATGCCAGATGCCGAGCAATTATTTAGAGGCGGATTCCTTTTCACATCAGTTATCACGGCAATAGTAATAGGATGCACGGTCACCCCTAATTCGTACCTGAGTTCCTGCCTAGGTATTGCACCACTCGTCTGGATAGGGAAGCGGTCCTACGGTCTCTACTTATGGCATTGGCCCGTTTTTCAGCTAACTCGAGAGAGAGTAGATGTAGATATCAATGGTTGGGAACTATTCGGAGTCAGAATGTTTATAACCCTCGTATTGGTCGAAATAAGTTATCAATGCTTTGAACGTCCCATACGTGAGCAGACATTCCTAACTGGACTCAGGAACGTTAAAACAAGTAACGGCTTCAAATCGATTCTGTTGAAAGCAGGATTTCCCGTTCTAGGCATTATTGCAAGTTTGATGGTCCTTCAAGGTGTCCAAGTTGATCGTAATACCCAACAATATGAGGTTAGCTCCACGATTCAAAGTCAAGCCGAATCAAACGAGGATGAAGAGAATGCCACCGAAGAGGTAATTCCGTCAAGTCCCAAACTATTAACGGAGCCGGAAAGTAATCCTACTCCGCTAGAAATTGCAGTCCAAGAAACGCTAAATGCTGACGAAACAGAAGACACCGAAAATCAGAATCTGAATTCAGAAATCTCTGAAAATCAGGTATTTAGCATAGTTGACTTCCGAGAAGAAATAATTGATAATCCTTCCCGCTGGCAAGACTTGAAAAATATTGTAACTTACACTATCCCCATCTACTTTCACCGCATTACTTTTATCGGGGATTCAGTAATGCTTGGGGCGTTTACTAATATCGGAAATGAGGGCGTTGAGGAAGCCTTCCGCGAAGATATAGCAACTATCTCAAATCAGGTGACTGTTTCTGCTGCAAAAAACCGTCAATGGTACGAGCTTCGAGGAATCATACGAGAATTAGATGCTAAAGATGAACTGGGAGAAATCGTAGTCATACACTTGGGTAATAACGGAGTAATCGACGAACGAATTATCACTGAATCATTAGAATTATTAACGGAAGTTCGAAAAGTGCTTTTGGTAAACGTGCGTGTACCAAGGCGATGGGAGGACAAAGTAAATAATTTGCTTGATGATGCTGCAGAAACATTCGAAAATGCCAAAGTTGTTGACTGGTACTCAATATCTAATGAAAACCCACAATTTTTTACAAGAGATGGAGTACACACAGTACCCTCAGGGGCCAAACATTATGTAAATGCAATCATCGAATCTCTCGGTGGAGAATCTGTTGTTGAAAAAATGAGTAACGACTAGTTAGATTGGCGCTCAGCGTTAATACGCTGCTCTATATCTATACGAATTTCGGCAAAATTTGCTTCGCCGCTGATAATTAAATCCGCATTTTTCTTTGACGGTTCAACGAACTGATCGTGCATAGGTTGGACTGTTTTTAGAAACTGTGCTCGGGCTTGTTCTGCCGTTCGCCCTCTCTCTGCGACATCTCGAACTACCCTACGTTCAAGACGCACATCCTCAGGCGCGGATACAAAAATGCTAATGTCAAGTAGGTTGCAAATATCGGGGAAAACAAGAAGAAGAATGCCATCAATTAGAACCACTTCAGTCGGCGAAACTATAGAGGTTTCTGCACTCCTTGTATGAGTAGCAAAATCGTAGATAGGGGAAGAGATATCGGAACCTTTTCGCAGGGAACGTAAATTATTTATGAAAAGATCAACATCAAGAGAATCAGGATGATCATAATTGACCACTGCTCGCTTTTCTATGGATAGGTGACCTTGATCACAGTAATAACTATCAAATGCCAACTTAGAGACAAGAAACCCTAACTGGTTTTGCAAACAGTTAACGAGCGTAGTTTTTCCTGAACAACTACCTCCAGCTATTCCTAAAAATATTGATGACACTTGGACCTCTTTCACTCCTGTCCACAATATTAGATCTGAGCGGGTGAGGAGAATCGAACTCCCATCATCAGCTTGGAAGGCTGAGGTTCTAGCCTTTGAACTACACCCGCAGGCATTTAGATAGTATCGGGTTTTTATCACTTTTGTTAGAAAGAAGATTCAGAAATCATCCTGAAGCAGGATGAGAGCATCCAACAAGCGGATACACTTTCGGTCTGTGAATAGTTCTGTTAAAAGTCTTGAAGACAACAAAGTAGAAATTAATATCGAAGTCCCTGAGGATGCGATAGAAATCGCAATAGATGAGGCTTTTAAAAAACTAGCCAAGGAAGTCAAAGTGCCAGGGTTCCGACAAGGAAAGGCACCAAGAAAAGTCCTTGAGTCTAAATTCGGAAATGAATATGCCAGAAGCGAAGCTCTAAATGACATTGTGGGGGAAGTCTATTTCCAAGCTATCAATGAACATGAATTAGATGTTATAGCGCAACCTGAAATTGAGATACTTCAAGGGCAGGAGTCGGGCCCAGTTGTTTTTGAAGCAACTGTAGAGGTCAGACCTTCAGTAGAGGTTAAAGGATATAGTGACTTAGAAATAGAAGTACTCAGTCCGAAAGTAAGTCAAGAAGAAATAGACGAGAGCGTTAACCGGCTACTTGAACAAGCTTCTGAGAGAAATGAAGTTAATCGACCAGCGGAAATGGGTGATTTCGTAACGATGGACTTATCTGGATCCATTAATGGCGAAGTTGAAGAAAGCCTTACTGCTGAAGGATTTGTTTTTGAGGTTGGCTCATCATTCATTATTGAAGAAATCAACAACTCTCTAGTAGGTGCGGAAGTTGCACAAGAAATAAAATTCGGGGGCCCGCACCCTTCAGAAGAAGAAGCAGAGCTAGCCTTTGTTGCGAAGATTATTAATATTGAAGAGAAAATCCTGCCAGAATTAACTGACGAACTTGTCGCTGAACTGTCAGAATTTGAAACCGTCGAAATGCTTCTCGAGGATACGGAAGTACGGATGGGCGAATCGAAAAGAAACCAGTTGCCTGGTCACGTAACATCAAAGATGCTTGAAGCACTGTCTGAATTGGTCAAAGATGAAATCCCAGAGCCGCTAATACAGGAACAGACTCAGCAGCAAGTCCAAGATATGGCAATGCGTATGGCTCAACAGGGAATGCAATTTGAGCAATTTTTGCAAGCAACGAATCAATCGATTGAAGATATCGTTACGAACCTAAGAGAGCCAGCTGAACAAGCGGTTAAAACTGACTTAGCGCTGAGAGCTATAGCTGACTCAGAATCGATTGAAATCCTTGAGAATGATATTGAGAATGAGATAGAAAATATCGCCAAACAATACGCTTTACAAGCAGCAATTCAAGCCGAAGAAATTAACTTTGATGCTGAAATGACACCAGAAGAAGTAGATCACCAGCTAGCTTCTCGGATAGAAACAGAAAAGATGAACCTAGCAAAATCTTTAGCAGAAAATGGGCAAATTCGCATTCTGAAAGCGGATTTGCGCAAACAGAAAGCGCTAAAATTTGTAGAAGAAACGGTTAAAATAAAAGATGAAAATGGAAACGAAATTGATAACAAAGAAATCTTCGGTGAAAACACAGAAATTGATCCCGATTTGAGTCAAAATAGTAATAACCCCGATGAGACCAACCCCAAGGAAGAGGATCCAAGTGAGTCAGATGATTGATGGACCAACCAGTTACCTAGTTCCAACTGTAGTGGAGCAAACTAATAGAGGCGAAAGAGGATACGACCTCTATTCAAAACTGTTGAAAGAGAACATCATTTTTATAGGTACTCCGATTGATGATGGAATCGCAAATTTAGTTTGCGCCCAACTACTTCATTTAGAATCAGAAAATCCTGATAAAGATATAAGTCTTTATATCAATTCTCCTGGTGGAAATATCAACTCGGTTTTTGCAATTTATGACACTATGTCATATATCAAACCTCAAGTAGCAACAATCTGTTACGGGCAGGCCGTAGCTGCTGCTGCTGTCCTTCTAGCTGCAGGAACTACAGGAAAGAGGCTTGCTCTGCCGCATTCTCGAATCCTCATTCACCAACCATATGCCGGAGCGCAGGGTCAAGTATCTGATCTTGAGATCGCTTCCAGAGAGATCCAAAGACTAAAAAACCAATTAGAAGAAGTTCTCGCAACACACACTGGACAAACAGTTGAGCAAATCCGCCTCGACACCGACCGAGATAATATTATGGACGCATATGAAGCTAAAGAATATGGGATAATTGACGAGGTGATTAATTCACGCGCAAATGTCGATAATGCAGGTCCGATATCGGCCGTTTAGTAGAATAAGGGGGAACAGAAATGGCAAAATTCGGAGAAACCTCAGAGTTGCTAAAGTGCTCATTCTGTGGCAAGTCCCAAAAACAGGTTAAGAAGCTAATTGCAGGTCCCGGCGTTTATATTTGCGATGAATGCATTGATCTATGTAACGAAATAATAGATGAGGAACTCTCTCAACCCTCTGAACTGGGTTTCGATGAACTTCCCAAACCTGAAGAAATTAATGCTTTCCTAGATGATTACATAATCGGACAAGAACAGGCGAAAAGAATTCTCTCTGTAGCTGTTTATAATCATTATAAGCGCGTACAACTTGGAGAAAAAAATGATGATGAAGTCGAACTCTCTAAAAGCAATATCCTTCTCATAGGGCCAACAGGATGTGGGAAGACATTAATGGCCGAAACTTTGGCCAGGATGCTTAATGTTCCATTTGCAATAGCAGATGCAACTGCACTAACAGAAGCAGGTTATGTTGGGGAAGATGTCGAAAATATTCTTCTCAAGCTAATTCAAGCAGCTGACTTAGACGTGAAGAAAGCAGAAATGGGAATTATCTATATCGATGAAATAGATAAAGTTTCACGCAAAAGTGAGAATCCCTCAATAACTCGAGATGTGTCTGGCGAAGGTGTTCAACAGGCACTTCTGAAGATCCTTGAAGGTACTTCAGCTTCAGTTCCTCCACAAGGCGGAAGAAAACATCCGCATCAGGAATTCTTACAAATTGACACAAAAAATATTCTTTTTATCTGCGGTGGAGCATTTGCTGGCCTTGATGAAGTCATTGAGAACCGTATCGGAAGTACCGGAGTAGGATTTGGTGCAGATATCCGAAATGCTAATGACAAAAATCTCACTGATCTATATGCACAGGTTCAGCCTGAAGATCTAGTTAAATACGGCTTAATACCGGAATTCATAGGGCGATTACCTGTTGTTGGTGCTGTTGGAAATCTAGATAATGATGCTCTCGTGAGAATACTAAGTGAGCCTAAAAATGCTTTGATAAAGCAATACAAGAAAATATTTGGATTTGAAGACGTGAATCTTGAAATAACAGATGGAGCGCTAGATGCTATTGCCACGCTTGCTCTCGAAAGACGAATAGGAGCCAGAGGACTTCGTTCAATCCTAGAAGAAGTTCTCCTTGAGGTCATGTATGAGATTCCAGGACGAGAAGACGTGATCTCTTGTGTCATCAACGAAGATGTAGTGCACAAGAATGAACCGCCCAAACTTGTTATGCGTGGAGAGAGTGGGCTGGCAGCTTCTTAAGCTTCTTAGCCTTTACCTACTGACAATGAATTTCGAGGAATCCATATATTTTCTTAATAGCCATATTAATCGCTCATTAACGAGAGAAAAGATTGACGATAGCGCACTAGATAACATGCGCATCTTGGCTGAAGCTATAGGTAATCCTCAATCTGACTTTCCGACTATTCATATAACTGGAACTAACGGAAAAGGGTCAACTTCTGCTTTAATTTCCAAACTCTTAATGTCTATGGGACTTAATGTTGGAACCTACTGTTCGCCGCACGTGAGCTCAATAACCGAAAGAATTCAACTTAATACTGAACCGATATCTAAAGAAGAATTTTCAGAACTAGTTCAACATTTGAAATTGGCAACGTCAATGTTAAATATAACTCCAAGCTGGTTTGAGCTTATGACAGCTGCGGCTTTTGAGTGTTTCGCTAATAATGCAGTTGACGTTGGGGTTATAGAGGTTGGTATGCTGGGCCGTTTTGATGCTACGAATATCGCCGATGCCAAAGTAGCAGTAATTACGAATGTGGGATACGACCACACTGATGGGAAAGAGGGATGGAAAGAACGGCTTGCCTGGGAAAAAGCGGGGATCATCAAAACAGATACGCTTTTATGCCTAGGCGAAATAGATCAGGAGATAGAAAGAGTGATCCTTAACGAAGCTTCATCGAAAATACTACGAAGAGAGATTGACTTTGCATGCACAGAAAATGACTTAGCTGTTGGGGGAAGACATATCTCTGTAAGGATAAATGATGTACTTTACGACAATATTTTCCTATCGCAACACGGTATTCACCAAGGCCAAAATGCCGCAATAGCTCTTTCAGGCGCACAGGCATTTCTGGGGATAGAGATACCGAAGCAAATAGTCGAAGAGTCTTTTGCGGATATATCTCTACCAGGGCGATTCGAAATCATATCGAACGAACCACTAGTAATTCTTGACGGAGCTCACAATCCACCGGGTGCACTTGCAGCAGCCCAAACTTTCCAAAGTAGTTTTAATCTAACTGGCAAACGAACTTTGATAGTAGGTATGACCGAAGAAAAGGATGCTGACTGGATGCTAGGAAATCTAAATGCATCTACATTCGATTCAATAATTGCTACGGAAGCGTCCGTACCGGGGTCAATGCCATCTGATCAACTAGCCGCTGTGGCATTAAATCATTCTTCAAATGTTATCGCTCACCCTAATCCGGAAGAGGCCCTTCTCGAAGCAATGATGAGTTCTGGCGAAAATGATATAATTTTTGGTACTGGATCTATGTATCTGGTTGGCGCTCTTCGTGAAGCTAGCCAGAAGCTAAAGTCGGAACAAAATTAGAATCAATCAGATAGAATTTTGTTATGAATAAAACTTTAGTACTTTGTAAGCCAGACGCAGTTGAACGAAATCTAATCGGAGAAATAATTACTCGGTTTGAGAAAAAAGGGCTTACGATATCAGCTCTGCAAATGCTCATAATCGGACCCGAATTAGCTGAAAAGCATTATGCCGAACACGTCGGAAAACCTTTCTATAATGACTTAGTTGAATTTATTGGACGGTCGCCTGCGGTAGCGATGATCATCGAAGGTCCTGAAAACACTTGGGAAATCGTTCGTAAAATGATGGGAGCGACAAATGCTGCTCAGGCTGAACCAGGAACAATAAGAGGGGATTTTAGCGCTCTCTTCACCGAGAATCTTGTTCATGGCTCCGATTCAGCGGAATCTGCAGAGAGGGAAATTGCTATCTTTTTTGGATAGGAAATCCTTCAACATTTGAGGGTGCATTGCACTTTTCGTATGAAGTCGTAGAATAAATATGCGGAAAGAGGCTCGTTCTTTCATACAGTTTAGAGAGGCATAAAAAATGAAACAAGGAAGTTTCTAATGGCTTCAATATTAGGCGTCATGGGAAGAGACATGGCAGTAGATCTTGGGACTGCTAATACTTTGGTTTACGTAAGAGGCGAAGGAATCGTCTTGAACGAGCCTTCCGTGGTAGCTATTGATATCAGAGACGGATCGGCCTTGGCTGTCGGCTCTGATGCAAAAAGAATGATCGGAAGAACTCCAAGTCATATCCAAGCGTCACGTCCTTTGAGAGATGGCGTCATCGCAGATTTCGATATGTGCGAACAGATGCTTCGCCACTTCATTGAAAAAGTTCATCAAAGTAGACTTGCGAAACCACGAATGGTCATCTGTGTTCCCTCTGGAATAACTGGCGTTGAACAACGCGCTGTTCAAGAAGCTGCGGAATTCGCTGGAGCGCGAAAGCCCGCATATATCATTGAAGAACCTATGGCAGCTGCCATAGGGTCTGGAATGAAAATTCAAGACCCAAGCGGAAACATGATTGTAGACATTGGCGGAGGGACAACTGAGGTCGCCGTTATTTCGTTGGGCGGAGTAGTTGCAAACAAATCTGTGCGCGTTGGGGGAGATGAATTAGATAACTCGATTATCCAATTCATCAAAAAGGAATACAGTGTTGCTTTGGGAGTAAGAACCGCTGAAGAGCTCAAAATTAAACTTGCTAGTGCATGGTCAACTGAAGAACTATTTGCAGAAGTACGCGGAAGGGACCTGATAACAGGTTTGCCTAAAACGATTGTTACTTCAACTTCTGAAGTGCGTGAAGCAATAGCTGAACCGCTTTCGGCGATTCTGGATGCAGTTAAGATGACACTCGATGTAACCCCTCCAGAGTTAGCAGCTGACATTATGGGGAAGGGAATCATGCTCGCCGGAGGTGGAGCCTTGCTGACTGGAATGCCTGAATGTGTAGCCCATGAAACTGGAATGCCGGTATGTGTTTCTCCAAATCCGCTCCATGCAGTTGCATTGGGTTCCGGAAAATCCTTAGAGGCTTTTGACTCACTAAAAGGAGTACTCTTCACCTCAACTCAAATGTAAGAGGGGAGACTTAGATGGCCGTGCCACAACGAAGCAGTGGCTCCAGATTTACACTCGCAATTCTTTTGCTAATTTCAGTGACTCTAATTTCGCTTGATGCACGAGGATACGAACCGTTAGCTAATCTCCGTAAAGCTTCAACAGCCATATTGCAACCTTTCAGAAATATTGCTAGTACAGTTTTCGATCCGATAGGTGACGCGTGGAAATCTCTTTCCGAAGGAGATTCATTAGAAAAAGAAAATGCTCTTCTTCGAGGGCAACTAAGCGAGCTCTTAGACTATCGTGTGACGACTGAAGGGGCTGTCGAAGAGCTGAAAGCATTACGAACCCAGCTAGATCTTGAGAATCTAGGAGGGCAGGAAACAATTGTCGCAGAAATAACGGCTCGCTCAGTATCAAATTTTGATCCATACATAATTGAAATTGGGAAAGGCACTCAAAACGGAATTAAGGATGGAATGGCTGTAGTTTCAGTTGGTGGTTTAATTGGGCGAATAGAGGATCCAGGATTAAGGACTTCTCGTGTTCGGCTTATTACTGACCCAAACGTCAATATAGGAGTATTGGCTGTCGGGACAAATGAGGTAGGGATTCTAAGCGGTGGAGGTATTAACCAGCCCTTATATGTGTTAAACGGTATTCCAGTTTCTGCTGATATAGAAATTGGATCAATTATGGTAACTAGTGGATCGGAACGAAGCCCCTATCCAGGTGGATTTGCCGTCGGAACTATTTTGGAAATTGTTGTTGACGAGATAAACCTCGAAAAGGAGTTAATTGTTGCCCCTACAGGACAACTTGAGAATCTGGAATTTGTGACAGTTATTCTATATCAGCCACCTTCATCAGAAGTAGGAAGTAATAGTAAGTGAGTATCGTACGCGTGGCTAAAGCAACTCTAGTTCTGTTTATTCTTCTAGTACTTCAACTCGAGCTGTTTGCCAATATCCGATTCTTTGGAGTAATGCCGGAAATCATGTTGGGAGCAGCAGTAGCTTCAGGATGGCATGCTGGTCCGAGAGACGGGGCTGTATTAGGATTTGTCAGTGGTTTTCTTATCGATCTTTATTTGGCGACTCCTTTAGGTTTAAGCGCCTTGAGCTATGCACTGATCAGTTATGTGATCGGAATAGTTTCGGAACTGATCGCAGAAGACGTCGAAAAGATCGTTCGCTCAGTAATCTCACTGGTTGGGATAGTACTAGGTTTAGTAATTTTCGTTGTGTTCGGGGAGCTCATTGCAGAGCCCAATCTTTACAATAAAAATTTCGGAAAAATTCTAGTTGTAGGTGGTTTATACACGGGTCTCTTTATTCGGCCGCTTCATTTTTTCATGGAGTGGGTTTTTCATCAGAACAACTATCAAAACAACCAGTTTGCGATGAGCAGAGTGCGAAGATAATAGGATAAACGATGTCAGTTGCTTCAAAGTACCTTCCGCAGTCTCACAGGCTAAGACTTGCTGTCCTTGCAGCAGTTGCTATTTCGCTTTTCGTGCCACTAATTGCCAGACTTTGGTATCTGCAAGTAATTAAAGAGACAGCATTTGTGGAACGTGCGGCTGATAACACGACAGAAACGATTATTGAACTTGCGCCGCGTGGAAGAATCTTAGATGCAAAGGGCAGAGTTTTGGTTGACAACCGAGCGTCTATTCTGGTCACCATAGATAAGGAAGAAATGGCTTCAGTGGCAAGTGATGACTTACAAGAATTGTTCTTTGACTTAGCTACGGAAATAAGCCGTTCAGGAAATCTTACTAAAGTCCCACAAATCGAAGCCGCATATCGTTCTAATAGGTACGGCCCTTTCGCTGAGGTTCCAGTAGTCCAAGATATTTCTGAAGAGCTACAAATTTATCTTGCAGAGTATTCTTATAGATTTCCAGGTGTGAAGACAACAGTCACGACAGTTCGGGATTACCCGTATGGTTCTCTTGCAGCGCATATTCTCGGCTACGTCGGCCTATTAAGCGAAGATGAAATGTCTTCTGTTGCTCTTAAACAAAAAACTTATTTGGCGAATGATGAAATCGGTAAAAGTGGTATCGAACTTTTCTATGAAGATGCATTAAGAGGAACACCTGGCAGAAAGGTAGTGACCGTAGACAAATTTAATAATATTCTTGAGATAAACGAAGAAATTCCAGCTAAAGCTGGAAGTGATGTTCAGCTAACTATTGATATAGATCTTCAAGCGTTAGCAGAGCAGGAACTAGCTAGGGGGTTAGCTTTAGCTAAACAGCAGCCAACGAAATTCGAAGAAGAGGGCGTTGTGATCTTTAATGCACCTGCCGGGGCAATGGTAGTGATGGACCCTAGAGATGGCTCTATATTAGCTATGGCTTCACACCCAACATTTGATCCAGAGTTATTCGTATCAGGTATTAGCCAAGACGATTTTGACGAGTTAACAGATCCGGGTAATTTCCTACCCCTTCTAAATAGAGCGATACAGGGAACATACCCACCGGGTTCAACCTTCAAACCTTTCACCGCATACGCAGCGTTAGATACTGGCCTTATAGGATCTCGTGGCATTTTGGGTATCAACGACTTGTTTTACGATGAAGGAGTATTCCTAATACCAAATTGTGAGGGTGGAACTTGTAGGTTTCAAAATGCAGGTGAGGCAGCTTATGGAGATGTCGATTTGAGGTTAGCTTTGACATACTCCTCGGATGTTTATTTCTATAACCTAGCTGCAAGCTTTGATATCCTTCCAGGGTTTGACTTGGAATCGGTTCAAGTTGCAGCCACATCTTTTGGCTACGGAAGCAGGACTGGTGTAACTCTTGCAAGTGAAGGTAGTGGCCGAATACCTACTCCAGCTTCTAGGCGCGAAGCGTACCGCGAAAACCCAGAAGCCTTCCTGACAGGGTCATGGTTGACAGGCGATACTCTAAATACTTCGATAGGGCAGGGTGATGTTCTAGCAACGCCCCTGCAAATTGTTAATTCGTACTCTGCTTTAGTTAATGGAGGGACGCTTTTTGCACCCAATCTAGGAGATCGTATCCTTAACCCAATAACAGGGGAAACAGAAGTAGAATTCGCACCAAGAGTGTTGAAAGAAATATACTTGCCCGATTCATTCTCGGACCCGATACTTGAAGGGCTTGCTGGGGTAACTACTTGGCGCTCCGACATAGGAACCGAAGGTACTGCGTATGGTGCCTTTAAAGATTTCCCTCATGACCTTTGGCCTGTTTCTGGAAAGACAGGCACATCTGAAAAACAAGTAGAGAATGCTTTAATCGCTGATTATGGTTTATTTGTTGCTTGGGGGCCTAACCCAGAACCAGAGTACGTTGCAGCAGTTGTTCTTGAGGAATCTGGATTTGGTGGTCAGGTTGCTGCTCCAGTAATCAGGAGACTTTTCGAGAGAGTAGCAACTGACAATGTGCCATCATATCTAAGCCAAGCTGAGAAAGATAAACTAGCGAAGGAACTAGTGACTCGTTCGGCTCTAAATCCCGAAATAGAAACAGAAGAAATCCAAAATCAGGAAAGAAGCGAGTCATGAAATTTACAAAGACTCGAAAGAATTTTAATCTAAACCCTACAGGTGATCCGTGGTCTCCTTGGTTGCACGTTGATATTGCACTTGTATTAAGCACCATTTCCTTATCCGTTATTGGTGCTTTTATGGTTTATAGTGCCACCAGAGGCAATGACCCCGAAATTTACGACAAATCATATTTGAACAGGCAATTGCTTTTTCTTGGGGTGGGGGTTGTCGTAATGGCAGTTGTAGCTTATTTCCCTTACAGGAGAATCCGTGATTGGGTTCCAGCATTTTTTTGGGCTGGGATGTTTCTGCTTTTGTTAGTCCTAACTCCACTCGGTGTAGAAAGAAATGGAACTAAAGCTTGGTTTGAATTTGGGAGTTTCCAATTACAGCCTTCCGAACTTTGTAAAATAGCTTATATCTTTATGCTTGCTAACTATCTGGAAAGGTTTAACGGGCGCTTAAATATTCGGCAATTAGGAAACGCTTTATTGTTAGCGGTGATGCCTATCGGACTAATCTTACTGGAGACAGACGTTGGTACGGCTCTCGTGTTCATAGCAATAACTATGGGAATGTTGCTCATTGCGGGCGCCCAAACAAAACACATATTTATCCTCACAGTTGTTGGGGTTCTCCTGGCTGCCTTGGTTTGGAGTAGCGGAGCTCTGCAGGATTATCAACAGGATAGGCTCACGTCATTTATTGACCCGGTTTCCAGCCAAACCGAAGCCGCCTATCAACAAACCCAAGCTCAAATTGCTATTGGAAGTGGAGGGCTAAGTGGTCAAGGTTTCGGACAGGGGCAACAAACACGTGGTGAATTTGTCCCTGAACAACACACAGACTTTATCTTTTCCGTCATAGGTGAGGAATTCGGTTTTCTTGGGTCTGTTGTTGTACTGGCATTATTCGCCATTGTTATGTGGCGATGCATGCGTACAGCACGAAAATCCCCTGACCTCCTTGGGACATTGATCAGTTGTGGTGTTATGACGCTCTTTGCTTTCCAAATGTTCCAATCAGTGGGAATGACATTAGGCATAATGCCCATTACAGGAATTCCGATCCCCTTTGTTTCTTATGGGGGATCCTCGGCGATTTCATGTTTCGTTGGGACAGGTTTAGTTCTTAATGTCCATATGCGCCGATATCAAGTAGTTTGATACTTTAGTGCTCTTCGAGGAGTAGAATAAATCATCAGAAAGGCATAGATGAGCTCTGTTTGGGAAACACTTGAAAAATTTTTGGATAATGTAGAAAAACCTGCTCGATATATTGGCCTTGAACACGGAGCACAAAGACCACCTCACCTTGAATCAAATATTTCATGGTTGTTGACATATCCAGATGTTTACGAAGTTGGTCTACCTAATCAAGGTTTGCAGATCTTATATGAAATTCTCAATGAATCTCCAATTGCTGAAGCTGAAAGAGCCTACGCTCCATGGGTTGACCTTGAAAGGATCATGAGGTCGGAGCTCATACCATTGTTCAGTGTTGATACACATAGGCCAGCAAGTGAATTCGACGTAATAGCATTTAACCTATCTTCGGAACTCGTCTACACCAATCTTATAAATTGTATTGACCTCGCTGGTGTTCCTATTAAATCTTCGGAACGAACGGAAGAGCACCCTTTGATCGGAGCTGGAGGACATTGTGTCTATAACCCTGAGCCACTAGCTAATATTGTTGATTTTTTTGCATTAGGTGATGGCGAAGAGGTTATCACCGACATCACGAAGGTGATGCATGAGTTCAAATCTTTAGAAAGTAATTCGCAAGACCGTAGGGACCTACTGCATCAATTATCGAAAATAGAAGGTGTTTACGTCCCTAGCATGTATGAAGCTACTTACAATAACGAGGGTGTTCAGGTCCTTGAGCCACTCTTTGACGATGTCCCAAAGCTTATTGAGAAGAGAACTATTGTTGATCTTGAAGACTGGCCGTATCCCAAAGAGCAGCTAGTTCCAATTACTGAAGTAGTTCATGACCGTTTAAATGTTGAAGTGTTCAGGGGTTGTACGCGTGGTTGTCGTTTCTGTCAGGCCGGGATGATTACACGACCTGTTAGAGAACGACCGGATCAACAAGTAAGGACAATGCTACAAGCTGGCTTAAAGAGAACAGGTTATGATGAAGCAGCGTTAACATCACTGTCTACAGCCGATTACAGCGGAATTAGGGAAGTAGTTGAAGAAACTGTTGCTGATCCGGTTAACTGCGGTCAAGTGAGTATTTCGTTACCCTCATTACGGGTAGACGCATTTACAGTTGACATTGCAGCAAGCATCCAAAATGCCAGAAGAACAGGCCTCACTTTTGCTCCTGAAGCTGGAACTTGGCGTCTAAGGCAAGTGATTAATAAATTGATTACCGAAGAGGATTTGTATGGTGCTGTAGAGTCTGCTTTTTCCCAAGGTTGGAAAAGAATGAAACTTTACTTCTTAATAGGGCTTCCGACAGAAACAGATGAAGATACTTTAGGCATAGCGCGCCTTGCAGCTAATTGTGTGAAGATTGGCAAACGTTATACAAATGCTGCCTCAGTTACTGTAAGCGTTGGAGGATTCGTCCCAAAGCCGTTCACTCCTTTCCAATGGTTCGGTCAAAATACAGTTGAAGAATTAGACAGGAAGGTTTGGCTTCTCAAGGATGAAGTTAAAAAGACTAAAGGGATAAAACTTAAATGGCACGACCCCAAAGCAACATTAGTAGAGGGAGTCCTAAGCCGCGGAGATAGAAGACTTGGTGATGTATTGCAGGCCGTATGGTCCTCAGGTGGTGTCTTTCAAGAATGGAGTGAGCACTTTAATCTTGACTTATGGATGTCTGGCCTCGAAGAATATGGACTGAGCCACGAATGGTTTGCATATCGTCACAGGGATGCTGCTGAACCTTTGCCTTGGGACCATCTAGATGCTGGACTTTATAAAGATTTTCTATGGCAAGAGTGGCGAGATGCTCTTGAAGAAAAGGGATTAGAAGATTGTAGGTGGATTCCTTGTTACGACTGTGGCGCTTGTACAGGTTATGGGCTTGACCACATTGTTGCATCAACGTCCCCACCAGTCGGTGGTAGTCAAGGGACCTGGCAGGACCTTGAGAACGGAAACTTTGCCCCTCAGTTGCTTCAAATCAATAGTAAAGCAAAATAAAATGATAGTGCGACTTCGAACGACCAAGATAGGGAAAATACGATTTGCGAGCCATCGTGATATCGCCAAAGTATGGGAACGTTCACTTCGTAGAGCAGAAATTCCTCTGGTATACAGCGAGGGATTCCACCCAAGGCCTAAGATTTCATTTGGCTTAGCTTTACCTACAGGTGCGGAGTCAGAATGTGAATATCTTGATTTTCACCTTGATGACAAGAAATATGAAAATTCAAAAATCGTAGCTATCCCAGAAGTCTTAACTACAATACTCCCCGAAGGAATCGAAATAACAGGTATGGTCAAAATGCAAAATAAATATGTATCACTCCAACAATCTGTTACTTCAACTACATGGGAAATTGAAGTCGAGGAAAACAAAGAATTTGTGGATGAATGGGTAGACCATGTTCTTAGTTCAGAGGAATTGATAATCAAACGTACCCGTAAAGGAAAAGAAGTTGTTGATGATATCCGCCCCTACATACGTGAAATAAGCGTAGGGCAGGGAGATTTGAATAGATCAACGTTACAAGCAGAATTAAAGACTCAGCCTCGTTCTTTGAGGCCAAGTGAATTCTTAGCGTCAGCGCAGCCAAACTTAACTATGGCTAGATTGCGTCGCTTAAAACAATTTATTGACACAGGAGATAATGAAATAGGCCCCCTTGAATTAGGAGAGCGTCTTAACTCTGATCAGGAACTGTGTCCATCATGAGAAGGGAAAAGAAAAAATGGAAGAACGAGGAAATCGGAATAACGACGACCATCTTGAAGCAGTTTTAAATGAGGAAGAGAAAGGAGTTAGAGATCTAAAGCCAGGGTTAGGGAAAGCCACAGAAGTAAGTAAACCCAAAATCGGCGACTCTAGACCAGCACCTGATGCACCAAAGTCTCACCCACAAAATAAAAAGAAACGAAAACGCCGTCGCTCTAAAGGAGAAAATAAGAACCAGCAGTCTGAAAATAATGTTTCTGTCGAGTTAGATGACGAAACGCTAAGAAAGCGACGTGGGCGAGAAAGAAAAGGTAAAGCTGTTGGGCGTTATACGATGGCCGTTCACGTGGAAGACAACGTAACACAAATAGCGATGCTTGAAGGGCGCTCACTTATTGAGTTCTATATCTCTCGTCCATCAGACGATGTTAGTGAAATCCACGGCAATATCTACATGGGGCGTGTAGAGAATGTGTTACCCGGAATGGAAGCAGCATTTGTAGATATTGGAACTCCCAAAAATGCAGTACTTTACCAAAGTGACCTGATAAAAAATGCAAACAAAAAGTCTAATGTAACAGTAAGAATTGAAGACGCTATAAAAAATAAAGAGACTGTTTTATGTCAAGTGACTAAAAACCCTATTGCCCATAAAGGGGCTCGACTTACAGAAGAGATTTCATTAGCTGGACGATTTGTCGTACTTGTTCCAAACAGTGCAACGTTTGGTATTTCAAAGAGACTACCTGAAAAGGAACGGAAACGTTTAAGGCAAATTTTGGAGAAAGCGAAACCAGAAGAACATGGTGTAATCGTCAGAACTGCTGCTCAGCACATAACGAAAGAAGAAATAGAACAAGACGTAAAACGACTTGTAGATCAGTGGTTGAAGATTCAAGAACAATCTTCGAAATCAAATTCGCCTAAATTGCTCTATCGTGAACCTGAAATGCCTTTCAGAATTATTCGAGAAGAATTTAACAAAGAATATCGTTCAGTAGTGATAGATGATTCAGAATTATTTGAGGAAGTGAAATCTTACCTTGCCATTGTTGCACCTGCTCTGGCTGATCGGATTGAGTATCACGATACTTCTGTTAACGAGGTAGCTTTATTTGAGCGATTCTATGTTGAAGAACAACTAGCGAAAGCTCTTGACAGCAAAGTATGGCTGCCTTCAGGAGGATCATTGATTATTGAACACACGGAAGCGTTAACAGTAATTGACGTAAACACCGGTAAAAATGTCGGTACTTCAAGCCTTGAAGAGACTGTATATCGCAATAATCTTGAAGCAGCAAAGGAAGTAGCTCATCAGCTTCGACTCAGAGACATCGGAGGCATAATAGTGATCGATTTTGTAGATATGGAAAAATCCCAGCACCGTAATGATGTAATGAAGACATTCCGATCTGAATTAGCTCGAGATAAAACACGTACACAAGTTTTTGGAATCTCGGAGCTCGGATTAGTTGAAATGACTAGAAAACGAATAGGTGAGGGCTTATCTCAGGCATTCACAAAAGCTCAGGAAGATGAATAAGCTTTTGAAGAATAGTCGTTATTTGTTACCAAACCGAATATCATGAACTTATGTATGCAGTTGTAAAAACAGGCGGAAAACAATACCGCGTAGAGGAAAATCAAATCCTTCAAGTAGAGCTTTTAGGAGAAATTGGTGAATCCATAAACTTAACACCCTTAATGTATGTGGATGGGAATACAGTACTTGCCAAACCCAACGAGTTAGAGAATATTGAAGTCAATGCCGAAATAGTGAACACGGCAAAAGCTAAAAAAATTAACGGATTTACTTACAAAAATAAGAGCAACCAGCGACGACGTTGGGGTCATAGACAGAACTACAACGAGATTAAAATAACCTCGATTTCAAGGAAGAAATAATGTCAAAAACAAAAGGCGGCGGCTCAACGCGAAACGGTAGAGACTCTAATGCCCAAAGACTAGGGGTAAAGGCATACGACGGCACTGCTGTATCAGCTGGATCAATCATTGTTCGACAAAGAGGAACTAAATTTCACCCAGGTTTGAATGTTCGCAAAGGCGGAGATGATACATTATTTTCAACTGTAAACGGTCGAGTTAAGTTTGGTTCTAGGCGTGGACGAAAACTCGTAGACGTCCTGCCTGACTAAATATAGATTAACCTTCTTTGCAGAATAAGTCAGTATGATTCTGCTATGTCTAATTTCGTCGATGAATGTGGCCTGAACGTACAAGGTGGCGATGGCGGAGCCGGTTGTGTCTCCTTCAGGCGTGAAGCTCACGTTGATAGGGGAGGGCCAGATGGTGGTGATGGAGGCAACGGCGGCGATATCTGGTTAGTTGCTGATCACAATATAGCATCTCTGTTAGCTTTCCGTGACTACCCTCACCGTAAGGCTGCGAGTGGTAATCATGGCAGTGGTAAACGTCGGCATGGCGCTAACGGGAAGTCAGAATTTATTGCTGTCCCAGTGGGAACGCTTATCAAAGACTCAAGTGGCAACATCCTTGCTGATCTCTCCTCGTCAGGTTCTAAGTGGTTAGCTGCGTCCGGAGGAAAAGGTGGTAAAGGTAATTCTAGATTTCTTACGAATAGACGTAGAGCACCGACTTTTGCAGAACAAGGTGAACATGGCGAGGAACAATGGCTTAAGTTAGAACTTAAACTCTTAGCCGATGTCGCTTTAGTAGGCTTTCCAAATGTAGGTAAAAGTACGCTTATCTCTCGTCTTTCAGCAGCTAAACCTAAAATAGCTGACTATCCTTTTACTACTTTGGTGCCCAATCTAGGAGTGGTAAGAGGAACTGAAGAATTCGAAATGGTAATTGCTGATATTCCAGGTTTAATTGAAGGAGCAGCGGAAGGAAAAGGATTAGGCCATCAGTTTCTTCGACATGTGGAGAGGGCCCGAGTGCTGGCAATTCTTCTTGATCTTTCGGCTTACGACGGAACGACGCCAAGTGATCAATTAGTCATCCTGTTGTCAGAACTCAATAGGTACAAGCCAGAATTATTGGACCGTCCTAGAATATTGATTTCTTCTAAATCTGATGTTGCGATGCATGACACTCTAGAAGATTCGCTGAGGGTATCATCAGTGACAGGCGAGGGGATTCAAGAACTGAAATACAGATTAGAAGATCTCGTGCGAAATGCCAGGGAAACCGAAATTTCTCCATCAGATGAAGTAATAATTCATCGCCCTTTGCCCAAGGGAATCTCTGTTGTCAAAGACGGCGATGTATTTATTGTTCAAGGACGACAGGCAGAAAGAGCTGTCTCCCTCAATGACCTTACAAACATTGATGCACTCGAATATATTCAATCTGTTTTGGAAAAAATCGGTGTTAACAAGGCTTTACGAAAAGCTGGGGTCAAGTCGGGCGACCAAGTACAGATTGGCGGATTACATTTTGAATTTATGGATGATGACCATTGGATTGACTGATCAAAGTTAAATAGAAGACTTTCCCTACCAATTCTGCAACAATAGCTAGGTGACAGTCGTAGTAAAAATTGGAACTTCATCCTTAACGCAATCAGATGGCGCGATCAGTATTTCCGCTATCGAAAAATTAACAACAGAAATAGTTAAAGCAAAAAAAGAATTTCCGGAAATTGTTTTAGTTAGTAGCGGGGCAATAGGAGCGGGGCTAACAGACCTTGGTTATGTCGGGAACCGACCAACTGATTCGCGTATCCTTCAGGCTGCTTCAGCCGTTGGACAACCTAAATTAATGGCTACGTATTCTAAGAGCTTCGCTAAACATGGAATAGCTACAGCTCAACTTTTAATGACTCCGGATGATTTTTTTGTCCGTAAACGCTATCTACATGCACGGTCGACTGTCGAAGAGCTTTTATCGGCTGGAATCCTACCGATAGTAAACGAGAATGATGCAATCGCTGATGACGCAATCCGGTGGGGTGATAATGATAGGATTGCTGCCTTACTGGCCCAGCTCCTAAATGCAGATCATTTACTTATGCTTACCGACACTGATGGCGTTTACACGCACGACCCGAATAAAGAAACATCACATAACATAGAGCTGATACGCGAAATAAGATCATTTAATCAAATTAATGCAACTCTTGGTGGCTCTTCAAGCACCCTTGGTAGCGGGGGGATGGAGTCAAAACTAGCAGCAGCACGGATGGCATCGTGGGCTGGTGTAACTACAACTATCGGAGCAGCAACGCGAGAAAATGTTGTCCTTCAATCTTTCAAAGAATCAGGTTCAACGGGAACAATTATCTACCCACAACCCAAACCGTTATCAGCGAAAAAATTATGGATTGCATTTGCAGTTCAACCGAAAGGGAAAATAGTAATAGATCGAGGAGCACAAGAAGCTATCGAGCAAAACGGAGGTTCTTTATTGGCCGTAGGAGTCCTTCAGCTTGATGGTGATTTTGACAAAGGTGAAGCTGTAGAGATTTTAAATGAAGACACGGAAGTTATTGCCCGAGGGCTGGTGTCGATGAGCTCTGAACAACTTGCTGATTACCTCAGTAAGAAAAATGCTGGATTGTATAACCCGAATGAGAATAAGTTTGTGCACAGAGATGAATTGGTAGTTCTCGCGCATTGATTTGCTAAATTATATGCATAGTTTTCAAAAATTCTTTAGCCGCATCTGAACCCAAAATCGAAGCGCCAAATGTATAAGTAATTCCGCCAGATAAGAGTGCTAGTGGAGCAACAAAGTAGGCATTGTAATCAAATAAGAAAAAGGAGATGGACCCGGCGACTATTGCTGAGATAAATCCTGGTAGTAAGAAAAATCTACATATTAAGAAAGAACGAGTTGTGATCTGAGTAGTTTTCGTAACTCTTTTGCGCAAAAGGAAATACTCAAACCAAGCAGCAATTGAACTTCCGATAGCTAAACCTAAAGCTCCTAATGGTTGGGGACTGGTATCCGATGATCTTTCTAGCTCTGGAAGAGGCGAGAAGGAAGGTAAATCACCAATCGTTATAACTGTATCGTTGTCAATTGCGAGTCTCTCTAATTGGAACATAAGTAAAAAACCGATAAGGCCTGCAATGAGGACACGTAGACTTGCAAGACGAGCTGGGCCTTTAACGTCATCGTATGAGTAGCATACATTCTGGTATAGTCGGCTCATTCCAGTTGCGTACAATCCTAAGCTGTAAGCCCCTAGAACAATCCAAATATAGAGTGTGTCCTCTCTATTGAATTGTCCTCTCTCAAACAGGAAATCTATTAATGGTTCTCCCATTGCGATAAAAGCAAATGTTGAGAACACTAAATAGAAAGCTATACGTTCGGAACTAGCAAAAAATCTCCTCTCAACAGCTAGAGCATTATCTCTATCTCTGGATAATTCAGGCAAATCAGCAGAAATGATAGACATGACAAATAAACCGATAGGAAGCATATAGATAATCTGAGCTAGTGATAAGGCCGTGAAAGCTCCTGTCGCAAGGAAGCCTGCTAGAAAGAGATCTAAAAAACCTGAGAATTGAACAACTCCTCTTCCTAAAACAGCTGGAAAAAACTTCGATATTATCTCTCGAACGGCATTCGAGCCTCTCATAATTCCTAACTTCAGAGAAGGAGAAACTTTTATAACAAGTGGTATTTGGATAAGGAATTGAAGTGCCCCTCCGATCAAGACACCCCATGCTGCAGCTTTTGCGATTGAAGCATCCGACCAATCTTGTCCCCAAGCTACAAGAGCAAAAATAATCTGTGCAGCATTCCAAAGAATTGGAGCAGCAAACGATAAGAAGAATCTTCTGTGCGCATTTAAGACTCCCAAGCACCAAGAAGAAAGTACGATAAATCCTAATCCGGACCACATTATTCTAACTAAATTGACAGTTAGCTCGAATGTTTCGCTAGGCAGTAATGGAAGAAGAACTTTAGTTAAAGGCCGAGCTGCTAGTATTCCTATAAGAACAATTGCTGAGGTAACTAATCCCAATAGAGTTGCAACGGTACCTGCAACAACTCCTGCTTCACCGTTACTGTTCTCATCATCGATTAGTCGACTGTAAGTTGGAATGAAGGAAGCAGATAAAGTTCCTTCACCAAGAATATTTTGTAATAAACCCGGTATCTGAAGAGCGGCTTTAAATGCATCTGCAGCTACTCGGGTACCTAATAATCCAGCAAGAATAAGTTCTCGGATAAGTCCCGACAGCCTCGATAACAATATTGCTCCGCCTATGATCAATGCGTTTCGCCCACTAGGCCTATTTTGATCAGAAATTATTTGATTGCCACTCACAGGACAAGCCTACCTCTAAACAAACAATCACCGTATCTACCCGTAAATAGACAATTTATGTAATACAGTTCGTAAATTTCCTGTGTTGCCCTCTACCCTTCAATAGTATGCCTTTTCGATTTCAAGAAGTTGATAAAGTTAAAGATGATCTCCGGACCGTTGACTACCTAGCAGATGATGGAATCGCAGGAATAGTTTATCTAGCAGACCGATTACAAAAACCTATACTTGTAGAAGGACCCGCTGGAACCGGAAAAACGCAACTCGCGAAGAGTGTCGCTGAAATGACCGGATCACGGTTAATTCGGCTTCAATGTTATGAAGGGTTGGATGAATCAAAAGCGTTGTACGAGTGGAACTACAAAAAACAACTCCTTCGGATACAAGCCGAGAGAAATACAGATGAGTCAAATTCTTGGGATGAACTTGAAGATGATATTTTTTCTGATGAATTCTTGTTGACAAGGCCACTTTTAGAAGCAATTCGTTCTGAAGACCCTGTTGTTTTGCTCATAGATGAAGTTGATCGAGTTGAGATAGAAACCGAAGCTTTATTGTTGGAAATTCTCTCTGATTATCAGGTCTCAATACCTGAGTTAGGAACGATTGAAGCTAAACAAATTCCGCTTGTTTTCTTGACTTCGAATAACACTCGAGAATTGTCAGAAGCGCTCAAACGCAGGTGCTTATTTCTCCATATCGATTATCCAGACCTTGAACGCGAACGAGAGATCATATTAACCAAAGTCCCTGATATAGAAGCGAACTTGGGTGATCAAATAGCAAGAGTAGTTAGAACCGTGAGGCAATTAGAACTCAAGAAAGCGCCTTCTGTATCTGAAACTTTAGATTGGGCAAGAACGTTATTGCACCTAGGTGTCGAACATGTTGATGCTCAAACTGCGACAGAAACTGTCGGTATTCTTTTGAAATATCGTTCCGATATCGATAAAGCTGTCAAGGAATTCTCAACTGATGAAGAACTAAACTCTTCAGAAAGTGATTAGTTTGGGACATAAAACCCATTCTCCGTTACTTGAATTACTAAATGGTTTCATTGTTGAATTGAGAAGTGCCGGATTACCGGTCAGCTTAACTGAAAATCTGGATGCGGTTGAGGCCGTGAAGCACATACCGATAGAAGATCGGGAAACATTCAAATACGCCTTAGCGGGCACCCTAGTTAAAAATCATTCACACTGGAAAGCATTTGAAACCGTTTTCGAAGTCTATTTTTCTCTGCGAGGGCAGGAATACGAACTTGTTGATGGAGAATGGGAGTCTAACGATACTCAAAATGATGATGAAAATCAGCAAAGTGGGCAAATGCCGGGACAAGGCGGAAGTCAAGAAGGACTAACGCAAGAACAATTAGCTGAAATGCTTTTTCAAGCACTTGCAAATAAAGATCAAAATTTGATGCGAGCTGTCGCTCGTCAATCTGTGCAACGGTTTGCGGGAATGGAACCTGGAAGACCTGTCGGTGGAACCTATTATCTCTACAGAACTTTACGTAACCTCAATCTGGAAGAGATCCTGGATCGCCTGCTCACTGACAGCAACGAAAAGAGTAATAATGACTCTGATTTTTTGGATGAGCGTTTACGTAAAGATGAATATGAGCACAGAATTGAACAATTAAAAAAAGAAATTGAAGCTGAGATTCGTCGTAGGCTTGTAGCCGACAGAGGAGTTGAAGCGATGGCTAAAACATTGCGTAAACCCCTTCCAGAGGATGTGGATTTCATGCATGCAAGTCGTGAAGAGATGGTAGCCTTGCGTCGTGCCATCTGGCCTCTGACAAGAAAGTTAGCTGTTCGACTGGCGCGAAAACGACGTCACGGACGGAAAGGCCCTCTTGATTTCCGGAGAACCGTAAGGCAATCGCTTTCTTATGGGGGAGTTCCGGTTGAACCAAAATTCAAGTACCCGAAACCTTCTAAGCCGGAAATCATGGTGATAGCCGATATCTCTGGTTCTGTAGCAGCTTTTGCACGATTTACGCTACACCTTGTTTATGCCCTTAATAATCAATTCTCTAAAGTCAGATCGTTCGTTTTTATTGATGGATTAGATGAAGTTACGAATTTCTTTGAGAATGTTGATGATATTACTGAAGCTATACACAGGGTCAATACAGAAGCCGACGTCATCTGGGTTGATGGGCACTCAGATTACGGGCATGCTTTTGAGATATTCAATGATCGATTCGGGAATGATGTAGGCTCGAAAACCACTGTAATAATTCTCGGAGATGCTAGAAACAATTACCATGCTTCTCAGTCATGGGTAGTTAAAGATATTGAAGATAAAGCACGTAAAGTTTTCTGGCTAAACCCTGAACCGAGAAGTTATTGGGATACGGGGGATTCCATTGTCGGTGAGTATAGTGATTACTGCAATGGGACATTTGAAGTTAGGAATCTAAAACAACTTGAAGCTTTTGTTGAGAATCTTGTTTGATTAATTTCTTAATTCTTCAGCTACATGAAATGCAAGTTCAAGACTTTGGGAAGCGTTTAACCGAGGGTCGCACATGGTTTCATATCGCAAGGCAAGATCATCGTCCGAAAGATTTTCAGCCCCACCTACGCATTCAGTGACATTATCTCCTGTGAGTTCCACGTGTATGCCGCCAGCCCATGTTCCAATTGATCTGTGAATGTTAAAGAATTTTTTAGTTTCATCAACCACGTCAGAAAAATTTCTTGTTTTTAAACCTGATTCAGCAGTGTAGGTATTCCCATGCATTGGATCACAAACCCAAATCACTGGATGTCCCGAATCCTCTACTGCGGTCACTAAGTCTGGAAGCTTATCTTCAATTGTTGAAGCACCCATTCTTGTAATGAAGGTAAGTCGCCCCGGTATTTGGTCTGGATTAAGGAGTTCGCATAAATTGATAGCTTCAGTAGGCGAGGCAGTAGGCCCTAATTTACAGCCCAAGGGATTCTCCACGCCTCGAAGAAATTCAACATGCGCGCCATTAGGTTGCCTCGTTCTCTCTCCGATCCACAGCATATGAGCTGAGCAATCGTACCAATCGCCGCTCATAGAATCCTGCCGGGTAAGAGCTTCCTCATAGCCCAACAAAAGTGCTTCATGACTAGTATAAAAATCTACCTCATGGAGTGCTGGATGATCCTTGGAAGTAATTCCACAGGCTTTCATAAAGGCGAGAGCATTTGTAATGCCATCAGCAATTTCTTTATATTGGGCACCGGCGGGACTATTTGCAACAAATTGCTGGTTCCATGAATGAACCTGAGTTAGATCTGCGAAACCACCCCTTGTAAATGCACGTAACAGATTAAGAGTCGCTGAGCTCTGATTGTAAGCCATGAGGAGTCGTTTGGGGTCAGCAGTCCGAGAGTTTGAGTCAAATTCTGTATCGTTAACGATATGGCCTCTAAATGATGGCAATTCTACGTTGTCTTTAGTTTCTGTGGGGCTAGATCGTGGTTTAGCAAATTGTCCTGCAATTCTTCCTACCTTCACGACCGGAAGACCTGTTGAGTAAGTCAAAGCAACTGCCATCTGAAGTATGACTTTAAGCTTATCTCTTATCGAATTAGCTGATAGTGCAGAAAAGGATTCAGCACAGTCACCGGCTTGAAGGAGAAGGGCTTCGCCACTACAAACTCTTCCCAATTGACCCTTCAGGGTGCGAGCCTCACCGGCGAATACTAAAGGAGGTAGCTCTGAGATTTCTTTTAATACAGAGTTCAGCTCATTAACATCTGGCCAGTCTGGTTGTTGGTCAACCGGGAATTCGCTCCAGCTATGTGGCGTCCAATTTAAAGTCACCTAATAAGTCTCTCTGTTTATTCAGCAGAACACAACCGAATTAAGAATTTACATGGATATTAAATAAAATTACGCAGCGTCTATATCCATCTGATCTGGAGCGCTTTCTCGCACAATGTTGACGGCTCTTTTTACAAGCCTTCTAGCGGCTTCTGCTGTTACTCCGAGTTCTTCGCCTACCTCACGGTAACTTCTTTTCCGGCCATCTTGAAGGCCAAATCGTTGTTCAACGGCATACCGTGCGCGGTCATCTAAGACGTTAAGTAAGTCGTAAACCATTGTTTCTCTAGCTTCTTCCATCACAGCTTGTTCAGGGCCTGGGTTTACGTCTGGAAGTAAATCAACAAGTTCGTTACTGTCATCGTCACCAATTGTTCGGTCAAGCGAGGTAGGGGTGGTAAGTCTGTGCAATCTTGCGTGCTCTTCATCAAGTTCGTCACCGTCGCCTGATACTTGTCGCAATGCAGCACGGAGGCTTGCGGAACGATCACCTGGCAACCTAACGAGACTTGCTTTTTGATCTAGGGCCCTCCCGATAGCTTGTCGAATCCAGAAGGTTGCATATGTTGAGAATTTAAATCCTTTTCGCCAATCAAACTTATCAACGGCGTGCTCTAATCCAAGATTTCCTTCTTGAATTAGGTCTAACAGCTCCATTCCAGCTGGCAGGGGGTAGCGACGGGCGACGCTCACTACCAAACGAAGGTTTGCTCGTATGAATCGATCTTTTGCCTCTGCTGCCTTTCGATCAGCTCTTTTGAGCTCAACGCCTTTTTCGCCAGCTGTTAGTCTTTCTCTAGCCTCTACGCCTTTTTCGATAATCTGTGAGAGCTGTCGCTCTTCAGCTGCGGTAAGAAGGGGAACTAGGCCTATCTCATTTAAATATTGTCCTACTGAATCACTCATGTTTTTCTCGCTATGGTTTGGGGGTTGGGGGTCTGGTACGCCAGATTGGACAAGGATCTATTCAATAGATAAAAACCTGATTGACCGGGGGATCATTGGGTTTACTTGTCTTGCTTATTTCGCAAACGCGTATGAACGGCCCAAAACAGGGCTGATCTAAAAGCAAGTAAACTTTAGTTTATGATTTCAAATAAATCAAGCATTAAAGAAAAAAAGTATAGTTTAAGGTACTAGTAGCAAGATTCTCTCTTTGTGCTTTCAAAGAGTATAATATTTAAAAGTGCAGGGAGCCATGAAGATAGGTGTATTTGGAGGAACTTTTGATCCGCCTCATAATGCTCATTTCTCCCTAGTTAAAGATGTTATGAGTGTGTTGTCACTGGACAAGGTATTGGTCATCGTCGCCAATGATCCATGGCAGAAGACGATTAATCGCCAAATTACGGACGCAAGGCATAGATTGGAGATGACTGAGTTGCTATTTCTGAAATCCAGCAGAATCGTAGTTTCGGATATCGAATTCCAGATAGGTGGAAAGTCAGATACTGCAATAACCTTGAAGGCGCTCAGTGAAATATATCAAGATGCAGAATTCTGGTTAATGCTTGGATATGATTCCGCAATTACCATTGAAACATGGCTCCAACCTAAATCAGTTTTGAATCAAGCAAAAGTTGTAGTTGTTGACCGCCCGGGCTCTGAGAGAAATTTACTTCCTCCATCATTAGCTGAAGCTATTCGACTTAGAGGCTCAAATCTAGACATTTCATCTCACTCGTTAAGAGAGATGATAGGGCGAGGAGTGATTCCCTTAGATTCAATTCCCCATTCAGTCGTAGAATATATTTCTCAGAATGGCTTGTATCGTGAGTGATCTTGAAAGTTTATAGAAAGTTTCCTTGGTGGAGTTGGATCCTGCCACTCACAGTTGTGGCAGCAGGCTTGTCGTCACTTTTCCTTGTTCAAGACGCATCTAACGCCATTCTCGAATCCGCCGATGGGACATTTGAGGAAGTTGTATTAGACCCTTTAGCTCCAGGATATGAGAGTTATGTGTTATCGACACCAACGCATTTGGTTGCTATTGAAGGAGAAAGTGGCTTGGCCTCGGTTGTTTTAGTGTCATTGTTTTCTGATGATAGGGGAGGGTCTGCTTTAGTTTTTCCAGTGGAACTTATTATCTCCGGGGAGAGATCTGTAGGGGAGGTTTTCGCTGGAAGTAGTGAATCAGATTTCCTGAGTGATTTTGGAAGTTACCTTGGAATAGGATTTGATACGTTCTCTATACTGAATGAAGATTTTTTAGAGTACTACTTTAGTGTCGCTGGCCCGTTGACTGTTTTATCTGATGACCCTCTCAGGAAGTATGTTGATGGCGAAGCAATAACTGTCTACGAAGCAGGCCAGATAGTGTTGACGGCGAATGAGGTTTCTAACTACCTATCGTGGGTGAACCAGGGGGAATCCCCCTACAACAGATGGTTGAGGACTAAGAATTTCTGGAATGCCTGGCTTGAGTCTCTGACTGACACCGAAATAGCAATTTTTAATGAAATGGAAGATCAGGGTGAGTTAACAAGAATCATGAAGGGACTGAGTATTGGTGAATTGTTTATGCCGGATTTGAATATATTTGAAGGCAAAGACTCTGAAGGTTATCTCGAAATTGACATTGTCAGTTTAAAATCGGTGATCTTTGAAATTGTGCCGTTTCCAATAGCGCCATTCGAAGGTGGGCGGGCAGAGGTCAAATTAATTGATGGCGTTGGGGGGGTTGACCTAGTGAACAGATTTGTCCCAAGTCTTGTTGCTTCCGGAGCAGAGATAAAACTTGTAGGGAATGCTCTGGAATTTGGTGTGAGAGAATCTAACGTAACTTATTATGATGTTGCCTTCTCCGAGTTTGCAGACAATTTTGCCATTGCATTGGGTGGAGCGACGGTCGAGTTTGAACCTTTATCTGAGTCTGCTGTAGACATTACAGTTTTGATAGGGTTGAGTTCAATAGATTGAGTTAGGATTTAGTAGTGAAATCACCTTGGGTTGACATAGCGATTAAGGCGATTAATGAGAAAAAGGGTTTGGATACCTTAATAATTGACGTAGGCGATGTCTTAGGAATTTCCGACAGTTTCGTGATTACATCTGGTACGAATTCTCGTCAAGTTCGTGCTTTATCAGAAGAAATAGAATCTCAAATAAGTGATATGTCGGGCCCTAAACCTATTCAAGTTGAAGGAAATAAAGATTACCAGTGGGTGCTCATGGATTACGGAGAATTCGTAGTACATGTCTTTCACTCAAACCAACGTGAACACTACGAATTAGAAAAGCTATGGGGAGATATGCCTACTGAGAGAGTCCAGTGAATTCAACCTATTTTCTTTAATCATGTCAGGGTTTTCATCTAAACAGATAAGGTACGGTTTCTAGGGGCTATAGCTCAGTTGGTAGAGCGCTTCCATGGCATGGAAGAGGTCAGGGGTTCAATTCCCCTTAGCTCCACGTTTGATTTGCGAAGTTTGAAAGAGAGAGTTCCAAGCGGAGGAACTATATTGCTCTCATTCTCCATCAAAATACTTATTGTCAAATGGTTTACGTTACAGATTCATTTAAGTAATGAGAATAAATGCTGTAAATAAATATGATTTCGCTATATTTGTTCTATGAAGTCTGTAACGGATGAAACCTTTAATGCTGATGTGATAGTCAGATCAGCAACCTTACCTGTAATTGTCGACCTGTGGGCACCGTGGTGCGAACCTTGTAAATCTCTTACACCGCTTCTTGAATCAGTTGTAGCTTCTACTAACGGTTCAGTGGAACTTGTCGGAGTCAATATTGATGAGTCTCCGCAAATACGTGAAACTTTTCAAGTTCAAAGTATCCCGGCCGTTTACGCATTCAAGGATGGGGATGTGGTAAATGGGTTTATGGGAGCTCAAGGTGAAGACGCAATAAAGAAATTTGTCGATGGATTATTGCCATCTGAACAAGATAAGATAATTGAAGCTCTCCTATCAGAGGGTTCTGAAGAATCTCTATCTGAGATCCTTGTAGCCGTGCCAGATCATGAAGAGGCAGTGATAGCCCTTGCAAAAATATTTGCTGAGAGCAACCGTTCAGACGAGGCGATAGCGATTCTGAAAAAAATCCCTGAGAGTGGCGAAACTAGACGAATCGTAGCGCTCGCTCGAACTGGCGATATAAGCAATGAAGAGATTATGAGAAAACTTGATTCTCTTCTAGAGACTGTCTCTGAAAATGAGGATGATCGAAAACAGTACGTTGATCTCTTAGACGTTCTTGGTCCTGATTCCGAAGAAGCGACATCTTACAGAAGAAAGCTCGCTTCGATATTATTCTAGCGAATGCAACAACCTGTTTGGTGTAGAATCAAGATGTGAGTGAGTTATCTAGTGTCTATTTGATAAGAGGGGATGAGCCTTCAGTAATTAGTCATGACTTGGAGAAGCTAGTCAATTCTCTGCTAGGTGATGAAGATAAATCATTAGTAGTGGAAGAATTGATTGAAGAGAACTATCTAGATGATTCAGAAACATATTCGACTGAAAGTCTACTGAGCGCCGTTCAAACAGTACCGTTTTTAACTGAAAAGCGTGTCATCATTGCGAGAGATTTTGCTCGTTTTGCACGAAAGGAAGATCTCGAAGGGCTTTTGAAGTATTTGGAAAACCCTATCGATGTAAATTACCTAATACTTGTTTGGGAAAAGGGTCCCAAGTTACAAAGAATGGGTCAAATCCCTAAAATATTAGTTGAAAAGGTTACTAGTTGTGGGCAACTGATCGATGTTCGGGTCGGCCGAAAAATTAACGACTGGATTAGGCAACAAGTAGCAGAATCTTCAGTCATGCTTGATGATGCTTCAATAGCTTTACTTGAGAATACTGTTGGTGATGAGGTATCCAGAGTGCCAGCAATACTAGCAACATTAGAGTCAGTATTTGGTAATAACACACATTTACAATCATCTGATGTAGAACAATATTTAGGCCAGTCTGGAAACGTTCCCCCTTGGGAATTAGTTAACAAGATCTCTACCGGTAATGCTGGAGCATCACTTGAAATACTAACAAGAATGCAAAGTAGCGGTGCGCAGCACCAGATGCAGATATTAGGCTATCTATCTAGTCACTATTTTCGACTTCTTCAGTTGTCTGGACGGATTGGATTGTCGGCGGATGAAGCAATGGCTCTATTAGGTGACAAATCAAATTTTCGATCTAAGAAAACATTGTCTGAAGCGAATCGACTAGGAGATATGAAAGTACAGCGCGCCGTACAATTGTTAGCTGAAGCAGATTTAGACTTGAGGGGTGGTACCGGTGTTCCACCTGAAACGGTTATGGAGATTTTGGTAGCCCGACTATCGTCGCTTTATATTAAGTAGAGATTATTTTTCAACAGAATTAAGTCTCTTGGATAGACGACTTTTCTTTCGCGCAGCGGTATTCTTGTGCATTATTCCTTTAGAGACTGCTTTATCAATCCTTTTTACTGCTTCCTGAAGATCCTCGGACTCTCCGGTACCTGATTCTGCATTCTTCACTGCAGTTTTGACTCGAGAGTTTATCTCAGAGCGAATTCCTTTGTTTCGGATGCGTCTTTTCTCATTCTGTCGATTTCGTTTTATTTGCCCTTTGATGTTTGCCACGTTCTGCCCTTGTAAAATAGTGCTTATAATCAAGTTCGCTATCAATTCGGTAATAGCATAGTTAGATATTGTATCGTACCGAAGCGAAACCCAAAAAGTACACTTAGCTATAAGAACTCAAATGAACCAAAATAATATTAGAAATATTGCCATCATCGCCCATATAGACCATGGGAAATCCACTCTCGCTGATCGTATGCTTGAGCTATGTGGTGCTGTTGACCCCCGCCAGATGCGCGCTCAGTATCTTGACTCTATGGATTTGGAGCGCGAAAGAGGAATTACCATAAAACTTCAAAGTGTGCGTTTAGAACATCGCGAAACTACTATCAATTTGATTGATACTCCTGGCCACGTTGATTTTGGATATGAGGTTTCTCGGTCACTTGCTGCATGCGAAGGAGTAATACTCTTAGTTGACGCTGCACAAGGAATTGAAGCTCAAACTTTGGCAAACACATTCCTAGCATTAGAAAATGACCTTGAGATAGTTGTGGCATTAAACAAAATTGACTTACCAGCAGCTGATCCGGATCTGTACGCTTCTGAGATTGAGCAAGTTCTGGGTATCAAAGCCACTGAGATTTTGCGTGTCAGTGCAAAGACTGGGGAAGGGGTTGAAGAATTATTGGATAAGGTAGTCGAAAATGTTCCTGCACCGACCGGAGATAGTGAAGAGCCTCTACAGGCGTTAATCTTTGATAGCCATTATGATCAGTATCGCGGAGTGGTTAGCTCTATCCGAATCGTGAACGGCAAAATTGAACAAGGACAGAAAGTGCACTTTATGCAGCGGGGGACAGGTGCGCTTGTAGAAGAAATAGGTGTAAGAGCACCGGACCCTGTCCCTGTCAAGACATTGAGTGCAGGAGAAGTTGGGTATCTAATTGCCGGTATAAAGGATGTAGGCGAAGCTCGATCTGGAGAGACGATAACACGTCCTGACCAGGTGGCTCAAAACCCACTTGAAGGTTACAGAGAACCAAAACCAATGGTGTTCAGCGGTTTGTACCCCATGGACGGAGACGATTACCCAACGTTACGAGATGCATTAGAAAAACTTCGCTTAAATGATTCAAGTTTCACATACGAACCTGAAACTTCAAGTGCTCTCGGATTTGGATTCCGTTGCGGATTTCTTGGTTTATTGCATATGGAGATTGTTCGAGAACGTTTAGAAAGAGAATTCGATCTGACTCTAATATCTACTGCTCCATCAGTTCAATATCGGCTGACTCTAACGACTGAGGAGGTGGTATTGGTTGATAACCCAAGTGATGTACCTCCGAATAATAATTTGATTCAAATAGAAGAACCATATTTATTGGCTTCAATAATAACGCCGAGTAGTTATACAGGCACTCTCATGGATCTATGTCAAGGGCGGAGAGGAGAATTAGTAAAAATGGAATACCTTTCACCAGAGCGAGTCGAACTTTCTTATAGGCTTCCGTTAGCAGAAGTAGTTCTAGATTTTTTTGATCAAATGAAAAGCCGAACTCAAGGCTATGCAAGTATGGACTATGAAAGTGATGGCTATAGCAAGTCTGATTTAGTCAAAGTGGAAATTCTTTTACAGGGTGATGCCGTAGATGCTTTTAGTTCGATAGTTCACAGAGATAAAGCCTATGAATATGGGCAAAAAATGACTAGAAAACTTCGTGAACTCATCCCTCGACAACAGTTTGATGTACCAATTCAAGCTGCTATTTCAAGTAAGATAATCTCTCGGGAAACTGTAAAGGCTTTTAGAAAAGATGTGACCGCCAAACTATATGGTGGAGACGTTACCAGGAAGAATAAACTTCTAAAGAAACAAAAAGAGGGAAAGAAGAGAATGAAGTCAATTGGAAGAGTTGATGTTCCTCAAGAAGCATTCGTATCAGCACTCAAGATTGATGAATAGAGAAGATTTTATTCCAGTAGAATTACAGACTTTGCTAAGGAACTTATAATGGAAGATGACCTATACGCCCTGTTAGGAGTAAGCCGAACTGCTTCCCAAACGGAGATAAAGAAATCTTATAGAGAATTGGCACGAAAGTACCACCCCGATGCCAACCCAGATGACGCTGTTGCCGAACAAAAATTTAAAGAAGTCGCTATGGCTTACGAGATACTTAGCGATGATGAGAAACGCAAGCAATATGACAGATTTGGTTCGGTAGGAAGCCCCGGGTCCCACTTCCAAGGCAGTGGAAGTATTAGTGATATTTTTGAAGCATTTTTTGGCGGACAAAGTCCCTTCACTTCATCTGGGTTTGGAACTCAACAACGGAACTCAGGAGATGATATTGAAATTACAGTTAGTATTACGCTTGAGGAAGTAGTGACTGGTGGTGAAGCAGAATTCACCGTTGTTCTTCCATTACCATGCGAAACATGTTCAGCGACGGGAAGTGAGAATGAGAAGCTAGACACTTGTGTTACTTGTAATGGGCATGGTCAAGTGCAGCAGGTCCGTCAGTCAATTCTTGGTCAGGTTATGTCTACCTCTACATGCCCTTCCTGTCGTGGTTTCGGAACAAGCATTGTCGACCCCTGTCAACCCTGCAAAGGCAGTGGAGTACAAAACATTGAAAAGAGTTTCTCAATTGAGATACCTAAAGGCATCGATAATGGAGTGACGCAGAGACTGTCTGGGATGGGGCCTGCTGGTTTGAGAGGAGGGCAAAGAGGCGATATACATGTTCGGTACGTAGTAGAGCCCCATTCCCGATTCTCACGGCATGGAGATAACTTGATTGAACAACTCTGGATACCAGTATCACATGCTGCTCTTGGGAGCGAAATTAAATATGAAACGTTTGATGGTACCCAAACGCTAGATATTCCATTAGGCACAAGAACGGGTGACAGGTTTCGTTATGCAGGGCTCGGGGTGCCAAAACTTCAGCGACGCGGAAGAGGAGACTTAATAGTTGAAGTGGTAGTTGACACTCCGCAGAATCTTTCGAAAGTGTCTGCGGATTTGTTGAGTCAATTAGCTGAAGAACTTGGTCAACCGATTAATGTTAAGTCAACTAAAAAACGACGCAAGAACAAAAAAAATGAATAAAGATTTAGGTAGCTTGCACGAGCTTGGTCTTCCACATATATTCCTAGACGATTTAGATGTTCCAACTCTTTCTAAATCGCATTTCCACCATATAAAAGATGTTAAAAGAATTAAGTCTGGAACTCATTTGACAGCTACTGATGGAAAAGGCCATTGGAAACTATTCGAATTTGATGAATCGACTTTGAACCCTATCGGGCCAAAGCATCATTGTGAAGCACCTAAAATCACTTCTGCCATTTATATTTCAATAACTAAATCTGGCAAACCGGACCTAGTCACCCAAAAACTCACTGAATTAGGTGTTGGATCTATAAATTTTTTCTTTTCAGACCGATCTGTTCCGAAATGGGATAACGAAAAAATTTTAAAGAATAAGAAGAAGCTTATGGTTATTTCACGTTTGGCTTTAGCTCAGTCAAAGGGCATTTGGTTACCTCAATTAACAGTTGGGGGAACGTTTGAGATGTTAGTGAAGGACACTGGTGTAGCATTAGCGCAACAATCAGCCTCTAAGCTAGCAAAAGGGGTACGGTCTGTTGCTATAGGCCCTGAGGGAGGCTGGAGCAAAGAAGAATTAGCATCCAACAACAAGAAATATTCAATCCATAGATCAAATTTACGAGCTGAAACAGCAGCTATCGCAGTAGGCGCTCTATTGGAGAGCTACCGCTCTTAAATTTATCTATCTTCAATCGAGATGAAATTCCTAGTTTCGCTGCCAATGTATAGTTGTCGTGGCCGAGCTATTCGCGTGTTTCTTGAGAGCATTTCATCCCAATGTGAAATCCATCCTGCTGTTCTTGCTACAGCAAAGAGAACTGTGAACATCTCAACCGGGAATCCCATTGCTTGATAGATGAGCCCAGAATAGAAGTCCACATTTGGGTATAGCTTTCGGCAAACAAAATAATCATCTTCAAGCGCAGCTTCCTCAAGCTTTAGAGCAATATCTAATTTAGGATTCTTTCCTGTTAGTTCAAAAATTTCATGAGCAGTATCCTTAATTATTTGGGCCCGTGGATCATAGTTTTTGTAGACACGATGGCCAAAGCCCATGAGTCGACCTTCACCATTCTTGACTGAATCAACGAAACTGTTTACATTTTCAAATGTTCCAATATCATCAAGCATGTTTAGAACTGCCTCGTTTGCACCGCCATGTCTTGGTCCCGATAGAGCAGCGCTTCCTGCAGAAAGAGCAGAATAAGGGTCAGCATGCGAAGAGCCTACGACCCTGACTGCTGTAGTTGAGCAATTCTGTTCGTGGTCTGCATGCAAGATAAATAGTTGGTCTAATGCCTTGACAAAAGTTGGATTAGGTTCAAATACTTTGTCGGAGGTGGAAAACGTCATCGACAGGAAATTCTCTACGTAAGAAAGCTCTTCGTTCGGTTTCCCTGGAGTGTAGCCATTTCTGTACGCTGCAGCAGACGATGCTAAAGTCGAAACTTTAGCAATTGCATTCAGAACATGCTTTTGGCGAGTTTCAGGGTCTTCAACATCTTTTGCATCTGGATAAAGTGTTGAGAGTGCAGCGAGTCCAGCTGTAAACATCCCCATGGGGTGTGAATGACTACTGAAACAATTGAGTAAGTTCTCATTCTGCACCGCATCCAGTTGTGCATGCTCAGCAAGTTTGCTATTCCAATCATCAAGGCTTTCACTGTTTGGGAGTTCACCGTGAACAAGTAAATACGCAACTTCTGTAAAGGTTGACTTGCTTGCTAAATCTTCAATAGGGTAGCCACGGTACTCAAGTTGTCCTGCGCCACCATCAATATAAGTGATTGAACTATTCGTTACTGCAGTGGCTGCAAAGCCTTCGTCTTTAAACCATAAGCCAGGGAGAAATTTTGTCCATGGTCCAGAGTCAACGCCACCGTCTTCAATTGGTATTTCAATTGATTCACCAGAGCGGTTATCAGTGATAGTTATGGATTCCTTCAAATCTCCGCTCCGATCGTTTTACAAGTTGCATGTTATCGGCAAAATATGTGATCTCAGTCACTTTCTCGCATCTTTCTAAGCAGATATTAAGAAAGTTTCAGTCTTCTATAGAGGCGTGTTCCCATGTAGGCGTTTTTGAAGTTTCTCCCTTTTGGTGATCAGGAAATCAAGGGCGGCAGATATTTCTATTCTGGTTGTTTCTGGATGTATGATCAGGTCAACTGAACCCCGTTCTGCTGCCATGTATGGGTTGAGGAGTCTGTTTTCATAATCAGATTCGAGTTGCTCACGCTGTGATTGGGAAGCTTTACGGTGGAGAATTTCTATTGCGCCTTTTGCGCCCATCACCGCTATTTCTGCTGAAGGCCACGCCAAAGCTAGGTCATTTCCCATATATTTACTATCCATAACGATGTAAGCTCCACCGTAGCTTTTCCTAATAGTGACGCAGATACGGGGAATAGTTGCATTCGCGTAAGCAAATGCAAGTTGAGCCCCATGGCGGATCATTCCTCTCCATTCTAAGTCTTTTCCCGGCTGGAACCCAGGAGTGTCTACGAAGGTAATAATTGGGATGTTGAAAGCATCGCAAAAATTGACGAATCTTGCCCCCTTCTGCGAAGCAGCTATATCCAAAGTTCCGGCTAGAGATTGCGGCTGGTTTGCTACGAGCCCAACAGTATAACCATTTAGGGTCGCTAGCCCCGTAATCATGTTTGTAGCCCAATCCTTACGAATTTCGGTGAGGATTTCGTCGTCAACGACTTTCTCGATTATGTGACGAATATCGTAACTGCCAGTTTTAGTTTCTGGGATTAGGTTCTCAATGTCGTGTAGTATTCGGTTTCTTGGATCGTTTGTAATATTTACTTGAGGGGCTGACGAAGAGTTACTTGGAAGCAAGGTAAGAAGCTCACTAATTATGTCGTTGGCTGTGTGTAGGTCATCTGCTACGAAGCTTGCAAGGCCAGACATTTGAGCATGTTTGGTAGTGCCACCTAAGGTTTCAGGGTCAATTGGGACTCCAGTGAATTCTTGTACCATTCGTGGTCCACTGACATAACTGTAGGAATCTTTTACCATTATCACGAAGTCAGCTAATCCCAGTAGCAGTGCAGGTCCGGCAAGTGCTGTTTCTTTCACGCAAAATATTATCGGTATTACTCCTGAACTAGCTGTTATCTCTTGAGCAGCATTTCCCCAACCATGTAGTGCTTCAATGCCTGCTTCAGGAGGAGCTCCAGTTGAGTTTATAAAACAAACGAGAGGGATCTGTTGCCCCCTTGCTGTTCTAACTCCCTCTGCGAGTTTCTGTCCATCTTCTGCAGTAAGCGCAATGGGATCTGATAGGGAACCCAATGATACTTCGACGAAACTTCTTGCATTTTTGCACTTAACTTTAACCGAAGTAGTTTTAGAAAGTTGAGTTTGGATTGTAACGATATTATCTTCAACATTCACAGGGTCATCTTAGTATATTTATGATGAAAGCGGCGCTACTTTGATGCTAAGTAGATCCCATTTTGATCGGATCCGAATTCTTGAATCATTTGTCGGAGGACTTCACGGACCACCCTTGTTGTAGCGGATAAAGGCACTCTTTTGTTAGTCGCTAAACCTACTATTCTTCGGGTGAACCCCTCTAATGGAATTCTTTTCCACTTGCCAGTGCCTTGAGCAGCTGTAGCTGGCAGTATTGCTGCACCGAAACCGTCTGTTGCTAGAGAAGCAAGAAGGCGCATGCCATCAACTTCGGCTTTGGGAGAAAGCCTTATTCCGTGTTTTGCAAGGTCCCTGTCAAGGCTATCTCTGAAAGGAACACCCTTGGGGTTCAGTAGCAGAGGGAATTCGGCTAATACAGAGGGTGTTACAGAATCATAGTTTGAAAGAGGATGAGAAATGGGCGCAACAAGAACTGGCTCCTCCTCAAAAAGGGGTTCAGCTTCAACGTCTGGGTGGGTAATTGGCAGGTTAACTATGGCTCCATCAACTCTTCCTTGAACAACCAAGGGGAGTAAATTGCTAGTCACAGCATCTGTGATTTGAATTTTGACCTTTGGATATTTTTGGATCATGGATTCAAGTAAGATTGGCGATACCCAACGGCCCGTTGTTCCAATTACTCCCAATCTAACTATTCCTGATACTTCTGTATGAAGTGCTTCAACATCCAACGAAATAGACTCAAGTTCAGTTTGGACTCGCCTTGCTCGTTCTACAACTAATTCTCCTTCTTCGGTTAGAACACCGGTTCTTCTATCAATAAGTGATACTGAAAGCTCTTGCTCTAGACGAGCAATGTGCGTAGAAATATTAGATTGCACTGTATGGAGTGATTGTGCCGCAGCACTAAAACTGCCTGTATCAACTACTGCAACTATCGCATTTAGTTGTCGAATGTCCATGTCGAAGTATATCTAAAGCGTTGATGGGATCTGTCTACTCATCAATAAATTAGATATTGCAGTTAGCCTTGAGTCTGAGAACGAATTACGTTGAGAGCCGAACCTGCTTTGAACCACTCTATTTGATCGAGACTGAATGTGTGTGTGGTTTCAAAACTAAAGGAATCTCCGGATGCCTTAGTCACATTGACAGTCATTGTTAGGCCTGGTGACAAGCTTGATAAATTCCGGATGGATAAGCGATCAGTTTCATCAATTTTGTCGTAGTCATTCGGGTCAGAAAAGGTTAGAGGCAACATGCCCTGTTTCTTTAGATTAGTCTCATGAATACGAGCGAAACTGCGAGCAATAGCGACCAGCCCTAAACGAAATCGTGGTTCCATAGCAGCGTGTTCACGACTTGAGCCTTCGCCCATATTTTCATCTCCGATTACTACCCAGTGTTGGTTGGCTTCATGATATGATTTTGCTATTTCTGGGAAAGTTTGTGTCTCGCCCGAAAGAAGATTATTGCCGTAGCCAACTTCGTATCCATCGAAAGCATTTACGGCTCCAAGGTATAAATTTCCAGATATATTCTCCAGATGTCCACGGTACTTGAGCCAAGGTCCAGCCATAGATATATGATCTGTTGTAAATTTGCCCTTAGCTTTGACAAGAATAGGTAAATCCTCATAATCGTTGCCATCCCATGCAGGGAAGGGCTCAAGAAGTTGTAGTCGGGTCGAAAGTGGTGAAACTTTAACTTCAAGATGGCTAGCATTCTCAGGTGGAGCGATAAAAGTTTCTTCTCCAGGGTCGAATCCGCTCGGCGGTAATTCGATTCCTTCAGGAGTGGACAAAGTTATTTTACTTCCGTCAGTTATTTGTATGCTGTCGTTAATTGGGTCAAAGTCAATTGAGCCGGCTAAAGCAAGTGCCATTACAGTTTCTGGTGAAGTTACAAACGCTAGTGTCGAAGGGTCTCCATCATTGCGTTTAGGGAAATTGCGGTTGTATGAGGTGACAATAACATTTGGGGTGCCGGTTTCGTGATCTTTTTCCTCAGATCGATCCCATTGGCCGATACATGGCCCACAAGCATTAGCAAGAACTACTGCTCCTACAGCTTCGAAATCGGATATCAAGCCGTCTCGAGCTATGGTCGCTCTTACTTGTTCAGACCCTGGTGTTATTAGAAGTCGACATTTTGACTTTAGCCCATATTTCGCGGCTTCTCTTGCTATGGAGGCAGCTCGGGTTATGTCTTCATACGATGAATTTGTGCAACTACCGATTAGTGCTGCACTTATTTCTAATGGCCAATTATTTGCCTTTGCCTCAGAACCAAGGTCTTGTACTTCTCTGGCTAAATCGGGAGTGTGTGGTCCGTTTATGTGTGGGCGGAGTTGGTCCAGATCAATTTCAATGACTTGGTCAAAGTACTTCTCTGGTTGGATTAATACCTCAGGGTCCGCTGTTAGGTGTTGTTGATACTTATCAGCAAGTTCAGCTACGTCACTTCGGTCAGTTGAACGCAAATAGCGATTAATGGATTCGTCGTAAGGAAAAATAGAAGTCGTTGCCCCTATTTCTGCCCCCATGTTACAGATTGTTGCTTTTCCTGTGGCTGAAAGGCTAGATGCTCCATCTCCGAAATATTCTACTATTGCGCCTGTTCCACCTTTTACTGTAAGGATTTCAGCTACTTTCAGAATGACATCTTTAGGTGCTGTCCATCCGCCGAGCGACCCTTTAAGATGCACCCCTATTAGCTTTGGCCACCTTACGTTCCATGGGAATCCTGTCATCACATCAACTGCATCTGCGCCACCTACGCCAATTGCTACCATGCCTAGACCTCCACCATTGGGAGTGTGACTATCAGTACCTATGATCATCCCACCTGGAAAGGCGTATTGTTCCAGAACTACTTGGTGGATAATTCCGCTTCCTGGTTTCCAGAAACCTGCACCGTATTTAGCGCAAACTGATTCCAAAAAATCGTACACCTCTTCGTTTGTTTTTGATGCTGTGAGAAGGTCGTGTTTGCCTTCAATCTTTGCTTGAATCAGGTGATCAGCATGCGTGGTAGTTGGGACGGCAACTTCGTCCAATCCGGCTGTCATGAACTGTAACCAAGCCATCTGAGCAGTAGCGTCTTGCATTGCAACACGATCTGGTCTCAGGTCGACATAAGACACGCTTCTTTCAAGAGATTGATCGGGAGTGTCTAAATGGTTTACTAAAACTTTTTCTGCATAAGTGAGTTCTCGACCTAATTCCGCTCTTGCTTCGCTAAGCCTTTCTTCAAGGGTCGAGTAGACATCTTCAATTAATTCAATGGGGGTCTTTGTGTAAACAGTCATCTTTTACCTATCTATATTTCAGTGCATGCAGGAACATATCAACTTCTAAAGCAGTATAAACCTATCGTAAATCACTCCATTTGTGGTGGTGCTCGTTAAATTGTCGGCCAGCGCTCTTTAGAGCTTTCAGACTTATTTGAATTACTATTGAGCTTCCAGGCCTTCCGCCAGCTTCCCATGTCAGGAGCTTGAAGTGTAGGGGTTTCCCCCGAATACTTCCGCTTTTTAGCAACCCACCAGTCGCTATTTTCCTCATCGGCTAATTCAGCAACTGCTTGTTCAATTCTTTTCGAATAGGATCTACTATTCTCGTTTTCTGAAGGCCAAATCGGGTTTCCAAAAATAACTTTTGTGGAGGAACGAGTTGGCCGTATTTTTCCTTTTCGGAGAATATTCCCTGTTCCAGCGAGATGAATTGGGACAACTGGAGTGTTGCATTTTATTGAGAGGTAAGCTGCGCCTGCTCGAAAAGGTTGACCCCAGCCATCTGGTGAGCGTCCACCTTCCGGGAATATCATAAACGACCAGCCATGATTGATTAAAGAAGCAATCTCATCAGATGAAGTCCGGCTTACTTTAGTTCTTTCTACCGGAATAGCTCCTATGAAAAGTGCTGATAGCGAGCCACCAATCTTTGACTTAAAAAAATAATCAGCAGCTGCGCCAACGATGAGCCTTTTTCTCCACCTAACTGGAATAGAGGTAAGAAGTAGAGGCGTGTCGGCATGGCTGTGATGGTTAGCAACAAATATAACAGGCTGCCTTTTTTTGAGGCCTTCTAGCCGGTCATAACCAGTTCGTTTAGGGCTTGCTATATAACTCATTAGAGGTTTAGCAATTAGCTCTGTTGACAGAAGTCGGATAGTTCGAGCCGGTAATTGGCGGGCCCAAGTAGTTGGATACTCAGATCCTAGATAGGTTTTCTTTTCTAAAGGAGTAATGCCTTTAGGGGTTTGAGCAGCTCGGTAAGGGAATTGTGAGGATTTAATGTTAGGGAAAGATCGCATTCTCTGAGGTGTATTACCAATAGCTCTATATATCTCACGAGTTTTTCTTTGGACTTCTCGTTTCGTTAATTTCCTTGCCATAGTTAAGTCACATCTGCCATCAGGATTGGAGGGCTATGATAATGGCTTATGGTCGGGCTAAAACCAACAGAATCTGATGCGATCTCAAATGCGTCTTGAAGAGTTGTGGCAGAACGAAATCCCATTCTTCTGACTGCTTCTTGGTTCCCGCCAACAATAATTACATCCGCCAAGTGATCTAGGGCGTGAGCGCACCAGTACCACATATAGAAAGGGTGCACCCCATGGTATGCATAGGATGTCCTATACAAATGTCGATACCATTCATCTTCTGCAAAAGATTTTTCGTACTTCTGGCTCATGACAGCAGGGTCTGTAGTTTCGCTTAAAACTCGCTCAAAGAAATCAATATAGCTGGGATGATGCACGGGATGGAATTCCCAGGGTGTCGGATGTGTCATGATAACTACACCGCCTTTTCGGACGAGGGGTTTTCCTTTATACATGTTGAAGAAATAGCCGAGGCCCAGGCACGCTACAAGTACCGGATTCATTACGGAGTTTACGTTATAAGGGCATATGTAAGGCAAACCCATTGTCAGGATGTCGGTTTGTCCCTCTACTTGCACAAGGTGTTGTTTATAGACATTCTCAGTAGTACTTCTGTGAACAGCTTCTACCTCGCCTGCTTGAACGGAAGTAATTTCGTATGGCGAGTACCATCCCTGAAATGATTTTCGTTTCGATGTGGCTGACATTTTATTAAGACCAGTTTGCATGCCTAAGAAAAGCATCCTTTCTTTGAAGGACCATTCCCATTCTCGCTTTTGAAGCATAGAAAGTGGCCCGTCGTAACCAAATGTGTTGTTATTCACAGTGGTCTCAATTTGGAATATTCGTATTCCAGAATCTTTAAGTACTTTTCCTTGTCGCCAATTAGATTTGTGAAGCTCTGAATTCTCCTGATCCATAAAACTTTTAGATTCCACCATGGTTTGCGGGTTGTGGTGATGGCGTAACGCTGTGTAACCAGACAGTCCGGTTGCGGTGCTTTTCCACCCTCCATCCATAGATACGAGATTAATATTGACGTAAACGATGAGATCGCTTTCCGCCGCTCTTTTGTTGATTTGCACTTCTTCTCCGTGAGGGGTCGTTCCAATGACAACCATTCCGTCAGGGTCTTCGGCATCGTGATTATAAATTGCCCCAGAGGGAGCGAAAGCATCGTATACTCTGTCGCCAACTGCGTGGCGAAGTTCGCTTTCGGTCATTCGTCTGTGAAGAGCGAGAGCTGCGATTAAATGTACGTCATCAACGCCCGCTTCTGCTGCAGTATCTAGGACTGCTTCAATTATTCTCTGCCTTATATCTGGTTTTCTCATTGGTGGAAGCGGTAGAGAAATATCATCAAACGCTATTGTCAATTTCATTCCTGATTTAAGAAGTGCAGATAAAGGCGGAGAGTCACCTAGAGGGTTCTCGAGTGCATTACGTATCGATGCTTTGGGGTTTGCTACACCTGGGAGCGGTTCTGCGGGGTAAATGACTCGCGATCGCCCCGCTGGTAGTTTTTCCATTCGAAAACCCTCTCCATGATGAAATAGTATTGGGGGGGTGGTTCTATCTACATCGAGAACTAGTCCTGGTCTTGGGTGTTTACGTTGGTTCTGTGACATTATTTATTCTTTCATTTTTCCTAAAGGTAGAGTTTTTTTGGGCGAGCCAGAAATAGGTTGGAAATTCTCTACTAACCAACCTCTGCGTCTAGCTAATGTAGCTAGTTTTGTTTCAGGATTAACAGCGACTGGGAACCCGACAGCTTCTAGCATGGGAAGGTCACTTGTTGAATCTGCATAGGCTATGGACTCTTTAAGGTCCAGGTTATTTTTTTGAGCGTAGTCTCTAAGAACTGCAGCCCGTGTTTCACCGATTGGAGGAACTTGTGTCATCCTTCCTGAGTATTTCTTTCCAGTTACTTCAAGCGATGGAGCCAGAATTTCGTCGAATAAAGGTTTTAGTGGCTGCACAACGAAATCAAGCGCTCCTGTAATTAGCAGAGTTCTGTGTCCTAAAGCCCTGTGTTCGCGTACTCGCCGAATTGCTGCTGGGAATGATTTATTGAGTATGAACTCATTAAACATTTCTAGAGAATCTTCATTGATTTGGAGAACAGGTGCTCCTTCGTATTTCCTATAGAAGTTTCTGAGAAAGTCTGTTCTGTCTCTTCGGTCCATCGCCAGCATTGAAGGAGCTTCCAAGATAGTTTTAGTTAGAATCTTTATTCTGTCCTGAGAAGGTAGCCTTTTCGTTGCTAAGTAGCCCCAAGATGAAACAACATTTGAGGCTATAAGGGTATTCTCTAGATCAAATACCGCTAATTGTCGAGAAGGGTCTAAAATTTGTTTGCGTAGTCTACTATTTCGGGATTTTGGAGGAAAAGCGGAGGGAGTTGTCTTCACTCTTCCTTGGATTACTACAGTTGGAAGGTGGATGTCATATACATATTTCCTCCAATCAATGACGCGTGGATCAAAAGGAAATGCTTTCCTGTCTTCATCATCTAGATTTTCCCATAGTCGCAAAAGGCTTGTGACGTCATAGATTGCTTCACATTCAACGTATTTGCCGTAAAGAGTAATGTATTCCATGGCTTTATCTAATTCGATACGTTTCTCCTCAAGGTCTGCAACGACCATTGCTTGATTTCCTCTGATAGGGAGCTTATGCAAAGTGTTCTCTGCAGTTTGCAGCAACCGTTTTGCTCTCGTCAATTGTGTAACTACTCGGCCTCGTCCAGGAAACTCCCATTTGGATGGAGTTATCGGTTGATTCTTCTCATCAAGGATGGGGAAATTGCCGAAATATTCATGAACATAGTCAGCTAAAATACCTGTTTTTATTGGATTGCAGGCGCCACTCGCTACTTGTACAACAAATGGTTTGTCAGGTTTATCTTGTGCCGCAACCGCTACTATTGCTGATGCAACAAGATCTACCGGAATGATATCAACTACTCCTTCGGGGATCCCGGGAAATTCTTTAAGAGTTCCGCGCCCGAAATTTAGAATTATCGGTTCAGCCATTCTGAAACCTCGTATCCATCCTGAGTTGGGTTTATCCCATGAGGATTCAATGATTGATGGTCGAACTATTGATAGGGGAATGGTGCCTCTTATTTCTTGGACTGCTTGCTCCGCCATGGCTTTCGTAAACGCATAAGCATCTGGAAATCCTAATGACGTGGCTCTTTCTCTACCGGCTTCTACCATTTTATCCTTGACCCACCGTTCACGAATTTGTTCAGTCTTAGCTGCTATGAGAGAAATTCCAGGAGCTCCTAACTCGGTCTTTGCTTCAGTTCGGAATCTTTCGAGGTTCTCGCTTCTTCGACTGTCGTCTTCTATGTAGGATCTAGTTCTTCGAGCAGCATCTGTCTCTTGTTTCCAGTTGAGGGGCACGTAGAATGGGCTCTGAGCCAACGGTTTTTCAGGTGCTGTCCCTTTTCTGTTCCCTGCGACGTAGCATGTGCTTACCATGACCAAATGAGGTTCAACATTTAAACCCTGTAAGGTTTCCACCAACCGAACAGGACCCATTAGATTTACTTCAGCTGCTCGGTCTAGAGGCTCGTCAAAACTTACAGCTGCAGCACTGTGAATGACTATATCGCATTCACTTAACTCTCTAAGACCATCGTCATCCAGACCTAAGTTATCTTTCGAAATATCGGCTGACAAGGCCTTCATGTTGCCTTTAGTTAGTTTCTCAAAACCCTCGGGCCCCAAATTTTTTCTGAGAGTATCAAAAGCATCATTTCTTAAGATGTCCCTCTCGAGCCGTTTCGAAGGGGAGCGTTTTCCAGATGGGCGTATAAGTAGTCGCAGGTCAATATCCTCAATTTCTCGGAGGAGTAATTCAACAAGTGCAGTCCCAAGAAAACCTGTAGATCCTGTGATGGCGATCTTTTTTCCTTTTAATGATTCCTTTATCACCTTCTATTTCTACCACTTGGTAAACAATGGTACAATCCAACCGTGAAGACTTCCGAAAGAATCTTGAATCATGCCACACTCGCATTCGGGGAATCTGGTTACGACTCCACCAGCTTGGATGACCTAGCACGCGCTCTTGAGATTCGTAAACAATCAATTCTCTATCACTACCCATCCAAAGAAGTACTATTAGAAGCTTGTGTTCAACGAGCAGTAATTGATTTAAGCACATCTCTTGATAACGCCATCGGGAAAAGCTCACATGGTTGGGATCGAATTGAATCAATAGTGAAGGGAGTCTTTCGCTTGGCGAATAATCGGCCGGAATTATTGGGGTTACTAAGAGAAGTTACTCGGTTAGGTCCACCTATTTTGACCAATGCTGTTGAGAGTATTAGGCCCCTCCTAAAAGGAGCTACTGACTGGTTGAATGAGGAGATGAAGGCTGGGCGTATTAGGCAATCAGACCCGGAACTACTAGTACTATCAGCTTATTCAACAGTAATGGGAGCAGTTACAGAGGTTAAGCTGTTTGAAGCGATCGGGGAGAAATCAACGTTGCGTGATGTTGCTATCAGAAGAAAAGAGCTGCTTCGTTTCTTGCGTACGGCACTTATTCCATAGGTATTTCGTTCAATGGCCCTTGTAGCAGAAGGTTCACCAACTTCGGATAGCTGATACCTGTTGCATCCCAAAGCTTCGGGTACATCGAGATGGGAGTGAATCCAGGCATCGTGTTTATTTCGTTGATAAACCATTGATGTCCTATTTCATCAAAAAAGAAGTCAACTCTAGCTAGGCCGCGACAACGTAATAACTTGAAAGCAGTAAGTGCGAGATCTTGGACTTCAGCTATTTCTGATTCCGTTAGATTTGCTGGTATTTGAAGAAAAGCTCCATCGTCATATTTATCTTCGTAGTTATAGAATTCAGCTCCGGGAATAATCTCACCAGGGAGGGAAGCTTTTAATTCTCCATTGTCAAGAATGGCGACTTCGATTTCTCTGCCCTTGACAGCTTCCTCGATGATCAACCATTCGTCATACTTGGCAGCTTCGTTTAAGGCACTTTTAAGATTATCTCTATCCGTAACTTTTGTTACTCCTATTGAAGATCCCATATTGGCCGGCTTGATGAATAAATCTCCAATTAGGTCTACAGAAGCAACATCCAATTTCTCAATTGAGTTTTTGTGGATACTGGTCCATTTAGTTTGTAGTAATTCAGAAACGCTGAGTAACTCTTTGCATTTTATTTTATCCATACAGATGGCTGAAGAGAGAACTTTACTTCCGACGTATGCGATGTTGAATAATTCAAGTAAACCTTGAATCGTTCCGTCTTCTCCGTTAGGTCCATGAAGTGCAGGGAAGACCACAAGTTTCTCGGTGTCGAAACTCGTTAGATAATCTATTGGGTTGATTGGGCTTCCAGCAACCGGAAGAATATCGCAATAGCTGGATTGTTCATCTGATGAAAGATCATGCGCAAACTCGTACCATAACCCTGATTGATCAATGGCCACTAAATTTGTTTCGTATATGGACAGGTCAATAGCTTTGACAATATGAAGTGCAGAGGTTCGTGAGACATCGTGTTCCGGAGAATTACCTCCATAGATAACAATCACTTTAAGTCTTGAGTTCGTACCATTGCTGAAAGCTTTCATTCTTTAAGGGTATCGCTTTCGGAAAGAAGAAAAGAGATGATTTCTGGCCACGCAGATTTGTCTTGAAGTAGAAATAAATGTCCGCCTTCAAATATCTTTAAATTTGAATGTTTAATAAGCCGGTGCATTTCTACCAAATTTCCTTCAGGTGCAATCATGTCGTACCTGCCACCAGCGATCAATGTCTCGTGCGTTACTCTGCGGAGATTTTTTGTGCAGTCATGGCCTGATCTTGCTTCGAGTTGGCGGCGTAGGCCTCCATCTACCGAGTTTGGGAATACTTTCTTACTCGCTAGTAAATAATCTTTGATGCCGTTAATGATGGGTAATGGCTCGAAGGAATTTTTATATCGTGAATCAAGAACGGACAGCCAGGATTCAATTTTGTCAGATTCGTTATCTGCTATTTGTCTGAGGTCGTACGATGAATAGTTATTTCCCCCAGGTGAAGTGCAGGCTAGTACAAGTCTGTTGACCCGCTTTGGGTGCCTGATTACTAGGTGTTGTGCGACCATTCCTCCAAAGGAGATGCCAAGAACGTTAGTTTGAGTAATTCCGAGTTTATCTAGGAGGGCTTCAACATCATCTGCATAGTCAGTCATGGAATAGAGGCTATTTGGCTTGTCTGACTGTCCTAAACCGCGCTGGTCGTATCTAAGTACTTGGAAATCAATTAGGGGTGGGTCTAAAGGGCGCGGGTGGCGAAGGTCGCTACCCGTGCCACTTATTATGAGTAGGGGAAACCCATTTCCCTCAAGTTCGTAATATAGCTGGATGCCGTTTGCTTGGATGAATGGCATCCAACTATATTAATACGAATTTTTTGTCTAGACGAAAGCTGAAGCAAAGACAAGCGACACGATCGTCATTACTTTAAGGAGAATATTCATTGCAGGTCCCGATGTGTCTTTGAAAGGGTCTCCTACAGTATCACCAACTACAGCAGCTTTATGAGGATCAGATCCCTTACCTCCATGATGTCCAGATTCGATGTATTTCTTGGCGTTGTCCCATGCCCCTCCAGCGTTCGCCATGAAGATAGCCAATGCGAATCCTGTTACCAGTGCTCCTGCTAGAAGGCCTCCTAATGCATTTATGTCTATAAAACCTACGACTAGTGGGACAACAACAGCTAAAGATCCAGGGATGATCATTTCTTTTAATGATGCTTCTGTGGATATTGCAACACATCTGGCTGAATCAGGGACGACACCTTCTTTGCCTTCTCTGAGACCAGGGATTTCACGAAATTGCCTTCGAACCTCTTCGATCATCGCAGTGGCTGCTCGTCCGACAGCATCGATCGTCAGGGCCGCAAACAAGAATGGAAGACCCGCACCAAGGAAAAGACCGATAAACACTTTGACATCACCTACATTGAGTTCCAAGGACCCTCCAGCCTGACTCACTGCGTATTCGAAGCTCTTGAATAAAGCTAGAGCAGTCAAAGCAGCAGAGCCTACAGCGAATCCTTTAGCGATAGCTGCGGTTGTGTTTCCAAGTGAGTCAAGAGCGTCAGTTACTTCTCGAACTGAAGGGTCAAGTTCGGCCATCTCTGCAATTCCACCTGCGTTATCCGCAATTGGACCATAGGCATCGACAGAGACAACAGCACCAGTGGTTGCGAGCATTCCGATTGCTGCGACTGCAATTCCGTAAATCCCATTATTAAGAGTTTCCTGTCCACCCCAGTATGCGATTCCGATACCTGCGATGACAAGGATCACAGAGGTAGCTACTGAGATCATTCCAGCGCTTATACCACTCAGTACTGTTGTCGCAGGCCCTGTTTCAGACTGAGCAGCAATTTTCTTAACCGGTGCGAAATGATCTGATGTGTAGAATTCAGCTGTTTTTCCTAAAGCCCAACCAACAACAAGCCCGCCAATGACTGAAAGGGCTATACCAATTGGATTGCCAGTTGCTGAATCAAATATCCAGTACGAGACACCTATCGTTCCAACAATTGTCAGTGCCATTGCTACGTTCGTTCCTCTATGGAGTGCATGGCTTAGCGCCTTCGAGTCAGTGGAGTCTCCACCCTTCACTAGGAAAGAACCAAGAATAGAAGCAATCATTCCAATAAAAGCGATCGCCATCGGGAACATCATCTGGCCTAGGACATTGACTCCATCGAAATCTGTTAATGTTGCTTCTGTTGCGGTTGCACCTACTGCAAATGCGGTTAATGCAACAGGGGCAATAATTGATCCAGCATAAGATTCAAAGAGGTCAGCTCCCATTCCAGCAACGTCTCCTACGTTATCACCCACGTTGTCAGCAATGGTGGCTGGATTTCTTGGGTCATCTTCAGGAATACCGGCTTCGACTTTACCTACTAGGTCAGCTCCAACATCTGCAGCCTTAGTATATATTCCACCTCCAACACGGGAAAACAAAGCTATGGAAGAAGCACCTAGCCCGTAAGCAGTGACAACTTCGAAAGCATCGTCTACTTCAAACCAAATAACGAAAAGAAGATATACAAACATAAGACCAAGTAACGCTAACCCAGCAACGCAAAACCCCATAACAGCCCCTCCACGATAAGCAACTGGGAGAGCTTTTGCAGGACCTTCTTTCGCTGCCTCAGTTGTTCGCGCGTTGGCCATTGTGGCTACTGTCATTCCTATGTATCCAGCAGTTGCTGATAGTACAGCGCCTATTAAATAGGAAACAGATGCCAACGGAGTGATAACAATTGCTAAGAGGATTATCATGGCTGCTACAAAGAATGACACCCAAGTGTATTCTTGCTTGAGGAAAGCCTTGGCGCCATTTTGTATCTCGTTCATAAGAAAAACCATTCGGTCATTTCCAGGTGGTGCTGCCTTAACAGTCGAGAAAAAATAGGACGCCAGTGCTAACGCTGCGAGGGCGCTTGCCAATGCTAGGTAGGGGATTGATTCCAATGTTACTCCTCTTAACTGGGTAAAGAGTTCTTAACTCCGTTACTCGTACAAACGGGAAGTCTATATGGAAGCCGCTGCTTTAGTAGGCATTTGAGCCGATTTCTCCATGTAGTGATTACTTTTTTTAAAGTATCAATGATTTCTTCTAAGAATACTGTTACTAAATAGAAGTGAATATAGTTGTAATAGGGGCAGGGGAAGTTGGGTCATACATCACGCGACTGCTGACTGACCCCAAACATCAAACACAATCTATGAATGTGTCAGTGATAGATCCTGACTCAGACCGCATTAAAGAATTAGATGGAGTTCTGGACGCAACGATGGTTCGAGGAAATGGAAGTCATCCATCAGTACTCAAAATGGCGGGAATTGAGGAAGCCGATCTTCTTGTCGCTGTTTCATCAAATGATGAAGTTAATCTCATTGCGAATCTTTGCGCAAGGAATATGGGAGTCGAAAAATCAATTATTCGAATTGAGGCCTCAGAGATCAAAAGAGCTTCTAAAAGTGATCCTTGGTTTCTGGGCGGTGAACCTCCTAATCTTATTTTTGACCCTGATGAAGATACAGCTCGAGAAATCGCTGAACTTCTTGATTCTTGGGGTGCAGACGAAATAGCTACCTTGGGAGGCGGGCAAGTTGTTGTTATCGGGGTAACAGTCACTACAGAAGCAGACTTCTGCGGCAAAACTCTTTCACAAATTGGTGCAGAGTATGAACCAGACTGGAGTTTTCTGGTAGCTGCGCTTCGTCGAGAAGGAGAAGCCAAGATTCCGAGGTCGGAAGAAACCCTTCAAGTGGGTGATCACATATGGCTTGTTATTAAAAAGTCTGAGAAGAGCAGAGTCCTTGAAACCTTCGGCTTTAAACGAAAAAAAAATAAACGAATATTGCTTCTTGGTGGAGGAAGAACAGGAGAATTTTTAGCGAAACGACTTGTCAAAATGAAATTTCGTGAAGTTACTTTAGTTGAAGCAGACCCAGATAGAGCCGAACAGTTAGCAGAGAAGCTTGATGGTGTTGATATCAGAAGAGGAGACATAACTGATGCTCAGTTTATTAGCGAAATAGATGCTGGAAAGTACGACGCAGCTGTGGCTCTCACAGGAAAGGACGAAGCTAACGTTCTTTCATGCATGTACGCGAAGTCATTGGGGACAGATAGATCAATAGCAATTCTTCATAAGCTAAAACTGATGGATGTACTTGATTTTGCAGACGTTGATTCAACACTATCGCCCGTTACAGCAAGTGCTAATCGAGTTTTAAGTTATGTTCATGATGTGAAAGATGTTGCCACATTTCTGGGTGTTGATCAGGACTTTGAAGTGGTCGAATTAAAAGTTGGCGACGATAGTAAAGCGATTGAACACAAAGTTCGTGACCTAAAGCTACCCAGAGATGTTCTGATCGGAGCTTTAATCCGCAACGAGGAACCATCTATTGTCAGGGGGTCTAGTCAGTTGCAAGCTGAGGATACTGTTCTGCTTATTGCTCCTCCCGAACAAGTCGACACCATACGTAAAGAATATTTTGTCTCTAAATCATTTCAAGATTAATTTACTGTGTTTTTGGGTTCTCCGATGACGATAACGTCGCTAAAATTATGAGCATGCTCTATTTCCAAAACCGAAAGGCAGCAGGAAATAGTTATTCTTTAATCCTTGTAGCAATTTCTTTAGGGACGATCTCAGTTATCTCTGGACTATCGGAAATTCTTGGTCGAACTAATCAAAGAGTTCCCATAGTCCTAGTTATTGTTGGCTCTGCTCTGATGGTACTAGGCGGTGTCCGACTTAGCAGTTTAAAAAAATTTGATTTAGATACTCCATCAGAGATCTTTTCATTCACTTTCGCCTTTCTTGTTAGTTTTATTGTTGTCCAATCATGTCTTTATCTAGCAACAGGAGTTGTATCAACACTGGATGCTGCGATATTGGAATCAACATCCAGTATCACGACAACAGCAATTTCAACGCTGGACCCAGATTCGCTAACTTCCTCAATGCATACTTTCAGATCACTCACGCAATGGGTAGGAGGGTTATTCGCCTTATTTCTGGTCTTTGTCGCAACTCCAATAACTTCCAATAGTGATAATCCTTCAGCAGGATATGGGCCCAAAATATTCTCTAGAAAACCTGCAAAGAGGATGCGCGAGATCACCATTCTGTATCTTGGATTGACATTAATTACTTTTGTGGCTCTATTTCTCGCTGGAATGGGGGCTTTTGATTCATTCGCACATTCTCTATCAGCATCATCAACTGGTGGCTTTAGTACTAGGTCTTCCTCAATAGCGTCGTTCGAATCAGCTGCAATCGAATGGACACTAATTTGTTCAATGTTTGTTGGGGGGCTAAACGTCGGACTTATTTGGTGGGTTGGTAAAGGAAAGTTTGTACATATCCGATCAAATAATGAATTGCGCCTTTACTTAGTTATGTTCTTTGGCGGAGTGGGTTTATTTTGGTTGAAAGGTGATTTGGTTGGCCCATTTAGCCATCAGCTACGTGATGCTTTCTTCAAATTATCCTCACTGTTTAGTACAACGGGATTCGTCAATGACGGTTGGCGATTCTCCTCAGGGATAACTGCAGTTGCACTCTTGATTCTTGCAGTGGGTGGAATGGCCGGTTCGCCTGGAGGTGGATTTGGAATTCATCGATTAATTGAGTTGATGAAATATCTCCGAAGGGAGTTGACCCGAAAGTACAACAGGCAGGCAGTCAGAAAGATCAAAGTTAGCGGTGAAGTTGTAAATGAACGAGAACTTGGAAAACTGCAAGGATTCACGGCAATTTTTATTTTTATCGTTGCGAGCGGTGCATTCCTCCTAGCGTTGGATAACAGTTCGTTGAGTATTGCAGACGTTATAAGCATTTCAGTTTCAGCATTTGTAACTGCTGGACCAGCAATAGCTGAATCAGGGTCAGAGAACAGCTACGGGCTCCTTGGCAATGTAGCATTATCTATGCTGATGATAGTCGGTCGGCTTTCTATACTTCCAGCTGCTTATATGGTTCTCAAGCTTTCACGGTCCGCGAAATTAAATCTCAGAGGTTTGCGAGCAAATGGGGTATCGAGTGATGAAATTCCCTAGACGCTTATTTCTGGAAGGACTATTTGAATCAGCAACTATTAATATCATTGGTTTGTCTCTACTTTTTCTTGCCCCAGGATTGTTTTTATCAGGTTGCATCGAATGGGTATCCAGTGATTCTCACAATGAGTTAGCTCTTTTCTTGACCGCAGGAATAGCACTGCTTTTAGGTTTCTCTTTTAGAGCTATGACATCAATCGCTGATGATTCTATGGATAGGCCAAAAGCTATTTTTTCTGTAGTCGCTTGGAGCTGGGTAGTCTGTGTCCTAATAGGGATGTTGCCCTATCTTTTTGCAGGTGTTTTCTCATGGTCGAAAATTGATAGTGCAATATTTGAAACTATTTCAGGTTTCTCAACAACTGGGTCAACTGTTCTTCAAGATATTGAAAGTAATGGCAGGGGGATTCTGTTCTGGAGGCAACTTACGCAATGGTACGGTGGGATGGGAATGATTGTGCTTGCTGTAACTGTTCTCCCATCCCTAGGTGTCGGTGGTCTGCAGCTGATGGCGGCAGAATCCCCTGGTCATAAATCGGACAGACTGCGAGCTCGTACAATAGACACCGCCAAATCTCTATGGACTGTCTACTTTGGGGCGACGATAGTGATTTCCTTACTTCTTTGGATTACCCCTGCAATGAATTTGTATGATGCCGTGGCACATGCTTTAACAACCGCATCTACGGGAGGTTTTTCGCCATATAACGATTCCATTGGTGCATTTGACTCTTACATCGTTGAACTCATTATTATTTTTGGAATGTTTCTCAGCGGAATGAATTTTAACCTTCAATATAAGTTCTGGAAAGGCAGAGCTGATTATCGTGTATTTGGGCGTTCATCCGAATGGAAATTGTACGTCAAAATTACGGTGCTATTTGTCGCCGCTGTCGTCATTTTGAATTCTGTTGTGGATTCTGTGAGCCTAGGTACTGCTTTTCGTGACTCTTTATTTAATGTAGTAGCTCTTGTAACTAGTACGGGATTTGGAAACGTGAGACCTGAAGGTATTGGTGATTTCGTACTATGGGGAACCGCAAGCCAGTTATTGCTTTTGTTCCTTATGACTGTTGGAGGAACGTTTGGTTCTACAGCAGGGGGTATGAAAATGTTCAGAATGCAGATTGGTTTAAAAGCTCTCGCAAAAGAACTTAAGTTGATTCATAGGCCATCGGGTGAATACCCCATAAAGGTAGGGCGTGAAAAGATTGAAGAAGAAGTCGTCTCCTCCATTCTCGGTTTTATCGCTCTTTTTATTTCATTGGTAATAGCTGGAACTGTTGCTCTTTCATTCTTCTTCAATGAAGATTTGGTAACCGCCCTCAGCGGATCAATATCGGCAATGAGTAACATGGGTCCGGCTCTCGGAGATGCAGGTCCTACTAGTAATTTCTTAGAGTTTGATAGAGGAAGTCGCTCAATAATCATGGTACTGATGGTTATCGGTCGACTCGAAATTTATGCCGTGCTGTTGATGTTTTTGTCGTTAGTAGATCGACTCAGGGTCAAATAAATTAATGTTTCAGAAAATTTAACATGAAGTTTTGAAGATGCTCAGTATCTTGGTAGCCACACAATTCCCGAGTCGAATGCATCGAAAGTTGAGGAACCCCAAGATCTATTGTGGCGATTCCTAAATTCGCCGAACTGATTGGTCCAATAGTAGAGCCGCAAGCAAGGTCGCTTCTGTTACTGAATAATTGATACGGGATATCGTTTCTTTCGCAGATCAACTGTGCGAAAGCTTGACCGTGTGCATTCGTGGAGTACCGCTCGTTGCTATTTCGCTTGATAGCTATTCCTCCATTCATTCTCACTTCATGGTCTAGATCATGTTTATCTAGATAGTTTGGATGAGTTGCATGGGCACCATCGGCTGAAATTAACTTAGAGTTAGCTATTGATTCAGAGATATTTCTGTTGTCTAGAATTTTTCTAACTGTTGCAGGCAACAGGTTTCCTGCTGCTCCTGCAGACGAGGTGCTTCCAACTTCTTCATGATTGAAGAGGCAAATTACAGGAATTTTTTTTAACTGATTTTCTTTAATTGCTTCTAAGAAAGAATTGACGGTGGCAAAGCAAGAAACAAGATTATCTATTCGTGCAGAGGCTATCCATTGCTTTTCAGCACCCACCAAACTTGCTGGTTGGAGATCATGGAGCATAAGGTCCCAAGACTTAATATCCTCTAGATTTAAATTTGCTTTTGTTGAAATAATTTCAAGGAAGTCGGTGGTTTCGGAAGAGGAATCATTCCATATAGGGCGTAAGTGATGATGAGGGTTCAGAACTAAGCCATTTTCGTTTACTTTTCTATTCAAATGGATTGCTAATTGCGGAATTTTTGCAAGTGGTTCCATTATCTGTACAAGCGTTTCGTTTATTTCTTTCTCTGAATCATGAGTTATGACTCTTCCAGAAATTCCTAAATCCCTATCAAGCCAACTATTTAGAAGGACGCCTCCATAGACTTCAATTCCAAATTGAGAAAGACCTGACTTATGGCCTTTTAACACTGGTTTTAGGCGAAGATTTGGACTATCTGTGTGCGCAGCGATGACGGCTAGACCCCGAGAAATCTCTATATTGTCATGCAGGTACCAAGCAATGATGCTTCCATCACGTTCAATGAAATGACCTCCCGGTGTGGGTTCCCAAACCGCCCATTCGTCTAAATGCGAAAATCCTTCGCCTAACAGATGCTTTCTGACATTGTCAACAGCATGATATGGAGAAGTCGAAGTATTAAGAAATTCAAGTAAATCTGAAATACTTTTCTCTGACATCTTCACATAAACAGCATGCCGTCATTCTGAAGTAACTGCTACTTGATGCCGTGGACTGGTTAAATCTACTTCAAAATTGGTAGACTTACGGTGCTGGGTCAACGTCGCCTCACGCTGTCCTAGTTGTACAGCATGTAAGGAAACGTGTGAATAGTAGAATTAACCCAGATCTCCCTAAAGAACAAGGCTTATATAGCCCTTACTTAGAGCACGACTCTTGTGGGGTCAACTTCCTTGCAGATCTTAAAGGTAGAGCCAGTCATGATATTGTCTTGTCTGGTATTGCCGCCCTCTGTCAGCTTCAGCATCGTGGCGCTTTAGGTGCTGAAACCAATACAGGCGATGGAGCTGGAATTCTTATTCAAATACCAGACAAGTTCTTTAGGGAAGTTGTGGAGTTCGAACTTCCTTCCAAAGGCAGTTATGCAACTGGAATAGCATTTATGCCAAAAGATGAGAATAAATGCACCACAGCTATTAGGGAAATAGAAGAAATAGCATTAAGCCTGAATATCAACGTTCTAGGTTGGAGAGAAGTTCCTGTCGAGAGCTCATTTTTGGGTAGTGGCGCTTTAGGAACTATGCCAAGATTTATGCAACTCTTTATCTCGGCTTATTCGGCCGACGGTAGTCCAAAAATCCAGATAGAACTTGACCGGAAAGCCTATGTTCTCAGAAAACGTTGTGAGAATGAAATTTCCTTTGATCACATAGATGTAGCTACTCAAGGAATGGGTGGCATGTCAAAAACGCATCAAGGCGTCTACTTCCCAAGCCTTTCGTGCAGGACTTTCGTCTATAAAGGAATGCTCACCAACCCTCAGTTAGGCGAATTCTACCTAGATCTAAAGGATGAGAGGGTAGAGAGCGCATTAGCGTTGTCCCACTCAAGATTTTCGACTAATACTTTTCCATCATGGCCTCTTGCCCACCCATACAGGTTTGTTGCTCACAATGGAGAAATAAACACAGTTCAAGGCAATAGGAACTGGATGCGGGCTAGGGAAGCGTTAATGCAGTCAGACGCATTCGACCATGACCTCGATAATCTATTCCCTATATGTACCCCCGGAGCATCCGACACTGCATCATTTGATGAATGTTTAGAACTGCTTGTACTCTCCGGATATCCGATACAAGAGGCAGTTTTAATGATGATTCCAGAACCATGGGAAAATCATGAAAGCATGGATCAAGCGCTAAAAGATTTCTATAAATATCAATCTGCTCGAATGGAACCATGGGATGGACCAGCCTCAATTATCTTTACAGATGGAACAGTAGTAGGTGCGGTTCTGGATCGAAATGGATTGCGACCATCTCGATATTGGGTAACTGACGATGATCTTGTAATTATGGCTTCCGAAGTTGGAGTAGTCGACGTAGCACCAGAAAAAATAGTTGAGAAGGGCCGATTGCAACCTGGAAAAATGTTCTTTATCGATACGACTGAAGGAAGAATCGTAAGAGACGAAGAGATTAAATCTAATCTTGTCAGTCAGCGACCATACAGTTCTTGGCTCAACGAGAGTCAAATCGATTTGGATGAACTTCCAGAACGACACGTTTCTCGTCTGGAAGATAGCAGTCTGCTAACTAGACAGAAATTGTTTGGCTACACAAACGAGGAAATAAAACTACTGATATCTCCAATGTATCAATATGGTAAAGAAGCAATCGGGTCAATGGGTACTGACACTCCAGTGGCAGTCCTCTCAAGCAGACCCAGACTCATTTACGACTATTTTCAACAATTGTTTGCTCAAGTCACAAATCCCCCGTTAGATGCAATGAGGGAGGAAATTGTAACATCTACTTGTGGCTGGCTAGGACCAGAGGGCAATCTACTTAAACCAACCCCAGAATCAGTCCGCCGAATTTTTATAAACCACCCCGTTCTTTTGAACCAACAACTCATGAAAATACTGGATATTGATGGAGAAATTAGTGGTCAAGATGGTCAAGAAGATTTTAAATCTCAAGTAATTCCATGTGTATATCCTGTCGACGAGGGCGGAAGCGGACTGCGGGCAGCTATCGAAAATATTCGTGCTTTTGCAAGCCAGGCGATTAAGGAGGGAAAGAACCTTCTTGTCCTTTCTGATCGTGGGGCAAGCGCAAGTCACGCCCCGATACCTGCTCTTCTCGCTACGGCAGCCGTGCACCACCATCTAGTGAGGGAGAAGTCAAGATCTCAAGTCAGCCTCATAATCGAAACAGGTGAGATGAGAGAAATTCATCACCTTTGTTTACTCCTTGGTTATGGCGCAAATGCCGTGAATCCTTACCTTGTTTTCGAGACAATTACTGACCTAATAGAGCGACAAGATGTTGAAATTCATCAAAAATTGACAACGGACATGGCTCACCGCAACTTTATAAAGGCATGCGATAAAGGTGTATTAAAAGTAATGTCTAAGATGGGTATCTCAACTGTCCGAAGTTATGTAGGGTCCCAAATTTTTGAGTCAATAGGGTTGGGACAACCATTAATCATTGATGCTTTCCCCGGAACCATGAGTCGGCTAGGCGGAATCGGTTATGCACAACTAGCGGAAGAGATAAGAATGCGGCATCAAATCGCTTTCCCTAAAATCCCTTCCCACCGAGCCCATAGAGAGCTAGTAGCTGGAGGCGAGTATCAATGGCGGCGAGAGGGAGAATTCCACCTCTTTAATCCTGAAACTATTTTTAAGCTTCAACACGCAACGAAAGATAAACGCTATGACATTTTCAAAGAATATACGAAGCGTGTAAACGACCAAGGGAAAGAATTAGCAACCCTCCGCGGCCTATTCAAATTCCGTAAGGGAGTAAATAAATCGATTCCTATAGATGAAGTGGAACCAGCGAGCGAGATAATGAAGACATTTTCTACTGGAGCTATGTCGTATGGGTCAATTTCTTCCGAAGCGCACGAGACATTAGCAATCGCTATGAACAGAATAGGAGCGAAGTCAAACACTGGGGAAGGCGGCGAAGACGCAAGGCGATACAAGCCCGATGCAAACGGAGATCTTCGACGTTCTGCTATTAAACAAGCAGCTTCCGGGAGATTTGGCGTGACAAGTGAGTATTTAGTAAACGCTGATGACATCCAAATAAAAATGGCGCAAGGTGCGAAGCCTGGAGAGGGAGGACAGCTCCCAGGGCATAAAGTTTGGCCATGGATAGCAGAAGTCCGTCACTCCACTCCGGGAGTTGACTTGATATCTCCACCTCCACATCACGATATTTATTCCATCGAAGACTTAGCCCAACTGATACATGACCTAAAAAATGCAAACCCCAAAGCGAGGATCCATGTCAAACTTGTATCTGAATTAGGGGTAGGAACTGTTGCAGCAGGAGTTTCAAAAGCGCATGCCGATGTTGTTTTGATTTCTGGTCATGATGGCGGTACTGGAGCATCTCCACTTACCTCCATTAAACATGCGGGAACTCCATGGGAACTTGGTTTAGCAGAAACTCAGCAAACATTATTGTTGAATAATCTACGAGACCGCATCGTCGTCCAATGCGATGGCCAGTTGAAAACAGGCAGAGACGTAATGATTGCAGCTCTGCTAGGAGCTGAAGAATTCGGTTTCGCAACAGCGCCATTAGTAGTAATGGGCTGTGTAATGATGCGGGTCTGTCATCTTGATACTTGTCCAGTCGGTATAGCTACTCAAAATCCAGAATTACGAGAAAAATTTTCCGGGCAGGCTGACCATGTGGTTAATTTTATGGAGTTTGTAGCAGAAGAAGTTAGGGAACTCCTGGCTGAATTAGGATTCAGAAGTCTTAGAGAAGCAGTTGGCAAAGCAGAATGCTTAGATGTTGCCGACGGAATTGAACACTGGAAGGCCGAAGGTTTAGACCTCACTCCCATTCTCTATCAGCCACCATTAGGGTCTGAAGCAGTTCGCTACTGTAATCAAGGGCAAGAACATGGCTTGGATGAGGCCCTTGATCAAACCCTTATCCAGCTCGCTGAAGGGGCTATTCGGCATGGTGACAGAATTAATTTAGAATTACCGATCAGAAACGTTAACCGAACAGTGGGGACAATGCTGGGCTACCACTTAACAAAGAAATGGGGTGGAGAGGGCCTGCCGAATGACACAATACAAATAAAACTCAACGGGTCAGCTGGGAATAGTTTTGCCGCGTTTGTTCCTTCAGGAATAACATTACGACTAGAAGGTGACGCAAACGATTATGTTGCTAAGGGGTTAAGCGGTGGAAGAGTGATTCTGTATCCTCCCGTCGAATCAACCTTCAAAGCGGAAGAGAACGTAATCGCGGGTAATGTTCTTTTGTATGGTGCTACTTCAGGAGAGATATTTATAAGAGGTCAAGTAGGAGAGCGATTTGCTGTCAGAAATTCTGGAGCTACAGCCGTGGTTGAAGGGATAGGAGATCATGGTTGCGAATACATGACTGGTGGGAAAGTAGTGGTGTTGGGCGAAACGGGAAGAAATTTTGCAGCTGGGATGTCGGGAGGAGTCGCATATATTTTTGACCCGAAAAATGTTTTTCCTGAAAGAGTTAATAAAGAATTAGTCGACCTCGAAGAATTAAATGACGGTGATATATCTTTCTTGCGAGAAACACTTGCACAACATAACCTCGAAACTTCGTCCGAAATCGCAAAGGAAATCTTAGATTCATGGCCTAGATCAAATTCTCACTTCGTCAAAGTTATGCCACGGCACTACAAGAGGGTCCTTGAAGCAATGGCTGATGCTGAGCGATCTGGAACGGATGTAACGACTGCAGTTATGTCTGTTAAAGCAAATGAGGGGAAATAATGGGTGACCCACGAGGATTTATTCATCATGAGCGAGAAATGCCTAAACGTCGACCTGTCCCTGTCCGATTACGAGACTGGAAAGAAGTGTATGAGCCATTCACTTCAGAAGACCTGCAACGACAAGCTTCACGGTGCATGGACTGCGGTATACCATTCTGCAATAATGGATGCCCTCTAGGGAATCTCATTCCTGACTGGAATGACTTGGTCTATAAAAACAATTGGCGAGAGGCCATTGACTCACTTCACGCAACTAATAACTTTCCGGAATTTACTGGAAGGCTATGTCCAGCCCCTTGTGAAGCAGCATGTGTTCTAGGGATACATCAAGACTCTGTAACTATTAAACAAGTTGAAGTTGAAATAGTTGAAAGAGCTTGGAACGAAGGTTGGATAAAACCTATTTTGGCTAACCAGAAGACTGGAAAGGAAATTGCTGTTGTTGGATCTGGACCTGCAGGACTCGCAGCAGCGCAGCAGTTAACAAGGTCTGGTCACAGCGTGACTGTTTTCGAGAAGAATGATCGCATTGGTGGTCTGCTCCGCTACGGGATACCGGAATTCAAGATGGAGAAACAATATATTGACCGACGAATTGCACAAATGAAAGCGGAAGGGACCAAATTCATAACTAATGTAACTGTTGGAGAAGACCTCAGTTACGATGATTTGCAATCAGGGAATGACGCTGTCGTCTTAGCTATTGGTGCAACGAACTGGAGAGATCTTCCCATACCAGGTCGTGATTTGACTGGGATCTACCAAGCAATGGAATTCCTTGAGCCTGCAAATCGAGTTCAAGAAGGAGACTATGAGGATCATCCGTTCTCAGCACTTGGCAAAGATGTAATAATAATTGGCGGCGGAGATACTGGTGCAGACTGCTTAGGAACAGCTCATCGGCACGGAGCTGCATCCGTAAAACAATTTGAGATAATGCCGAAACCACCCGAAGGTAGGGACCGATCAACGCCATGGCCTACTTGGCCCTTGATGATGAGGACATCTTCTGCTCACGAAGAAGGTGGCGAAAGAATTTATTCAATCAATACAACACAATTTGTTGGAGAAGATGGGCATGTGACTGGATTAGAAACTGTTCAAGTTGAACAGGAATATGTTGAAGGCCGACTCGAATTCACGGAAGTTGCTGGAACGAAGGAAATACATGAAGCAAAGTTGGTGTGTCTGGCTATGGGGTTTGTCGGACCAGAATCAACATCACTAGTTTCCGAATTAGGAATTGATCTTAGTCCACGAGGAAATATCGCCCGTAACGGTAATTGGATGACCAGTCAAGAAGGAATATTCGTAGCAGGAGATGCAGGAAGAGGTCAAAGCCTCATAGTGTGGGCGATAGCAGAAGGGCGATCATGTGCATCTGCTGTAGACAGTTGGTTGCAAGGCGGATCTCAGCTTCCCAGTCCCGTTACGCCAGATCTCCAGCAACTAAGATAATCTTCACCATTTAGGTTCTGCATCAATAAAATTCAGTGCCGTTTCTATAAAGGTAAAATTCTTAGGTGTTGCGAAATGGTCGACTTTTTTTAGCTCTAAGTAGGTGGCATTGGGTAAGAGTTCTAAAAGTTTTGTAGCTGGGGCACCGAAATCATCATCACCCAAAACAACTAGTACCGGACATGATATAGCCCGTAAAGACTCCGGTTTCAGTTCGGTTGTTGGAGATGCTATAAGTTTCTGTAACGCTGAACGGTTGATATCAACTGATTCCGATAATTGATGAAAGTAACTAGACTCTGGATCTTCTGGATTTGGGTTACCGGCTATGCCATCGTGAATACTTTTGTATCTTGACGTGTCGACAGTAAAAATATTTTCGCCAATTCCAGATAAAACAAGCTTTCGAAAGGATGATGGATTTTCGCTTGCAATAGTTAACAGCATTCTTGCCCCCAGAGAAAACCCAACAGCATCAATCGGAACTGCAGGCAAGGCATCTCGGATAAATGTTAATGATTGGTTAAATGTGGCTTTATCCACGCTGTTGTAATTTTGACCATGGCCAGGAAGATCCAAAACTATCGAGTCTCGTTCTGCATCGTTGACTAAGTCAAGCCATCCATTATCGCCCCAAGTTCGTGCTCCAGTGGTCGCTAATCCATGAAGGAAGAGGATTGGTGGTAGAGGATTCATAACTTCATATTAGCTAAAGATTAACGTGCAAAAACACATTAGCCCCGAGTGATTTCTTCGAGAGAAACCCTTCGGGGCTGTGCAGTTTAACGTTTCCAAAGTCATCCCCTGAAGGACTCATTGGTTTCGATCCGAACCTTTCGGTCTTTTGTCAAATTCCTGCAACTCGAGAGTTGTGGTTTTTTTGACGCTTAAAACCTTTCGATCTTAAGTCGGATCCATCAGCCTAAACTGATGGCGGTTTGGTTAGTTATCCGAAGATTACTTACCAATGATCACCCTGTTGGGTAATCCCGTTAAACCTGTTCCGATGGCTGACACATTTCCTTAGCCGTACCTTCCCGGATTTCGATGCTGCCACCGCTTCCGATTAGATTTTGCTAATTTGTGTGCCGTTGTCAACGGCGTAGGGATACCTTTACACCTTTTTTGATTTTGGTCAAGTGAATATTTGAAATCCTCAACATATCCACAGAGAAATTATAGAAATCCACATGAATGGGCCTCTAACCACAACTTTTCCACAGCGAGCGTTTACGAAAATTCGAAATACTGGAATAGCTTTCCCATATTTATAAATCATTTAAACTCAACCCCGTTCATAAAAGAGCTAGGCCACTGGGCTCCTACGGTATTCTTCAATCTTAATTTAGGAGCGATAACGAAATTCACATTTTTCGGTATAAGAGACGAGGAAAGTTGCTCCCGTACTGGTTTTCTAGAACAACACAAAGTGTGAAAGTGGGATCTTGTCTAAGCCAACTTCAATCATCGTATTCATTTGCCGTCCCTTGGTTGTACCATGTGTACTTAATTGATGGCAAGAATTAAAAATCTATCCAGTTATACTCACTTCGAGTCTCTTCCGCTCCAAGTGTTCCGAAATAGAAATCCCTAGTAATCTCAAGAATGGTGACAACGAAAGCAAGATTGAAAGAGATGGAGTTATTCACTCCAGATTCCTCTGGAGAGAAAAACTGACTTTAACGCAGTAAGATTATCCGTCATTATTCCGTCAACGCCCAGATCTAATAAATATTCCATTTCATTCACCTCGTTGATAGTCCATGCATGCACGACCTTCCCTAAGTTATGGGCCCTCTTAACGAATTCTCTTGTTATGAATTGAACACCCTTAACCCGAGATGGAACTTGAGCGCAATCTCCGTAAGGGGGCCGAAGCAAATTTTTCGTAACTTTAGAAAGTTGCATTTTTGATATAGATTTAGGACCCATTCCTATACATAGATCAGGGCCGATCGCTCTAGCGACCGATTTAATCCTCTCATCAGAAAAAGATCCTACGCAGATCCTATTTATGGAGTTAGTGTTAATGATCACATTTATCAACGGCTCTACAGCAGCATCATGTTTAGGGTCGATATTGAACTTTGCTTCCGGTATTTCCTCGAGTAAATCTTCTAAAAGAGGTATCGGTTCGTCTCCATCAACGAGAATCTTAGCTAAATCAGCGTAATCGTAATCGCTAATATTGCCTTTGGCCTGCGTCACACGATCAAGCCTATGATCATGAAATGCTACAAGTTTTTGGTCTTTCGTAGCATGAACGTCAGTCTCCATGTATGTAAAACCTAAAGCATGAGCACCCTTAAATGCACTAAGAGAGTTCTCGGGAAAATCTTGTATTCCGCCTCTATGAGCAAAAGCGAGTGGAAAATTAGATCTTAAAAAATGCTTAACTGACACAACAGAACGGTATCACAATAGAGCCTAATCCATTGAAATGTTTCTTGATCACCACCATTTGATCACTAGCTCTATAGCGTATAAGTATGGAAAGACGAACTAAAATTGTAGCCACTATTGGTCCGGCGAGTGATTCAGAATCTGAGCTTAGAAAAATTATTGATGCTGGAATGGATGTGGCCAGATTAGGTCTAGCGCACGGCACATTAGATGAAGCTGTTGAAAGATTTAAACGAATTCGTCAAGTATCAGCCGAATTATCTAAACGTGTTGGAATCCTTGTTGATCTACCTGGACCAAAAATTAGAACCACGCCTTTTAGTGAGGAAGGTTCAGAATTAGTTAAAAATTCAGAAATACTAATTGTTCCTGGAGCAACTCGATCAGATGAACGCACTATTGAAGTTGAGTATGAGAATGTGCTAAATGATTTACTACCCGGTGATGTAATTCCCTTCGGCGATGGTCAAGTGGTAGTGAGAGTTGAAAATGTAGCATCTGAGGGTGCTACAGCAATCGTTACCAGCGGAGGGCGCTTGCACGGTAGACCCGGAATACGCATACCCTCCGAAAGGTTGAGCATGCCAACTCCTACGGAGAGTGATTTGCGTAAACTAGATACCTTCGTTGAATTAGGGGTAGACATGGTGGCGGTATCTTATGTGCGCTCTGCCCATGATGTCCGGAGAGTTGGAACAGAACCGCACCCTCGAGGACCTCTTGTAGTCGCCAAGATCGAGACCCGAGCAGCGGTTGAAAACTTGAAAGGGATTATTGAAGCATCCGCAGGGATTATGGTTGCTAGGGGAGACTTAGGAACTGAGTTTGATCTTGCTGACCTGCCACATCTTCAGAAGAAAATTATAGCTGAGTGTATAGCCGGAGGCCTTCCAGTTATAACTGCAACGCAAATGCTTGACTCGATGATCCAGAACTCTTCACCTACAAGGGCTGAAGCTTCTGATGTAGCTAACGCTGTATTTGATGGAACTTCTGCTGTCATGCTTTCGGGTGAAACAGCTATTGGTGAATATGCTTATGAGTCTGTTCAAACAATGGCTCGAATAGCTCAACGGGCTGACGAAGCATTTGACTATGAACGGTGGGCGGAAAGAGTGGCACAGTTACGTCAAGCTCCTCAAAATGAATCCTCGTCAACAGGCTCTGAGGGCATAACTGATGCGATGACTTTAGCTACGTGGCGTGCCGCCAATGAGCTTGATTTGGCAGCACTTTTGTGTATTTCTGGTTCTGGTTTCACTGTACGATCCATGGCGCGATTCCGACCCAATGTCCCGATTCTAGGTATGACGATGGATGACCGTACAGCTCAGCAACTGACACTCAGTTGGGGGGTTACTCCTTACACCATTACAGGTGAGTTTGGATACGAAAGCCGGATTACAAACGCAATAACTGTCGCTATGGAGGAAGGGCACATCAAGTCTAATGATTTAATTGGTGTTCTTGCCGGAATTACAGGTGATTCTCCTGCAACTGATGTGCTAAGAATAATGCGAGTACCATAAGCAGTATGAGTGAAGTTACATTAAATAAAGGAAGAATACCAGAAACTATTCTTCCTGATGAAGAGCCTTTACTTGCCAATGCCCTTCAGGAAATTTTAGAGAATGATCTTGACACTTCGCTAAATAAGTTATTCGGTTTTGCCACGACAAACCCAGAATCCATAGGAGTCTGGTGTACTTTAGGGATCAAATCTACTATTTTGATGGAATCTTACGCCTACTTTCGTTTAGCATACCACAGAGGTCTCGATTCATTACGCAAAAACGGATGGAGAGGTTCGGGGTTTGTGCGTTGGCAGCATACAGGAAATCGCTTCTTCCTAATTGCACTCCACAGTTTGGCAAATATATCAGAAGAAATAGGTGATCAAGAAGAAGCTAGTAGATGTGCTCTTTTCCTTCGCCAACTTGAGCCACAGTGGGATAAATTGCAGGCTCTAGAAACTGACTAAATGGCCTTCTCTGGAATTGTTCTTAACGGAGGAACATCTTCGCGGATGGGCCGTGATAAAGGTCAAATTAATTTCCATGGAAGAACGTTACTAACTGTCGCTATAGATTCTCTAACAGACGCTTGTGCTGACGAAATCTTAATAGTCGGAGGAGATAAGCTCCCTAACTATCCAAATAAGTCAATTACGCTACTTGATGACTTATTCCCAAATGAGGGTCCTTTGGGGGGAATTATAACTGGGTTAAGAAGTACGAAAAATGAAATAGCTTTTATTCTGGCATGTGATTATTTGGACATTGATAGTGAACTTGTCAAAGAGTGCATCGCCTCTTTAGGCTCTTATAGTATGGTTTCCCCGCTCTACAAGAACAGAAAACAGTTTCTATTCTCTGCGATAAAAACAGAAATCCTTAATAATCTTGAAGAGCATTTTGCAAACGGAGTGCGCTCAATGCATGAAGCGACTGCAAATATAAACTACGGGACATATAAATCATCGCGTCCAGAGAATCTTCGAAGTGCAAATACGCCATCTGAATTGAATGAATGAGTAATGTTATGAAGGTTGAGTTTTAGGGGAGTGAATTGGGAGAAATAGCAGAGATAACAGTAGATGAACTCGCTGAGATGGATCTTGATAACATTTGTTTGGTTGACGTTCGTGAAAAGTATGAATTTGTAGAAATGCGTGTTCCAGGAGCTGCGTTATTGCCGTTAACAGAAGTGCCAGAACAAATTGAAAAATTCCCCAAAGATCGGCCAGTTTATTTAATTTGTGCTTCAGGGAATCGGTCAAGGGTAGCCGGGGATTATTTATCTAAACATCATATAGAAGTAGTCAACGTAGCTGGTGGAACAAAAGATTGGGTTTCCTCTGGAAGGAAATTCCTTTACGGAGACGCAGATCTAGTGGTCTTTTAAGCATGGATTCAAACCTTATTGTCACTGAAGTGATTAACGATCAACAAAGTTTTGAATCACTCATTGAGGACCTCCTGAACTTTGAAGTATTCGCTATAGATACTGAATTTCATAGGGAAAAAACTTATTATCCTAAACTTGCCTTACTTCAATTGAGATGGGGTGAGCGTCTAGCGATACTTGATCCTGTAAGCGTTGATGTAAGCAAACTTTCGTTAATTTTCGAAACGAATTCTCTAGCGGTTTTTCATGCTGGGGCGCAAGACCTTGAAGTTCTCTCTAGGGCTACGGGCACAGTTCCATCAAATATTTTTGACACACAGATAGCCGCAGGATTTCTTGGCATGAGAACTCCCTCATTGTCATCCCTTCATGAAAATCTACTTGGTTTAAAGATACCTAAAGGTGATCGTCTTACAAACTGGTTTCAACGCCCATTAACAGAAAGCCAACTTCAATACGCAGCTTCAGATGTTAGGCATTTACTTGATTTGTATAATGAATTGAAGGAACAGTTGAACGAACTTGACAGATTGTCATGGGCGTCTGCTGAGTTTCAAACATTTTCTGAGAAGCGCGTAAGGTCAATTGAGCCATCAGAAGCATGGCATCGGATAAAGGAAGCGAAACATCTAAACAAAAACTCTAGAGGCGTTGCTCAAGTCTTAGCTGAGTGGCGAGAATTAACTGCTCAGAAAAATGATATTCCTAATCGTTTTATCATGTCGGATCTAGCACTGGTTGGCGTTGCACAAAAGAAACCCAAAAATCTTAATGATTTAAAAAATATTCGCGGACTTGACGCGTCTCACTCTAAAGGTGAAAAAGGTAAACAATTACTCAAGATTGTTGAACGAGGCCTAAACACTGAAACCCCTCCAGTACTCAAAAATCAAAAGAAATCATTAAAACCAGAAATGAGACCTGCAGTCACACTACTTTCAGCATGGCTATCTCAATTTGCTACTGATAAGAACATTGATCCGGCCTTGTTAGGAAGCCGATCAGATATTGAAGAGCTACTAAGGGGGGAGAACAGAAGTAAATTGCAGACAGGCTGGAGGCGAGATCAAATAGGCGAACAAATCAATGATTTATTAGATGGTAGGTCATCTCTTTCTTTTGAGGATGGCCGTTTGGTTATCGAGAACAGAGGAACTCACAGTTAAAGCGCACAAACAGTATCATCAGGACTAGAATAGGAAATCTGATCCCCTTAAGGTACTTGGTCGCAGTGGAGGAATCATGAAAAAGGGAAGACATCGTAGGTACGAAGAGGCTAGGGCCTTAAAGCAACAGAATGACCAACTTGACGATCTTTTTGAAGAAGATGAAGGACCATGCTTGGAATGTGACGCTTTGCCGGGCCAAGACTGTAAAGATTGGTGTTTAGCTAGGTCTGAGCCTCTTTAAGATATTTTATATCCAAAACTTTAATCCCTCACTTTAAATCATTCTGCGGCGACAGGGATGAAGTTCCTTCGTGCTCCGTAATTGTCGTACGGGGCGTACAAAGTTGTTCTTTGAGTTAGGTTTCTTCCTAATGGTTTGCATAATTCCTCAAAATGTCTTCTCCCTAACATTTGCCCATGCTTTGCTCCTGCAGCTCGTGATATATTCTCTCCATTCAGAGTGCCTCCGACATCATTAACTCCTGCTTGAAGCATTTGTTTCATGCCTTCTAGGCCTATCTTTACCCAAGAGGCTTGGATATTATCGATGTAACCATGATAAGTGATTCTTGCTATTGCGTGAACAAGGATGTTCTCTCTAAAGGTTGGACCACGACGGGCCCCTTTGCGAAGGTAGATTGGCGATGCCATATGAACAAAAGGAAGACCAACGAATTCCGTGAAACCTCGGGTCTCTTTTTGTAATTCTCGGGTACGAATCAGGTGACGCGCCCAATTGATTGGCTCTTCAACTGTTCCAAACATCATGGTCACATTTGATCGTAAACCAATACTGTGGGCAGTTCTATGCGCCTCAAGCCATTCATCTGTTGAAATTTTGTCCGGACACAAAGTGGCTCGAATTTCGTCATCAAGAATTTCTGCTGCCGTTCCAGGTAAGGAACGAAGACCAGCTTTGTAGGCCCTCTTTAAATAGTCACTTAGTGGCTCGCCGAGTCTTTTAGCTCCTTCAGTAACTTCCAGTGCTGTGAATCCATGAATATGTAAATCAGGTAACTCGTCATGAATCGCTTGACACATGTCTATATAGTAATCACCATCAAAGTCTGGGTGAATTCCTCCTTGCAGGCATACCTCAGTAGCCCCATTTGCATAGGATTCGGCAGCACGCGCAATCACCTCTTCTAGAGAATGCAAGTACGGTTTTCCGCGCAGATTTAGGGATAATGGGCCTTTCGAAAAACCACAGAATTTGCATTTGAACGTACAAACATTTGTGTAGTTGATGTTGCAATTAGATACAAATGTGACTGTTTCGCCGTTGACTGATTTTCGAAGTGAATCTGCATAATCTGCAATTAAGCGAACTTGACCACCTCTGGCGCGAAAAAGTGAAACTATTTGCTCTTCGCTTAGGTCCTCACCGGAAGATGCACTATCTAATATTTCACTAATTTCTTTTGATATTTTAGGCTTATGCAAAAGAAGGTTTGAAGGTGAAATAGTTGATCCAGAATACCATTGAGTTGATTTTTCACCTATTTGAGCCACTTCAGCTCCATCATCTACGTTGGTTATTAGCTCTATTTTCTCAGGAAATATAGAGCCAGGATCATCACGACCTAAAAGTTCGCTATCTGTTCGGTCAAGTACAGAAAAGTGCAATTTGGTATCAATCCATTTATCGGGGTTTCTTGCAAATTCAGGGTAAACAGTTAATCGTGGGGCTAGGAAGAATCCATTATTTTCAGAAACTAATTTCAAACGTTCGAGAGATGGCCAAGGTCTTTCAGGGTTAACGAAGTCAGCGGTTATCGGTGATACGCCACCCCAATCGTCGATACCAGCATCTAAGAGAACGGAGAAATCGTCGGATAGGTTTGGCGGTGCTTGAAGGTGAATATCGCTAGGTAGCATAATTCGCGCTAAGGCAATTGTCTCGAGGTAGTCTTTTTCTGGAGCTGGTTTTTCTTTATGCATCGTTGTTCCAGGTTTTGGAAGGAAATTCTGGATTATGACCTCTTGTATGTGACCGTGACGTTCGTGGATGTCAGCAATCGCTTTAATCGTGTTGATGCGGTCTTCCCGAGTTTCCCCTATCCCTACAAGTAATCCTGTTGTGAATGGTATGCATAACTCTCCTGCGTCTTCAAGGGTTTGGAGTCTTCGAAGCGGCTCTTTGTCAGGAGAGCCCCGATGGCAATCAAGATCCGAATTAAGAGATTCAAGCATCATCCCTTGCGACGGTGATACTTCGCGCAAAATTGATAGCTCTTCTCTGGAAATAGCGCCAGCATTCGCATGGGGGAGAAGTCCTGTCTCATCAATTACTAATTGCGCCATTGCGTGTAAATAGTGAATTGTGGATTCATAACCATTTTCGGTAAGCCATTCTTGAGCAGACGGATAACGCAATTCTGGTTTTTCACCCAGAGTAAAAAGGGCTTCATGACACCCCGCTGTAGCGCCTTTAAATGCGATTTCTCTAACTTGATCGGGAGAAAGGAAAGGGGATTCAAGTCGCGCAGGGGGTTGAGCAAAAGTACAATAACCACACTTATCTCGGCAGAGATGGGTGAGTGGAATAAAGACTTTAGGCGAGTAAGTGATACGTGCGCCAAAGTTTTTTGACCGTATTCGTTGAGCTTCATTCATTAAGGATTTAAGCTGGTTAGTTGATAGTGAACTCATTTTGTCACCCTCACAACTTTCTGCGTCGAAGAGCGACTAGATATTTGGTCAGGAGTAACTTGTACATCGCATTCTGGGCATAGGGTTATCTGTGTTAAGGCAGTATCGCACTTTGAGTGTGTGAGAATCGTAGGCGGGTCTCCATCTGCGTACCATTTGTCACCCCAGTGCATCAAGGCAATAAGTGATGGAGACAGATCCTTGCCTCTTTCAGTTAGGACATATTCATTTCGTATAGGGTTATTTTGATATGGCTGCTGGATGACAACGCCTGCATCATAAAGTTTGCTTAGTCGGTCACTTAAAATATTTTTTGCTATTCCGAGATCTTGCCGGAGTTGCTCAAATCGCCTCACCCCTCTAAAGAGATCCCTTAATATTAGTATCGTCCATCGATCACCTATGACTGACAGAGTTGAGTCGATAGAACAATGATTTTTTATACTCCGCACGTCAGAATGTTAGCAGGTAAGTTTCAAATTGCAACTAACTAAAGCTGTTAGCCTTTTGTGTTAACGTTGCAAGTAAATTCTCAAATGAGCTTTCAAAGGCTGAAACACCTTCAGACTCAAGCAAATCTGCGACTTCAATTAGTTTAATTCCTTGGTCAGTAACCCTTTGAATGATTTCAGAAGACTCATCAAAGTTTAAATCAACTGTTCGAGCAAGCTTTCCATGATCAATGAATGCTTCAAGGGTTTGGTCAGGAAGCGTGTTGACTGTGTTGGGACCGATTAGAGAGTCAACATAAAGTGTGTCAGGGTATGTTGGATCTTTAGTGGATGTAGATGCCCAGAGCGGTCTTTGTAACTTAGCGCCACGTTCCTGTAACGATCTCCAACGCTTCGAATCAAATTTTTCCAAAAAGGATTTATAGGCTAGTTGGCCTTGAGCGACTGCAGTTTTCCCTTTTAGGTTTATGGCTGCGTCAGTTCCTATCGAATCAAGTCTTTTATCAACTTCAGAATCTGTTCTTGAAATAAAGAACGAAGCTACTGAGGAGATATTTGATAAGTCTCCTTCTCTGTTCTCAAGGCCGCTTATATAAGCTTCAATTACTTCCTCGTAACGTTCTACAGAGAAAAGTAAGGTTACATTAACCGAGACTCCTTCAGAAATCATTTGTTTAATAGCGGGGATTCCTTCCTTTGTCCCTGGAATTTTTATTAATACATTCGGAAGGTTGAGCTGGCTATTCAAATCTCTAGCTGCAACGATCGTTAACTCAGTATCCCTCGCTAATCTGGGGTCAATTTCAACTGATACGAATCCATCGGTTCCATCACTCTCCACAAAAACTGAATTAAGCACCTCAGCAGCTCCGGTAATATCAGTCTTTACTAGCTCCCAATAAGCCTGTTCTATTGAGTAATCGTTATAAATTAAATCTTTGAATTGGTCGTTGTAAGCATCGGAATTTGTGATGGCTTTTTCAAAAATTGAGGGATTCGAAGTGAGTCCTCTGACTCCATTATTAATCCATTCTTGAAGTTCTCCTGATTTCACCCATTCTCTTCGTAAATTATCTAGCCAAGGGCTTTGACCGTAATCGTTATAAAGTCGTGATAGCAATTCAATCTCCTTTCCTCTTCACTTCATCATCTATCGACTTGAGATTGATTCCGAGGCTTTCCATTGCTTCATTTCCAGGTGCTGATGCACCGAAACGGTCAATACCAATTGATCTGCTAGCGTACTGAGACCAACCTAAGGTTACTCCTGCTTCAACCGATATGACGTTTGATAAGTGCTCCTTATCTCGATCAGTGCTGAACGCTTTGTTCATTTCACTTAATTCCCAACTGGGCATCGAAATCACATTAACTGCCTCATTCTTTGCGTACTCCATACAAAGTGAAACTTCCGAACCGGTTGCGATTAAAGTTGCTTCTGGATTTTCGTGCTGTTTCAAGGTGTAACTACCCTTTTGCGCTAAGTTAACATTAGTTTCTGCGAGGATAGGTAAATTCTGGCGAGACAGTATCAAGGCAGTCGGTCCATCATGTTGAAGAGCTGTTAACCAAGCGGCAACGGTTTCTTTTGCGTCAGCCGGTCTTATTACTAATAAGCCTGGAATTGTTCTCAAGGACATGACTTGTTCAACAGGTTGATGAGTTGGGCCATCTTCCCCGACTCCAACAGAGTCGTGTGTGAAGGAATAAATAACTTTCGCTTTAGACAAAGCAGCCAACCGAATAGCCGGCCGCATGTAATCGCTAAAGACCAAAAAGGTTCCACCAACAGGTATTACGCATCCATGAAGCGCAATTCCATTCATAATTGCACCCATTGCATGCTCACGAACTCCATAGAATAATTGCTTTCCATCTGGAGTATCAGAAGATAACTGTTCTGCACCTGATAGAACTGTTCCAGTATTTCCTGTCAGATCAGCCCCCCCAGCAATAATTGCTAGGTTTTCTGCAGCAGCGTTAAGGCAAACTCCACTAGCGACCCTCGTAGCGATCGCATCACCGATGTTCTCTTCGTATAGTTTACGGATAGAAGTAAGGTCCCAAGTTCCCATATTCTCATTCGGGTCCCAACTGTATAACTCGGCTTCTTCATCAAATCTTTGTCCGGCACTCCGATAGAAGTCTAATACTTCGGGTGGAACATAAAATGATTCTTCAGGGGGGAGACCCATAAGCTTTTTGGTTTCGAAAATTTGCTCTTCCTTAAAAGCGTAACCATGAGCACTCGGACTATCTGTGAGGGTAGGCGATGGGTAACCTATATGTGTTCTGAGAATTATTAAAGTTGGAGAATTGGCGTTTGACTTTGCAGCGGTCAAAGCATTTTCTATTTGTTCTAGATCTTCTCCTGATTCATCGAGGTCTATCACATTCCATCCGTATGCTTCGAATCTTTTCCCAGCATCGTCAGAAAGCGTTAATTCAGTAGGTCCGTCGATAGTTATATGATTGTCATCATAGATGCATACAAGGTTTCCCAATTTTTGGCTACCTGCAAGAGAGGCAGCTTCATGGCTGATACCTTCGGAAAGGTCGCCATCACCACAAACAACATAAATATTATGATTTACTTTGTCGCTCCCAAACTTTGCCCGAAGCCAGCGTTCTGAGATTGCCATGCCTACTGCATTAGCGAAACCTTGACCTAGCGGCCCCGTTGTCACTTCAACACCGGCTGTATGTCCGACTTCTGGGTGTCCAGGAGTTAGACTATTCAACTGTCGAAAATCTTTAAGGTCCTCTAAAGTTAAGCCGTAGCCGGTTAGGTAAAGCATAGCGTATTGAAGGATTGAGGCATGTCCCGCACTCAGAATGAATCTGTCTCGATTAAACCAGTTAGGGTATTTGGCACTGAATCTCAGGACACGAGTGAAAAGAACATGCGCTAGTGGTGATAGGGCCATTGCAGTACCTTGGTGACCCGACTTAGCTGCATGCGGAGCATCCATTGCTAAGCCTCTAATTGTATTAATCCCAAGTCTTTCAACTTCTAGGTTTTGGTTTGCCTCACTCATGTCTCTCCGATCAACGTGTCTACACTAACTTGCCGAAGAGCCTGTAGTAGGCAATTTAAAAATCTTTTCCATGGTAATTAAGCATTAACGGTCAAAGGTACAATGATGGGTTCATTTTGATTAAGTCGACAGTACGCTGTTACCTTTCCAGGTGCATCTAATTCTAATTCAGCCCGGATTAATCTATAAGCAAATAAGCCTGGCTCTATCTGCAACGGCTGGACATTTCGAGCAACCTCATTTCCTTTGAATTGGTATGTTACCTCTAAGGCTGCAGTTCCGCTTCCGTCTTCATCACTGTGAATCAAAACAACCAAGTGAGGGGCGAGCGTAACAGGAAATTGCTCTGATACTGCAACCGTGAATTGCACACCCGTTAGATTTAAGCGCGTTAAACCATGCTCATTCTCAAACATTGAAATATCATCAAGAAATAATGCGGCAAGAATTTTCATAAAGTCCTCGTTTAAAGCCTACTGTTTAGCATTAATAACTGACAAATGGGGGAGTGTTGTCTGTCAAGATGCAGCGGGTAGTGTAAGAGTATGCGTTCTTTATCGGAATTTGAAAGTAAACAACTTCTAGAAACATATGGTCTAGTCGCTTCAAAAGAATCGATTGTAAGTGATATTGATGAAGCCCTTGATGTGGCTGAAAAAATCGGATACCCAGTCGTTTTAAAAATATCAGGCGAGAATACTGAACATAAAAGTGAATTAGGCGGTGTAAAGCTAGGGTTACAAAATCAAAGTGACCTATCCATAGCATTCGAGGAGCTACAAGAGAGCAATAGCCAATTTTTTGAATTCCTAGTTTCTGAGTACATAGTGGGAAAGCGTGAATTCATTGCAGGTTACCTCATAGACAAAGACTTCGGCCCGACAGTGATGTTTGGCCTCGGAGGTATTTTCGCTGAGGCCATCACAGACGTTACTTTCAGGATTCTGCCTTGCGACCGTGAAGAGCTTACTGCAATGATTCATCAACTAAAGTCCAGTAAATTACTGGAGGCATTCCGTGGTGAACCTGAAATTGATATTGAAGCCCTTGTTGACGTCCTTGAATCAATTGCAACCTGTGGTTTAAGCAACCCTGATGTAATAGCAATTGACGTAAATCCAATAATAATAAAAAATGACTTTCCGATAGCCGTAGACGCATTGGTAATCAGATCATGAATAAACAAGAGAACTTACGTGCATTATTCAATCCCAAGGGTATCGCAGTCATTGGTGCCTCCACGCACCCGGGAAAATTTGGTTTTGTGGCACTCCACAACATACTTTCAGCTGGCTTTGAAGGAAATATATTCGCAACGAATCCCAAAACTCCAGAGATCCTAGGAATCCAAACTCTCGGTTCAGTTTCCGAAATCCCTAATGGCATGATTGACGTAGCAATGATTTGCCTTGGTCCCGACCAGGCGATAGATATTCTTCCCGAATTAGCTGATAAGGGTGTTAGATCTGCATTTCTAGTCTCTGGTGGGTTTCGTGAAAGTGGCGAAAAGGGCATGGAACTAGAGCAAAAACTAGTAGAAACAGCTAATACGTTAGGTATTGCAATTGCTGGGCCAAATGGGCAAGGTTTCATATCAACGCCAGCGAAACTATGTTCTCAGATTGTCTCGCCATATCCACCAAATGGATCTATATCCATAGCGAGTCAAAGTGGAAATATACTATCGGCTTTCTTAAATCTTTCTCGTACACAAAATATTGGTGTCGCAAGGGCTATTTCAATTGGAAATCAAGCTCAGTTGAGTATTGAAGATTACATCCGCTACTTTGGGGACGATGCGGAAACTAAGGTAGTAGTAGCTTACGTGGAAGGACTTCCAAATGGAAGAAAATTCTTTGAGGTGTTGAAGGAAGTTACGAAGGGAAAACCTGTTGTCATCATCAGAGGGGGATACACAAATGATGGAGCAAAGGCTGCATCTAGCCACACAGGCTCTATGGCATCTGATCAAAAGATTTTTGAAACTGCTGTCAGTCAAGCAGGTGGCATTCTCGCAGAAGACCCTATCGAGGCATTCGAATTCGCTTCTTCGTTCGCAGTAACGCCCACGCCAAAGGGTAGAAATGTCATTATCCTTACGACTGCGGGTGGATGGGGAGTTATTACCTGGATGCTATTTCTGATTCAAGTTTAAACCTTCTGCCGTTACCACCTGACCTAGAAGTTTCGATCGATGAACATCTTCCGCCCCGATGGAGTAAAAGTAACCCGATTGACCTGGCAGGGGGTGAGACCCGCGACACTATTCCTTCTTTGATATCTCTTGTGCTAGCACATAGAGAGGTTGATTCAATGATTTTCCTAGGATTAGGGATCCAAGGCAACGTTGCCAGAAGCTATTTGGAGAGTCCCATAGTAACCGACGACACCAAAAGGATGGCCAACTTTCACATTGCACAGGAAAAGAGGTATTCCGAAGCAATCATTAATGCATCAATTGAATTCCAAAAACCAATCTTTGTGTCTACAGAAATTGCGATTGCTGATTTAAATAACCCTGGACCAAAATCATTAAAGGACTCTGGAGCTCTTTGCTTCAACTCACCATTATCTGCAGTGAAAGCTCTTGATGTGGTAACGAACTATTCTCTTAGAGATAGTATAAGTTAATCACGGATATCAAAATTTGGAACTAGACTCAGACCGTGTTCCAACTTCTTAAAAGGCTTTTAACTCCATTACTGATACTAGCTATTTTAATTACTCTCCTAAATACAAAGGACCGTTTCGGTTATGAAGAGATTGATGTAAAGACAAATCAAGTAATTGGTACAAGCGAATTAGCTACGCCTCTATTCTCATTGCGTCGGACCCCAGAACTTCTGACCTCTCCTCTTGCCACTCAGCAATTACAAGAACAACTTTCAGAATTAAATAAGCTTCTACCGGAAACAAGTTGCTTTTCCATAGCGGTTAATGATGAATCCCTTTATAACTATCAAGAAGAAATTCCATTAAATCCTGGGGGAAGTCAAAAAGTCATTACCGCATATGCAGCTTTGAAACAAATGGGATCAGATTACCAATATGAAACCATTATTTCTGCAGATCGAGAAACAGATGATGATGGGAATCTCTTAAGTAGTGATCTGTATGTCTTCGGAGGCGGTGATCCTCTAATTCGGACAGATGCTTTTATGGAGTTATTGCCAGAATCTTTTAGCGATATCCGAACAAGCGCCGATGAAATGGCTGATTTGACTGTTGGGATGAATATTCTGTTTATTCAAGGGGCAGTAGTCGTTAATGAAAGTCGATATGACGAGGAAAGAACTATCGCCGGATGGGGACAAGAGCTTAAAGAGTCAGCAAATATTGGCTCTCTATCAGCATCATTGTTAGATGCTGGTTTTGATGGGTTAAAACAAAACTATTCGCAACAACGTGGTGAGGATCCATCCCCTCTGGTGCCTAGCATTAATCCAGCAAGAAGTTTTGCGGCTAATTTTGATGACTTGCTTGAGGAGCGTGGAGTTATTATCCTCAGAGGAGCAAAGGAAATCAACAATGTTGATCAGGGATCTTTAGTTGAACTATTAAGCGTCAAATCACCTACTCTTGAGCAGGTCGTAAAACAAATGCTTAATAACGATGACGATGTCACAGCTGAAATGATTCTAAAAGAAATCGGGAAATCTAGAACTGGGCAAGGTTCAACTGGAGGCGGTCTAGTTTCTATACCTGAAATACTCTCAGCTAACGACCTTCCTGATTCCGGCCTTCTATTAATTGATGGCTCCGGTTTGAGTACCGAGAATCAAGCAACATGCAAGATATTCCAAGGCATTCTACAAGATAGTGAATACGGCGAAACCCTAAAGGAGGCTCTTCCACTAGTAGGAAGTGAGGGCATCGTAAGCGATATCTTGATGGAAACTCCATTTGATTTGAATTTGGTCGCCCACTCATATTTCCGAAACGGTAGAGGTGCTCTTGTGGGTATTTATACAACACCTAGCGGCATTGATGTATACCTTAGCTATTTAAGTAATTTTAATATCGAAGAAGGATCTGAGATCACTCACCAAGCCTTTTTGGTTGGACTCTCTCAGGCCTTGAACGACTATACGGGGGGTCAGCCACTAGAAGGAATGGGACCGATAACGGTAAGTGACTGATATGAAGGCAGTAGCTATGTTTCCGCTTGGAACTGTTCTCTTTCCGGGAGTTCATCTACCACTCCGCATCTTTGAACAAAGGTATTTACAGCTATTTTCTGACATATCAGAAACAAATCAAGACTTTGGGACATGCTTGATAGAGAAAGGGCATGAGGTCGGGGGAAACGATAGCCGATTTTCCTATGGAACCCTTTGTAAAGTAGTCGATTCAGAAGAACTTGCTTTAGGGCAATTAGGTATTCAAAGCATTGGTATTAAAAGAGTGATCATAAAAAAGTGGCTTCCAGACAATCCTTACCCAATGGCTAATTTAGAAATATTGGATGATTCTGAGGATACTGATTTTCCCTATAAACAAAAAATTATTGAAGAACTTGAACGTTGCTATGTACTTTTAGTTCAAATGGGTGCAGTACAGCCTGAAAGTATGAATATCAAAATCCTAGGTCAGCTAGATTTATTTAGCGCATGTTCGTTGGCTCCGCTTGGCCAACTCGACAAATATAATCTTCTGAAATTAGATACTTCAGAAGACCGTTCAAATTCCCTTTTGTCGCTAATCACCTCAGAACGTGAAACACTGGCTGCAATGAGTAGACTCCAACAAGAAGAGAGTAAATGACAAATTAGCAGCGGGAAATGTTATGAGGAATGAACAAGATGTTATTAGTGAAAAATTTAATGAGCTTCGTTCTCTAATTTCTAACTACGCTCGGCAAGAAATTCGGGACCCTCTCACTGCCTTAGTGAAATGGCTTTCGTTGGGATTATTAGGGATGCTATTTTTATTAGTTGGCATCCTATTTGCTGCTTTAGGATTATTGCGTTTGCTACAAAATGAGCTCACTCTATTTGATAGCACCCTCTCTTTCCTTCCTTACATTCTAGTCTTTGCAACTTTACTTATACTGATCGCAGTCTCAATAAAAGCGTTAAGGAGGCATGCATAATGAAAAGAGACTCCAGCGAAATAACTCCTTTAGAGATCGAATTAAAAATCAAAGATATCAAAAACGAGATTCTTTCAATATCTGGTGGAATTTCAATAGCTCAAAAGATTGGACCTTCAGCTGTAACACTGTTTGGGATGGTCCTAAAGGGTGGATTGAAACGCAAAAAGAGAAAACGAAACGATCCGGTTATCCAAATTCAATTATTTCCGAACATTAAAAAATATTTCCGTTCTGCAATCGACGAAAGCGAAATCAACGATTGAAATGCGTTTAATATGAATGACGAAAAGGAACTCTTAAACGAGGGAGAACTGCTATTACTCGTTGACTCGAAAGATCGAAGATATTTGCTTACTTTAGAAAGTGGTGCAGAATTTCACTCACATTCCGGTTTCGTTGAACACAATGAACTCATTGGTATGCAACCAGGTCTTAAAATCAAATCAACAGGGGGTCTTGAATACCTAGCATTACGACCAACGATGTCTGATGTAATATTGAAAATGCCTCGTTCAGCTCAGATCATATACCCTAAGGATATCGGCCCAATGCTGGTTGCTGCTGATATCGCGCCTGGCCATAAAGTACTTGAATCTGGGGTAGGTTCCGGAGCGTTATCTATAGCATTATTGCGTGCTGGGGCAAATGTAACTGGAATTGAACTTAGAGAAGATTTCGCGCAAAGAGCTCGCAAAAATGTTGAATCTTTTTTTTCCAATCAGGTTGAAAATTCCCGTTACAATGTACTGATAGGTGATGCGTACCAAAGTCTTGAAGGTTCAAATTATGACAGAATCGTTCTTGACCTTCCTGAGCCTTGGAGAGTTATCAGCCACGCAACAGAGTCCTTAAAGCCTGGTGGCATAGTGGTCTCTTACTCTCCTAGTATCACGCAGGTATCAAAACTTTCTGAGGAATTAAGTCATCACAACTTCGCCATGACAGAAACCCAAGAAATACTCTCTCGTTCATGGCATATAGAAGGAAGATCAGTCAGGCCAGACCACCGAATGGTTGCGCATACAGGCTTCATAACTACTACCAGATATCTGGGAGTCTGAACTGTTGTTTGAACTAAACTTTGGCGTGGGAATCTGATGCAATCTCTGGATTAAACTTCAAGATATATGCATTCACCAGGGCATTCTTCTGCGGACTCTATTGTGGCTTCTTCTTGACCGTCAGGAACTACTGCTAGACCTTCGGGACCGCCGGGATCAGCAAAAACTTTATCACCTTCCACTACGTAGGCTAACCCATCGTCGAGAAGAGTGAAGACATCAGGAGCAATCTCCTCGCAGAGGCCGTCTCCAGTACAAAGATCTTGATCAATCCAAACTTTCATTTCTATTCCTCGCAACTAAACTATGAATCATATTATCTCAAATGTTATAAGAAATGTGTGGATGTTGAAACACTTTTTGCTGATAACTCTGTCACAAAGCAAAACTAAATAATGGCCTAGGCATGGCTATTGAGGCTGATGGCTTCTACGATAGGTTTATGTCCGCTAGTGATCTAAAACGTCAGTTGGAAAAATCGCAGATTGAAGTTGAGGGTCTCCTCCAGCAAATTGAGTCACTACGAGAGCGAAATAACAAACTTTCAGAGAATAATTCCTTAGCGCCTAAACGTATAGCGTTACTTGAAGAGCGATTACGAGATTCAAAAATTCTCTTAGCAAAAGCAGCGAAGGAGAATGATCGCCTAATTGTTGCGCTAAACGAAACACGAAATCAGGTCGCTGCTCTAAAAGTTGAGGTGGACAAACTTAGCCAACCTCCAATAGGCTACGGGACGTTCTTAAAATCAAATGATGATGGAACTGTTGACGTTGAGTCGACTGGAAAGAAACTTCGAGTAAATCTCCATCCAGATATCAATATCGCTAATCTAAGGGAAGGTGATGAAGTCGCACTAAATGAATCTCTGAATGTAGTTTTGCATAGAAATAATGGAAACTTAGGGGAAATTGTAACTCTTATTGAAGTACTCCCTGATGGTAATAGAGTGCTCGTTAAGGGAAGAGCAGACCAAGAAATGGTAATGACCCTAGCTAGCGAAATTTCAGCGGACACTTTGAAGTTAGGAGCTTCATTACTGACTGCTAGTAAATCAAATATGATCGTTGAGATAGTCACAAATCCTGAAAACCAAAAGCATCTAATTTATGAAGTTCCCAACGTGACATTCAACGATATAGGGGGGCTGGATGACAAAATTGAACTTATACGTGATGCAGTAGAACTCCCGTTTCTTCACCCAGACTTATTCGCGGAATATAAATTGCCTACACCACGGGGAATTTTGCTTTACGGGCCGCCTGGTTGTGGAAAAACTCTAATAGCAAAAGCAATCGCTAACTCGTTGGCAAAAAAAGCAACTGCTGATGCTGAAACCGAAAGTACAAAAAGTTACTTTTTTAATATAAAAGGCCCAGAGCTACTAAATAAATACGTCGGCGAGACTGAACGACAAATTCGAGCAATCTTCGAAGAGGCAAGAGATAAATCAAAGGATGGGTATCCAGTCATTATCTTTTTCGACGAGATGGAGTCCTTATACCGAATCCGAGGAAGTGGAATAAGCTCAGACATGGAATCAACAATTGTGCCTCAACTACTCGCTGAACTCGATGGAGTAGAAGAATTGAATAATGTAATAGTAATCGGCGCTTCAAACAGAGAAGATCTAATCGACCCAGCTATCTTGAGACCGGGAAGACTCGATATTAAGATACGTATAGATCGACCTAATCATGATTCAGCAATAGCAATCTTTTCCCAATTCATGAACGCAGATTTACCGATATCAGCTACGTGCACAGAAGATTTTGGTGGCGGAGATATTGATAAAGCCATTCGTGTCCTGATTGAAAAAGCAGTTGACGAAATGTATGCGGCAGAAGAAAGAAACGAATTTCTAGAAGTCACATATCAAAACGGTGATAAACAAATAATGTATTTTAAAGACTTCGCATCCGGAGCAATGATTGAAAATATAGTACGACGAGCAAAGAAACATGCAATTAAGCGATTTATCGAGATAGGGCAGAAAGGCCTAAATTTTGATGACATGCTTCGGTCCATACGAGAAGAATTTGCTGAAAATGAAGACCTGCCGAATACAACAAACCCAGATGACTGGGCAAAAATTTCAGGCAAAAAAGGAGAACGGATATCAATGATCAGGCCTTTAATGAACCCAGATGTTACCCCAGAAAGCACGCAAACAATTTCCGGCCAATACCTATAGGATGTCTATCCCCAAGATATGTGGAATCGAAACTGAATACGCAATTATTCAACCAAAGCTTGCCGATCAAAATCCAATCCATGCCTCTTCGGTAATCGTTAATGCCTACGCAAAGCAAGCCGATCTATCCACAAACTCAGGCGTCGCATATTCGGTAGAGTGGGATTTCAATAACGAAATGCCAGAAAACGATGTGAGAGGATTAACTCCTATCGGTTCTCTACCGCCGCTAATAGAAACGCATCTTGTAAACGCAGTTTTAGAGAACGGGGCTAGGTTCTATGTGGATCATGCTCATCCTGAAATCTCAACTCCAGAATGTGTAGATGCTTTGCAAGTTGTGAAATACGATCGAAGTGGTGAGAAAATTCTTGAATTGGCCATGCATCTGGCAAATCAGAATCTTGAACCAGAAGAGGAAATAATCGTTTACAAAGACAACTCGGATGGAAAAGGGAACTCATACGGGTGTCATGAGAATTATTTAGTCAGCAGACTGACACCCTTTGGAGATATCATTTGCCACGCAACAACTCATTTCATCACCAGGCAGATATATACAGGGTCAGGTAAAATAGGTGTCGAAATTCCAGGACTTGATAGTGACTCGCTCCAATATCAGCTAACACAGCGTGCAGATTTTTTTGAAGAAGAAGTAGGCCTAGAGACTACGTTGAAGAGGCCAATCATAAACACAAGAGATGAACCTCACGCAGATGCATCTAAATACCGGCGACTTCATGTTATCTGCGGTGACGCAAACATGAGCGAAACTGCGACATTCCTGAAAGTAGGGTCGACCATTATATTGCTGGCAATGATAGAAGATGATTTTCTGCACAGGCGAATAATCTTTGACAATCCGGTCCGAAGCATAAGAGAAGTTTCCCATGACACGTCTTTACAGAAACCATTGATGCTTCAGGACGGATCTTCCATCAGAGCGCTAGAAGCGCAGTGGGAAATATTTAGCTCAGCCAAAACATACGTTGAAAATGGTGGAGCAGAACACACCGGGGGAGCTGTTGCGCAAACTATCATCCAAACTTGGGAAAGAGTTCTCACTGGCTTGGAGAAAGACCCCGAGAGCCTCAGTACGGAAATAGATTGGATAGCAAAGAAACTACTTATTGAAAGATATGCTGACCGACACAACCTACCCCTAACTGACCCAAGGATTAAGCTACTTGCACTTCAATACCACGATATAAGAGAAAGCAAAAGAATAACTGACATTATCGGTCTCAAGAAGCTTATTGATGAAGAAGAAATTTTGTCAGGCATTGACAACCCTCCCGAAGAAACAAGAGCATATTTTCGTGGAATGTGTCTACAGAAATGGCCTGAATCAATAGTTTCAGCCAACTGGGATTCTCTGGTGTTCCGTATCGAGGGTGACCACCTCAAACGTATACCAATTCTCGACCCAAACGAAGGCACCTCGCTGAAGCTTCAATCCTTACTGAATCGTGTCAATTCACCAACTGAGTTAATTGCAGAAATAGAATCATCCAATAAGTGACGGGAATAACGACACCAGCTAATATCTCTATAGGGAGTAACTATGGCGGAACAAGAATATTCAAAGGAACAAATACCTAATCAAGATTCTGATTCTTCATTGGATGATGATTCTGTCAGTCAGTCTGAGACAAGTAGCGAATTAGCAAATGAACTTGATGGCCTATTAGATGAAATAGATTCAGTTCTTGAAAGCAACGCAGAAGAATTTGTTAAATCGTATGTACAAAAGGGCGGACAGTAGTTGTAGGGCGTCCTTACGGGTACGCTTGAAGGGTGATGTTGCCTCAATTTCAAACTGAAAATGATCCAGGTCCAGATTTCGTATCTCTGATAAAAAAATACGGTATTGAACCATTATCTATAAACAACCCAATCGAAAATCTGCCCCATGGCACCACATGTGTTGCGATAAAATTTAGTGACGGAGTAGTACTTGCAGGTGATCGTCGCGCTACAAGCGGTCATCACATCAGCCACAAGGCAATTGATAAGGTCTTCCAATCTGACTCGCATTCTGGTGTAGCTATTTCAGGAGCCGCAGGCCCAGCAATCGAAATGGTGAAACTGTTCCAACTTCAGTTAGAACACTATGAAAAGGTAGAGGGAAAGTCGCTCTCGCTTGAAGGTAAAGCGAACCAACTGGGAACCATGATTCGCCAAAATCTTCCTGCTGCGATGCAAGGCATGGTTGTTATTCCTTTATTCGCTGGTTTTGACATTAGAGAAAAAGAAGGTCGGATATTTCAATATGATGTCACAGGGGGAAGATACGAAGAAAAAGGATTTGCCACAACAGGTTCTGGTAGCTTACATGCAACTACAGTGATAAAGCTTGGCTATAAGTCGGATCTAAACTCTTCTCAAGCAACCGAGCTGGCTGCAAACGCTATATTTGAAGCATCAGAGGAAGACTCAGCTACTGGAGGACCTGACCTGATACGAGATGTTTTCCCGACTATTTCCTTAATAACAAAAAGTGGGTATGAGGCTTTAGCACACGCAGATGTTTCCTCGATATTTAACGAAATTATCTCAAGCCGGATCTCTAGAAATGAGACCAGCCGATGAGTATGCCATTCTACGTGAGTCCTGAACAAATGATGGAGGATCGAGCTGACTATGCTCGAAAGGGAATAGCGAGAGGGCGTGCACTAATAGCGACGTGCTACAAAAGGGGAGTGTTGATTGTTGCCGAGAATCCATCTAACACACTTCATAAAGTTAGTGAGATCTACGACCGAATAGCATTTGCAGGTGTTGGTAAATACAACGAATTTGATCAGCTAAGAATTGCTGGGGTTAGGCATGCCGATTTAAAAGGATATTCATTTAGTCGCGACGATGTTGATGCGCGAAGCCTCGCAAATCAGTATGCTCAGATGTTAGGGCATATCTTTACACACGAAATGAAACCCATGGAGGTAGAGATACTAGTCGCAGAGGTTGACCACGAAGACGAAATTTCACGAAACCAAATGTTCCATATTCTCTATGATGGCACTGTTAAAGATGAAAATTCTTTTGCAGTGCTAGGAGGAGAGAGTGATGCGATACTAGAAAGATTTGAAATTCTATACAAGAGCAACATGACCCTCAAAAAATCACTTACAAGTTGTATAGATGCTTTGTCAGGCGGAGAGCGAAAGATTAGCCCTAACGACTTAGAAGTTGCGGAACTCTCTATTCAAAACGGAAGAAGAGCATTCAGGCGTATAACCGGAACTGAGCTCGAAGATTTAATCAATTAATAATTCTGTTAAACAAATAACTTAAACTCACCTAGCTTTATAAGAAGGAGTCTTTATGGAGCGACGTATCTTTGGAATAGAAAGCGAATACGGAGTTACATGCGTATCCTCAAATGGCCAACGACGCTTAAGTCCTGACGAAGTGGCTCGTTATATGTTTAGAAGAGTTGTTGCTTGGGGGCGTAGCAGCAATGTTTTCCTGGAGAACGGTTCTCGTCTATATCTAGACGTGGGATCACACCCTGAGTACGCAACGCCTGAATGTGATTCAGTATATGACGTCGTAACTCATGATAAAGCGGGTGAAAGAATCCTAGAGCAATTACTCCAAAATGCTGAAACAAGACTGAGGGAAGAGGGTATAGATGGTCGCCTATATCTTTTTAAAAATAATACGGATAGCGCTGGAAATTCATACGGTTCACATGAAAATTATTGCACAACTCGTAACGAAGACATCTCGTACTACGATCAAGTCCTCATACCCTTTTTCGTAAGCCGGCAAATATACTCTGGAGCTGGGAAAGTACTTCAAACTGCAAGAGGCGCAACATATTGCGTTAGTCAAAGAGCGGAACATATTTGGGAAGGAGTCTCAAGTGCTACTACAAGAAGTAGACCAATTATCAATACAAGAGACGAGCCCCACGCAGATGCTGATAAATATAAAAGGCTCCACGTTATAGTTGGTGATTCAAACATGAACGAGTACGCATCGTTTCTGAAAGTAGGGTCGGCTTCACTTATACTTCGGATGCTTGAAGAACGAACCGTGGTTATGGGTGACCTGACATTGGAAAATCCGATAAGGGCTATACGTGAAATAAGCCAAGATTTCACGTGCAAACGAAAAGTTCGCCTAGCGAATGGACGCGAACTAAGTGCTCTAGACATACAATCAGAATTTCTCGAACGTGCAATAAAATTTTCAGAAAGACGCGAACTTTCTCCAGAAGAAAAACAAACATTGAAGATGTGGGAGCATTGCTTAAATGGGATAGAGGATAACCCTCTAAAACTTCACCGGGAATGTGATTGGGTGGCAAAATTTCACTTGTTAGAGCGGTACCGAAAAAAACATTCAATTGAGTTATCTGATCCGAAGATAGCTTTACTAGATCTTCAATATCACGATGTAGATAGGACAAGGGGCCTTTTCTATTTAATGCAACGAGCAAATCTCGTTGAGCGAATATGCAGTGATGAAGATATCGTCCATGCAGTGACTAACCCTCCTCAAACGACAAGAGCTAAATTAAGGGGGGATTTTATTAAACGAGCAAAAGAAAAAAATCGCGATTATACAGTTGACTGGGTCCACCTAAAGCTAAATGATCAAGCACAAAGAACCGTCCTTTGCAAAGACCCATTTGCAGCTAGTGATGAAAGAGTAGAAAAACTAATAGAAAATTTATGAGGATCAAAAATCTTGATTAGCGTGGAACTATGGCAACAGAAAAGCTAGAACGAATTTTAAAATTGCTCACGGAGTTACTCAATGCGTCGACTCCCAAAACTGCCGACGAACTCCGAAATAAAATTAATATGTATCCCGACAACCTCGTGGCCTTTCGAAAGCAATTTAGTCGTGATAAAGCGTCTTTAAAAGAAATGGGTGTCCCATTGGAAGTAGTTCCAGTTGGTCCATCAGGAAACTCAGCCGAGGCTTATTATGTGGATAATAATAAATATTATTTACCTGATCTTAATTTAAGCGAAGAAGAATTAGCCCAACTTAATTATGCAGCTAACAGCGTCCACCTACTAGGCGCAATAACAGAAGAAGAGGCTTTGCGTAAACTTGGTGGATATTCTGGGTCGCAACACGATTACGAAGCGACGGTTTCGTTAGCGAATCTTGAAACGTTAAATACGCTCTTCGAAGCTCTGTCGCAACGTAAACAAGTTACGATGATTTATTCATCTAAAAGAAGAACAGTTCAACCCTACCTCCTACAATTTAAAGGTGAGCACTGGTATCTAACGGGAAATGAAATTGAAGCAGGTTCAACCAAGTCATACAGAACGGATCGCATTCAGGAGCTTCAAACTGGCGAAAATGTTGATGAATATTCTCTTCCTAGAAGTTTTACAGGGGCGGACTTCAATTATTTTTCTTACGGAGACGACGTACCTGTAACCACTAAGCTGCTGATTGATAGGACGCATATCAAATGGGTGGAGCAGAACCTTGATATACCAGTTAGCGTAAATAGCGATGGAAATGGAATTGCTGAATTCCTAGTTAGAAACCATGACTCTTTCATTAATCGGGTTTTGCTGCTTCTTCACCATGCAGAAATACTCGAACCAGATTTACTAAGAGATAAGTTCATCAATCGTTTGCAGCACCTTCAAAAGTCTCATGAGGATAATAATGCTTAAAGCTACCGAAAGGCTTGAAAGGCTTATCTCTATGGTTCCTTGGTTGATAGCGAATAATGGAGCAACGATTGAAGAGCTGGGAAAAAGGTTTCAATATCCACGAGAAACGCTTATTAACGATCTGACTAAAGTCCTGTTTTTTGTTGGCCCTCATCCTCATACTCCCGACAATTTAATTGAAGTTAACGTTCAAGAAGAAGAGGTATGGATAAGTCAAGCAAACTACTTATCTCGACCACTGAATCTAACCCACACAGAAGCTTTCTCCTTACTAGTCAAAGGCAAGATGTTGCTTGGATTAATAGGTGAAGGCACTAACAATTCTTCTTTAGAAACCGCTTTGGATAAATTAGCTACAGCTCTTGGGGCGGAAAAAGATCAAATAATCGTTGATCCAGGGATCAGGGATAGTGAAATCTATGAGATAACCAATGAATCTATAGTTACTAGAAGAAAAATGGTTATTACATATTACTCTTTCAACGAGGATTACTACAGTGAAAGAAAAATTCAGCCTTTGAGCATTGAAATAAATGACAGGTATTTGTATTTAAGGGCCTATTGCGAAAAAGTTAATGACTATAGGACATTCCGATTGGACAGAATTACCCATGCAGAAATTATTAACGAGGACATCGAGCAGGAATTTTTGCATAGTTTCGATAATGAAACCTCTGATAAACCCATTGATCTTGAATTTCAATTTTCTGAAGACTCAATTGCTACTTTGATTATTCAAAAATCTGATAGTTGGATTGTGTCAAAATATTCGACCATATCTGTGAAAGAAAGAAAAGATAACATGCTGGAGATAACGTTGCCTGTAGCTTCTAACACGTGGCTTGGGCGCCTGTTACTTCAACTAGAACCTGGAACGAGAGTTATCGAGAATAGTCCTAATATCGATATAGATGCTGGTATGGAACTGGCTAAACAAATTTTAGATAGATACGGCCTGAATGATTAAAAAAGAAGATCCCGATGAATATAGTGGAAATGAATGGGTGGAGAGCATAGTAAATCGTGCATTGAAAAGTTCTTTTGGGTCTGACGAAGAAACCTCTGAACTGAACGATTCAGGTAGTGCGAGTGAAGAAATCGATAACTCGGGGAATGATCCTATTACATTTGAGAACTACCCATATCCCGACGAAGAATTTATTGGGAAAAGAGTTAATGAGTTGGACTCTCGTGACGGAGATGCCTCAAGAAAGACAATAAGAAAAACTATTGAATGGCTGGCAGTAATCGTCGGGGCATTACTTGTCGCATTTCTGATTAAAGCTTTTTTAATGCAAGCTTATTACATTCCTTCTTCGTCAATGACACCGGCTTTACAGGTAGGAGATCGGGTTCTTGTAAACAAGTTAAGTTATGAGTTTGGTGCGATAAGTCGGGGTGATCTTATAGTTTTCAAACGAACAGAAGAGAGTACAGGTATCAGAACTGACTTGATAAAGAGGGTAATTGCAACAGAGGGCGAAATTATAGAAATTATTGAAGGGGAAATATATATTACAGAGAATAGCGACGGAGTCCGTAAGTTGTTAGTTGAGCCCTATCTAGCAAAAGGTCTTCTTACTCAAGGGTTCGCTTTTGATGGTCTGTGTCCGGAATCAACTCAAGATAGCTGTCTCGTACCGGAGAATACAATATTTGTATTGGGTGATAACAGATCTGGTTCTCGTGACTCGAGATACTTTGGCCCTGTAAATAAGGATGATGTCGTAGGGCGAGCTTTTATTAGAATCTGGCCATTAGGAAGCTTGAAACTTTTATAGAATTGCCTGAAACATTCACATTTAGGTACGCTTTAGATGTGTTCAACATAGGTGGCGGCGAACTTCTAGTTATATTTTTGGTAGTTGTTATTTTTGTTGGCCCTTCTAAACTGCCTGAAGTTGCTAACATCTTGGGAAGAGCTACAACAACAATTCGTCGGTTTAATCAAAGTTTTCAAGATGAGATTCAAAGTTCATTTGACGACCCAATTGAAGCAGCTGCTCGGGAAAGAGGTCATGCAATTACCAACGCAGAGCACAATAAAACTAAGAACGCTCCACCTGATGCCTTAGATAAGGAAACAGACGTTGAGAAAGAACAGTAATCCGCAGGCCCAAATGGGTGTTCTGGAACACCTAGGTGAACTGCGGACTAGGATCATATTAAGTATAATAGCTATAACATGTGCTGGTTTAGCAGGTTGGATACTTTATCCCTTAATATTAGATTTCATTCTACAACCCTATTGCGACACTCTTGGTCGAGATTGTACATTACGAATTGACGAACCTTTAGAAGGGCTTAATACCAGATTTATGGTTTCTGCATACTCGGGAATTATCATGTCATTCCCTGTCCTGCTTTGGCAATTCTGGCGTTTTATAAGTCCAGGTTTGCATCAAAATGAAAAACGTCAAGGAGTCATGATGGTAGCTTTTGGAGCATCTTTATTTGCTCTTGGCTGTTATCTTGCGTTTGCAACATTGCCTCGCGCATTGGATTTCCTCGTTAGCATTGGAGGAACAGATCTCGTTACAGAATTTAGAGCAAAAGCCTATATCTCATTCATAATTAAAATGATGGTAGCTTTTGGAATAGGCTTCCAATTGCCGGTTGTGCTTATTACCCTGCAGCGTTTAACTCTGCTGCAATATCAAACATTAAGGCGTCAATGGCGCTACGCCGTAGTGATCATTGTCATCGTAGTTGCAGTAATAACACCTAGCGGTGATCCGATTTCTTTACTTGCTCTTGCTATACCTATGTATGCACTTTACGAGTTCTCAATACTTTATGGTTGGCTACGAAATCGTAAGTCAACAAAGAAGATTTCAAATGTCTAAAAGTCCTAACCCGATCAATTACATAAACAATTGGGAGTCAGAAATCGATAGAAGGTCAGAGTTACACGTCGCTTACGACGATAAAGACATTGTTAAACTCTTCCAATCAGGGGAGGTTCTAATTTCACTGAGAGGGGGCAATTTGTATAAATCTCTTGGAGGTAACAACAATGTCACATCGCTTGACGATACAAAATCTATTGCATTGAAATTAGATCTCGGACAGATTGAGTTAGGGGAATCAAAGTATTTATTTGCAAGTCATTGCAGAATAGCAAATTTTCTTCAACCATGGCGGTCAACTTTCATAGTTAATTCACCAGTCATTCGCAACCGGCGTATATCTCCCAAAGGTCATCCAGGTGATGGAAAATTTGAAATGATCGAATTCTCAATGTCGTTACAACAGTCCATGATTGCTTACCGTCGTTCAAAAAGCGGAGACCACGTTCCGCACCCAGATATTAAAATCTCTCGAAAATCTAACTGTAAAATTAAGTTCAAAAAAAAACAAAGAGTATCAGTGGATGGAAAAACCGTTAAATTCTCTAGAGATTTTTCTATGTCAGTGATACCTCATGCAATATGTGTGGTGCTCAACTAAGAATAATTTTCCCCCCTCCACATGTTTGGTGTTTATAAAGCCTAATCTCAGATGTCGTGAGTGTTTACATTGCTGAGGAATGGACTTCAGAAGAATCTGATGTTCTGCGGAGATATTTTACAAATCTTGACCAACCGGTTTTTGCTCTTGTAAATTTACCCGAAGTTGTAAAGGGAGCTTTATTCGCAAGATATAGTAGATCGGCTAAAAGTCTGCGTCGACTATTTCTAGACGAATTTTTAGGAGACTTGGACATATCTGGAGATGCTTCCATCGACGCAACTATTGGGCTCGAACACGCCGAAAAGCTTTATCATCGTATATTTTTCGAATACGGTGATGATTCGGTTGCTCAATTAGGCGGTGTCCACTTAGCATGCGAGCAAGCGTCAAATCTACTTACCAAAGTTCTTGAGTGGGGAAGATTGATGAGCTATCTCGAACAATCAACACGCTACATTTCATACGACTCTCGGTTCGGTGGACGCTACAGGTATTATCGGGATGCTGAAATAATGGATTCAAGCTTTGGGGCTAAATATATCGGCGATATGGATCGCATTTTTGATACATACGCCCACCTTGTCCCTCAGATGCAGGATTTTGTTAGAGATCAATTCCCGAAACACGCTGATGATGGTGATTTTGTTTATCGACAAGCAGTCAAGGCGAAAGCTTTTGATGCTCTTCGTGGATTGTTGCCAGCAGCTTCACTTTCTAACGTCGGTATTTATGGAACAGGTCAGGCATACGAAGCTCTTCTTCTCAGGATGAGAGCTCACCCCCTCCCAGAATCAAGGTACTACGCAGATTTGATGCTACGTGAATTACGCAAGGTCATACCTTCTTTCTTAGAGCGAGTTGACCGAGAAGACAGGGGGGTGGTTTGGAGCGAATACCTTCAGGAAACTCGAGAAGATACCGCTGATGTCGTAGCTGCCTTATTTCCAGAAGGCTCAATTGTTGATCCATCACCTACTGTAAGACTTGTTGATTTTGATCCAGAGGGTGAAGTAAAGATGATTGCTTCCATGATGTACCCTCATTCGACTATGTCTGAAGAGCAACTTGAAAGACGAGTAGCTGGCATGAATCATGAAGACAGAATGGCTATTGCAAGGGCATATGTAGGGGATAGGAGAAACAGGCGACATAAACCAGGTCGAGCTCTTGAACGTCCGTTCTACCGATTTGATGTTCTCGTGGATTACGGTGCCTTTCGTGACTTGCAACGTCACAGGATGCTATCAATGGACTGGCAGAAATTAAGCCCTCACCATGGCTATATATCCTCACCGCTTGTTACTGCAGCAGGGATGGCGCCTATATACGAGGAAACTATGGAACGCTCTGCTGCATTATACGACCTTCTTGTAGATGATTTTCCTGATCAAGCTTCTTATGCAATCAGTTTGGCTTACAACATTCGTTTTAATATGAATATCAATGCTCGCTCAGCTATGCATTTAATTGAGCTGAGAACTACCCCACAGGGTCACCCCTCATACCGGGAAGTCGGACAAGAAATGCATCGATTAATCGCAGAGGAAGCTGGCCATAAAGTCATTGCTGAAATGATGAAATTTGTTGATCTTACTGATGAAACTGACTTAGAACGGTTGCAAAGTGAGCGTCGTGCTCAGGAAAAACGACAAACATCAAAATAATATGGTAATTAACACCGATTGCACCTCGAAAAGCTCTATAGTCCTCGTTAAATAGCTATTGATAAGGAAGTAAGGTGGCAGAAGAAAAATCTCACGTTGACGAAGAATTTGATGATGCTGATGCTGATGCTGAAGCTGATCTTGATGGTGTTGAGCCTGAAGATGATGCCATAGAAGATGGTGAAGCATTTGAGGAGGATGATAATGATTTTGAAGATGAAGCTGAAGACGCATCCTTAGAAGAAGTCGCAGAGTCTGAAGAAGAAGAAGAAGACGACGACGAAGTAGAAGCTGACCTTTCAGCTATTTTGCAAGAAAGAATATCTGCAGATGACGATCAAGAAAAGGATGACCAAACTGTCGAATCATCGACAAGTGAATCTTCCGATAATGCTGAACTGATATCAGCAAAAGAAGATGAGGTTCTTTGCCAAAGCTGTTTTACTCTTGTCCCGCAAAAGACTACAGACGAAGAAGACGCGTGCCCTAACTGTGGTGCAGAAATTTAATGACAGTTAGTGTCAACAGCAATGCCTGATTTTGAGTCATCTAGGTTTGCCGATAGCGAAGATTATGAAGAATTTGTAGATCTCTTTATCCAGTCTAGGCAGGAAGCATCCACTTACAAGGCCTCTGATATATGGTTAGCTATCGAAGCTTTAGAAGGAACTCCTGAATCAATATTCGAAAATTACCTGACTGACAATCAGAAAGCTATTCTGATCGGTGAGTTCAATAATGTGCCGGTCGGTTTCATGCTTCTTAACTTATTCAAGTTGGGAGAAGCCCTCGCAGTCCGAGTTGATGAGGTTTATGTTCACACTGAAGTTCGTGAAGTAGGGGTCGGAGAGCGGCTAATGGACTCCGCAATCGATTGGGGAGAGCGTAACGGTGCAGTTCGAATATTGGGAAGAACATTTCCTGGAGATCGGCACATGAAAAACTTTTACGAAAGGTTCAAAGTTACTGCTAGGTTAATTGAAGTATCAAAGGAAATTAACTAGCTTCAGTAAAGAGTATTGCAATTTGTGGAATACGCTCGGCATGCTTTTGAATACTTTTCTTGAGGTCATCAGTAACATTTCCTGGCAAACTCTGAGGAGTAACTTTCTTTCTAACAGGGGAGAGAGCAACTGCCTCAACGACAACTGACCACCTGTAGGAGTTCGCTAAACTATTTAAAGCGTTTCCAGCTTGTTCACTAAGTTGCAATCCTAGGTTCTCTGGCAACTGAGCACCAGCTTTGGGTGATCTTGAGCTCAAATTAAGCGCACGAACAGTTTTCTCTTCTTTCAGTGCTTGCTCAATAGAAACGAGCCATTCTTTATGATCAGAGTCAATTCGTTCGGTCAATTTAGACTCTAGTCGCTCTTTAACTGTGATTGCTTCAGCGGACTTTGCCCAGCGTTCAGAAGATGCAACTACCGATCTGAAATCCTGTAGATCAATTTTTGCAATATTGTTTTCTACAGAATCTGCTTTATCAAGCCATTCGGCCATTTTGATATCCTGATTAAGTTCTTCGGCATAATCTAATAAAGCTTCTGGGCAACCTTCTGGTAAAGACATTTTTTTCAATGTTTTCCGCAACTCCGGAATTGTACTGCCTACTAGTTCTTTAGCGAGATTTTGATGCTGTGCGGGCAGATTAGAGATAAATTCATTTCTTCGTTTTTTAGAGGCCTTTAATCTTTTCCCTCTTGCGGGCTGATAAGTCCGACGCTTTTTCTGTTCCGGCCTTTTATCACTTCTGGGTCTCGTCTTATTTCCTTCGGGTGATCGAGTTGGTTTATTGTTTCGACGACTTTTGTTACTTCGTTTTTTATTGCCTTTAGACACTAAAGAAGTCGTTACTCCAAGTGATTCTTTAGCTGAGCCAATTATCTCTAGGAATTCTGGTTCAATTTTCTTTGACTTGGAAGGCAGCACTGAAGTTATTTCTATGCCATCCATCATGAAATCTGCTTCTACCCTTAGTACGTCGCCGATATTCACACCTGATGGAAGAAGGGAAGCTTTTATAGTCCCTTTTGGTTCCTTAGCTCCAGCTGATCTCCATGTATAAAACGAGTCGTCAGATTGACTCGTGATTTCTATATCAAGTCGATTCGTCATGGAACGAATGGTATCGCTTCGGATGACATCTGACACACTAGTGGCACCAGATAACAAATGATATATAATGACGGCATAGGGGAGCTTGGAGACAGGCTGAGAATGCGAAGTGCAGACCCTCGAACCTGATCTGGGTAATTCCAGCGGAGGAAATCATGAAGTTCATCAAACCTTGCTTTGCGGCCGTTGTCATCGCATCGATAATCTCCCTTCTTTTAACTAGTTGTTCAGATAGTATCGGTGATCAAGAAGGAAGCCAGAGCAGGCAAAGCTGTCTTAAAGAATCAGAGCTGAAGGAAATTGAGTTGACCGACGAAGCAAAAGAGTCTGCTCTCGGAGAAACAATAGACTTAGTGGTCTACGATGCGTTTCTAGCACCCGAAGGAGTCTTTGAACGATTCAAAGATGAAACAGGTATAACCGTTAACATTCTCACCACAGCCGATACCGGAACTATGGTTTCTCAAGCGGTGCTAACATCTGGTGACCCCGTTGGAGATGTCATGTTTGGGATAGATAACACTTTTCTCTGCAAGGCATTAAATAATGATGTATTCGTACCTTACAAACCAAGTACGTGGAATGAACTTCGAGAAGAATTCAAACTAGACACTTCGGGAAGAGTAGTACCAGTCGACTATGGGGATATATGCCTAAATTATTGGAAAGATTCATTTAGCGTTGTTCCAACCAGTATCAATGATCTAACTAGTTCTAACTTTTCTGGACAATTTGTTACACAGAACCCTGAGACTTCTGCTCCAGGGATGGGTTTCCTGCTATCAACGATTGCAGTTTTCGGGGATGACTGGGAGGATTTCTGGACAGAACTGAGAAGTAACGATGTTGCAATTCGGTCAGGTTGGAGTGAAGCCTACTACGAGGATTTCTACAGCAAAGATAGACAAATAGTAACAAGCTACGCAACAAGTCCAGTAGCTGAATATATTTTCGCAAATCCTACTGTCGAGGCACCCCCTACAGCAATAATTTCCGATTCTTGCTTTAGGTCCATTGAATTCACAGGAATATTGAGAGGCACTGATAGCCCGATAGCGTCTGCGATGCTAGTTGATTTCCTCACATCTGTTTATTTCCAAGAGATGATTCCTGAGACAAACTTCGTTCTTCCAGCAAATAGTAATGCTGAGCTTCCAGAAGTATTTCTCAGATTCCTAGAAGAAGTGCCGAACGCAGTTTCCATTTCCCCAGATGATATTGATGCTAACCGCAATACTTGGACGGAGCGTTGGACCGAATTGGTTCTTCGTTAATGGTTGAAGAATGAACTCTCGTGTAATGACGGGATCTTATAGGACTACTGCAGCAGCATTTCTCTCAGTATCTGCTTTCTATCTTATTTTCTTCTTTTACCCAATAGGAAAAATACTCGCTATGGGGTTAACTTTTTCCTCTTTTGAACAAGCTTTCACATCGATATCCGTTCGCAAAGCGCTATGGTTTACGATCTGGCAGGCAACGGTCTCTTCTGCGCTATCGGTTGCAATAGGACTCTGCATATCCAGTGTATTTATTAAGTCAGATTTCAGATTTAAAAGATTCCTTGAGAGTTTAACTTTCATACCTTTTGTTATGCCAACAGTCGTTGTAGCCTCCGCATTCATTTCAGTAAATGAACTACTGAGACTTGAGAACTCACCATTAAATCTTCAGGGGAGTGCATTGGGTATAATTGTCGCGCATATTTTCTTCAATACCTCAATAGTGGTGCGCACTCTCACAAGTACGTGGCCCATGATTGATTTTGAATCAGAACAAGCGGCTCAAACTCTCGGGGCGAACCGGGTTCAAATTTTTTTTAAAATAACATTGCCTCAACTAAAATCCGGATTGATCTCAGCTGGATCTCTATCCTTCCTATTTACGTTCACTTCATTCGGCGTAATTCTAATTCTTGGCGGTCTAGGAAAGGCAACTATCGAAACAGAAATTTGGCGCTATGCGACACAACGAACTGAATTTGAAACTGCTGCTGTCTTAGGGGTAATCCAACTTCTAGTAGTGATCGCAATGCTTACAATAAACAATAGGTTCCTAACGACTGACAGTAAAAACACTAATCTCCTTTCGAAGGTCCGATATTCACATCCGGTTTCAAAATTTCGCAAATCTGCTAACGCTATTTTTATATTAGGGTTCTTCGGATTGCCATTCCTTGTATTGCTTGAGAGATCACTCATGACACCAACCGGATACTCTTTTGTCTATTACAGGCAAATTCTTTGGGAAAACTCAGCTGAGCGCTTTGCCATATTTGGTACACGGAAAGCTATTTTTAATTCATTGATTTGGGGAGCACTAGCAATGATAATAGCGACGGTCTTGGGCTTAATTGCAGCATACCTATTAACGAATAAATCAAAATCTCTTTCTCAATCTTCTGCAGTATTTCTTATGCTTCCCTTGGGGGCATCAGGTGTTCTGCTTGGGTTTGGAATTCTAATTTCCCTGAACAGAGGCTTTCTTGATTTCAGATCAAAGTGGTGGATTGTTCCTCTCGCTCAAGGTTTACTTGGGGTAGGAATAGTTGCAAGAATGAGCGCCAACGCTATCAAAAAAATTGATCCTACTATCAGACATGCTGCATCAACATTAGGCGCTTCATCACTAATGATTTGGCGCAAGATCGATTACCCAATCATTACGAAAGCCGTTATAGCTGGGTCGGCATTTTCGTTCGCACTAGCGATTGGCGAGTTTGGAGCAACATCATTTCTTGTACGTCCGCAACGGCCAACAATTCCGACAACTATCTTTAATCTTTTGGGACGTCCAGGTTCGTCAACATTTGGACAAGCCATGGCTTTAAGTGTAATTCTTGCAGTGATAACTTGGCTTGTAGTCTCATTGCTTGACAGATCAGGATCGTTATCGACTTATGAATTTTAATGGATTAGAAATATCTAAAGTATCAGCCGAACTTGACGGAAATAGCGTACTGCAAGAGGTTAGTTTTCAACTACAAGTCGGAAATGTATTGGCCGTCCTAGGCCCGAGTGGGTGTGGTAAAAGTACGCTTTTAAGAGTAATAGCTGGGATCATCACCCCGACTAGCGGGCATGTCTTTTGGAATTCAGTGGACATCTCAAAGATTGCTTCCCACAAAAGAGGTATCGGGCTAATGTTCCAAAATAATGCACTTTTCCCTCACATGAACGTACACGAAAACATTGGATTCGGTTTGGACATGCTGTCTGTACCAAAGGATGAAGCGAATGACCGTATAGTTGACTTGCTTGAATTAGTGGGTCTTAAGGGTTATGGCAAAAGAGCAGTCGATACGTTATCTGGAGGTGAAAGCCAGAGGGTTGCTTTAGCTCGAGTTTTAGCACCGGAACCAAAGCTAGTTCTTTTGGATGAGCCGTTTAATTCATTAGATAGAGCACTACGGCGAACTTTGGTCAATCAAGTCTTTGAGATACTTCGAGCGAAAAAAATCACTTCGTTGCATGTGACGCATGAAGGAGATGAGGCATCGTTATTCTCTGATTCGATACTAATAATTGAGAATGGCCAAATTACAGATAACGGAACTTTTACAGAGATTGTTAATTCACCTTCAAATGTGCTGTCTGCTGACCTGCTTGGATTACGAACGATGTGGGTCCCTGATGCACACTTCTACGCTGGAATTTGGAGTTTTTTGACGCCTTGGGGTGTGAAGGAGTATCGCGATTCAGAATCAGGAAAATATCAACTCTTGTTGCGTCCTGAGCATGTTCAAATATCTGGTAATGGCATAGAAGCCCTTGTGACTAAGGTTTTTTATACAGCAGGTCAAAAGTACATAAATTGCAAAGTTGGTAGCTTAAAAGACCTTACTGTTTTAACGGACAGTGGTATTACTGTGGGTGAGTCAGTGCATCTAGCTGTTGATATTGACTCAATTGAAGTACTTGTCGCTTAGCGTTATTGGTTGAATTGTTCTGCAATTAATCGATAAGAATTTTTCCGTTGCTCGTGGTTGTGACAAATGGTGACAATTAATAATTCTTCTGCTTGGTAGGCATTTGCTATGGACAACAATTGCTCATGTACTATTTCTGGCGTTCCGACGACCATGGGGCGGCTAGGGGAGAGGGTGGTTATTGAGCTTTCGTTTTCCTGATTAACTGATTTAGGTATCGGGCCACGTAACCCATCTTTACGCCATAGCTCTATACTCTCTAACATGGATGCAGCTTCCTTTTGGGAATCTGCGCAGAGAACATTCACACCGACTGAAATTAATGGATCACTATGCTCAAATGAAGGGCGAAAATGATTGCGGTAAAGGTCGCATGTCTCGGCACCGTTACCATTGATGAAATGAGCCCAACTTAAAGGCAATCCGCAATGAGCAGCAACACTTGCAGAACCTTCACTTGAAGCTAATAGCCAGAGTTCGGGCATTGTTTCAGTAAAAGGTAAAGCTTGGACACCCGCAAGTGGGCCGGTTTCAATAATTTCTCTTCGTAAAAGTGTTCGAATTTGAAGGACAGACTCTAGGTACCTGTCAGAACCAGAGGCATTTCCAAAGCTCTGTAAAGCGTAAGCGGTTCGGGCGTCTGAGCCCGGAGCTCGTCCGAGTCCCATGTCAATTCGGTTCGGGTGAAGAGCCTGCAATACTTGAAAGTTTTCAGCAACTTTAAGTGGGGAGTAGTGGCTTAACATTACCCCGCCTGACCCCACCCGGATCTGATGTGTATTTTCCGCTATATGCCCAATTAGAATCTCAGGGCTTGAACCAGCTAGGCCGTGCATGCCATGATGTTCAGCAACCCAATAGCGGTGATAACCGAGCTCATCAACAAACGAAGCCAAGTCAACAGAGTTTCGTAGCGCTTGAGCAGGGGATAGACCTTCAGGTACCGGTGTCTGATCTAGAACTGAAAGCCGCACACCACATTTTCTCATTAATGTGTAGGTTAGTCACATCAAAGTAATAATGTTGTACCTGATACATCGCGAGTGAAGACGACAAGAAGATCTGCTCTTAAGTTAAATAAAGTATACAAAGACGGTACTTCTTTATTCATTTAACACTTATATGGGTGATTCTATGCAAATATGTTAAACAGAGACTTCCACGAAGGAGAATAATGAAACCAAAACTATTACACGCCTGGGTTAGCAATCGAGCAAATGATTTAAGAACGATGACCTTTGTCTATACAGCTGCCTCGGTTGCAATTCTATTCCTGATAAGAGATGCTTCGGGGTTTGAAAGCGAAATGCAATTTGCAGTTGCTGCCGCAATAATCTCATTTGGGTTAAATGCAATAGTATGGTTTGACGGAGCTATTGCAGATATTGGAGCGAGTAGGTCTTCGATGGACGATGACTTGGCGAATTCTGAGATGGGTAAGAACTTTAATAAGGCCCCATTTATTCTGTTTAGAGGTATGGGATTCGCAATAGTTTTAGTTAATACAGTTGCACAAGTTGTAGCACTGTACGCCTAAGGAACCCGCACCAGAATTATACTTAACGCCTGAAATACACGTTATGTAAAGTAAATAAACGATTATTCCCGTATTTGCAGGGTTCCGAACTAATGCTGAATAGAACTTTTAGCATTAGTTGTTGTGGTTTAGAATATTATTTACAGAAGTCGTATTAGGGGGTAAAAAATGTTGGATGAAAAATGGATTACTGATCGGATTCCCACTCAGAAATTTCCACACTACACACGTGCAAATGCTGGCGAAGTATTAGCTGACCCTGTCACACCTTTAGGATGGACTTTTGGCTGGGAATCAGGAATAGTCTTAGGTTGCAGAGATGGTTTCGTTTCGTACGGAGTTTTCGACGCGGACGAATATGGCGACCCACCCGAGACATTCGGCCTTTTCGGAGGATACTTCTATAATTGCTTGACTTCAGCTCGGATGATGGGCGTTAGGATGCCCGGGGTCACTCCCGAAGCTATTGATGACGCTTACTTTGATGCACACCCAGACGTCCCCCCATACGTTGCAGAAGATTGGCACGAAAGTGAGCGCCACAGTGAAATTTTAGCTGAAACTGGTGCATATTTACTATCAGCTTTAGAACACCCACCTATAGAAGAACATAAACAGCTAGGTAATGAGATCCGCTCCTCGCGCCCTGACCTTAGTAAATTATCTAATGAAGAACTATTGTCTAGAGCTCGATCTCTTCAACCCCACCTGATATCAATGTTTGAGCAGCATGTTTGGGCATCTTTAGGTGCTTCAAATGGCCCTGGAATTCTTGGAGCTTTATTAGGAGAAGTTAATCGATCAGATGATGTTGTTAAACTTCTATCAGGTATAGGAGATGTTGATTCTGCTGATATTGGTCGAGAATTGTGGAAGCTATCTAGGATGATTCGTTCTTCATCGGGTATCTCTGCTGCTTTTGACGAAGGAGTATCCAATGATCTTCTCGAAAAATGCCCGGATGAATTCAACGATGCATTTGCGACTTTCCTCTACAATCATGGCTCTAGAGGTCCAAATGAATGGGATATCGGAGCCGATACATATGAAACCAAACCAGCATTAGCATTATCGATGTTAAATGCTATGAGGAAGCAAGATGACTCAGCTGATCCTGAATTAGCTATCAAAAGAAATTCGCAAATTCGTGAAGAACTTCGTGCAGAATTCACCGAAATGTTTAGTGGCAACGATGAGGCTGCAGGAATGTTTGCGGCGGGAATGCAAGCAGGTGAAGTTTGGTTAGCAGCTCGTGAACGTCAGAAGAGTTCAATCGTTAAACCTATACAAGAAATCCGGTTATGTTTCCACGAACTTGGATCAAGACTTGTGGCAGATGGACATCTTGCTAATTCTGAATTAATTTTTATGCTTTTGGAAGATGAACTCGATGATTTTCTTGCTGACCCAAGCTCATTCTCGCAACATCTTTCAGATAGAGAAAATGATTTTAAAGAACTATTTGATCTCATTCCTCCGTTTATAGTTAATACTTCCTGCGCTCCCCTATCTGAGTGGCCAAGAAGATCCACGCAAGAAATAAGTAAAGTTAATGCGGGAGACGAGCTAACAGGAGTTGCATGCTCGCCTGGAACAATTCAAGGAGTGGCTAGAGTTATCCTTGACCCTAATGATTCATTGTCATTAGAACCTGGAGATATTCTTGTTACGCAAAATACTGATCCCGCTTGGACTCCATTGTTTCTTGTTGCTGGCGCAGTAGTAGTTAACGTAGGTGCAATTGCTAGTCACGCAAGTATCGTTAGCCGTGAACTTGGCATCCCATGTGTTGCTTCAGTCGCTGACGCAAGTTTGAGAATACCAGATGGCTCAATAATTACTGTTAATGGATCTTCGGGCACAGTTTTCATTAACGAATTGCCTTAGAATTCAAGAGGAACCCGTATCTTCAGAAAAACCCATATACGCGGAAATATTCATCTCGCTGCTCTTCTTGCCGGATTTATCGGTGGGTGGGATGCATCAGCATCGTTCTTTATTTTCCCCGATATTCGCGATAATTTTGCTGGTGGAGATGCTGCTACTGCATCGTGGGTACTTAATATTTCTAATGTCGTTGGAGCCGCGTTACTTCTGCAAGCAGGGAGATTCGCAGATAGCGCTGGTCCATACAAGATATATAAATTCGGAACGAAACTCTTTATATTAGGAATGATTCTGTCAACATTTGCACCTTCGATCTGGCTTCTAATTGCCACCAGAGGCTTGGCCGCCGTTAGCCAAGCGTTAATGGGGCCTGCTGCTGTTGCTCTGGTAATACGACACGGAGGCAGAGGAAAAGAGTCTGAATCTATTGGTAGATGGGGGTTCTATACTGCTGTAGCAGGATTTATAGCTCCACTCATCGTTACACAATTAATTTCGATTTTTTCTTGGCGTTCACTTTTTGGACTCCAAGTTCCGCTCGGCTTACTAGTTCTTTATTGTTTATGGACTGACGATCCTCCCAATGAAGATAATAGGTTCTTTCAAGTAGACAGATTGGGCTCAATTCTGACCATTGCCGGGTTAAGTTGCCTAATACTTCCGATCGTAAAATCCAACTCTTGGGGCTTCACCTCAAGAAGATCACTACTTTTGTTTGTGATATCGATAGCATTGCTTTCACTTCTGGTAAGAAAAAGCTTCAATTCAGATACTTCTCCGCTTCAAATACACTTGTTTTCAAATACTAATTTTTCATTAGCATGCGGAATGTCTTTATTTGCTGGAATAGCCTTTTACGCACATTGGCTCGCTGTCCTGCTTTTTATGGTAGAGATTTGGGAATTTAGCATTGTAAAATCCGGCCTTCTTCTAACATTGATGCCTGCATCAATGAGTTTCTTTTCAGTCTGGTTTGGCAAGATTGCAGACTTTAAGGGGTTTAGACCTGTAGTTATTCCTGGTTTAGTAGCATATTCATCCTTGTTTTTATTGATGTGGATATTCATCTCAGAAGAACCTGGGATGCCGATTACAATTCCCGCTTTAATCGGTTCAGGTATTGGTATGGCTTCAGTCTGGCCGACTCTAACATCTATCGGCGCCAGTGGAACTGATGATATTAGCATTGGAAGTGCTACATCCGTTGTTCACACTATCCAAAGGATAGGTGGTGCCCTAGGCATAGCTATAGTTCTAGCAGTTACGAGTAGTCTCTCTGATTCTGGTAATTTTTACGCGCATCGCTCGGCGATTCTAATAATGCCTATTGCTGGTGCGCTAACACTCTTTTTAGCTTTGTTCTTAAAGGACTCTTAGCGTGATCTGCGCTGAAGAATTTCTTGCACAACTGTAGCCACATGTGACCCACTTTTGTTGTAGATTTTGCCGGTTGCTAGTCCCCTATTGTTGATATGATTATTTCCTTCATGTAGATGTAGGTGCCATTCATAAGGAGAAGATGAACGGTGAAACCAGACTGCATGATCAAGACTTGCGCCAAAAAATGGTGGATTTCCAGACCCATCCCATGTGCCTTCATACAAGGGATGTAGCCGAACAGCTGCATCGAATGGAACGTCGTCACTTGCAAAAACTATCCCTTCTTCATTTGTTGCATTTTCTGAAGGAAATCCATTTATTTTCAGCCAGACTGCATGACCATATGGCAAGTCAGATGATGGGACTACCCTTCTCTCCATCATCTCTGACCAATTTTCACTGTTTAAATCGTCAGGCATTGGGATGTCTTTCATGGATAGTCGATGATCAACATTAGGTCCTTCTTCGTTGAGTTGAAATGAAGCTGAGAAATTCAGTATTGCTTCACCTTTTTGGTAAGCAACAACTCTTCGCGTAGCGAATGATTTACCATCTCTAAGAAGATCTACTTCGTAAGTTATTTCTTCGTTCGACTCTCCCCCACGGATGAAATAAGCATGAACTGAGTGAACGTTCAGATTATCGGTGACAGTCTTTCTCGCTGCTGCGAGTCCCTGAGCAACAACTTGTCCGCCGTAGACCCTACCCCAGTTATATGATGGGCTATGTCCTACAAAAGAGTTGTTGGGGACTTCCTCCAAAGTCATTAGATCGTCAAAGGTTTTTATTTCTTTTATTTCTTTCAATTTGTTTCCTGTGGGAATAGTTTCTTATCTGACGCTATCATCTGACTATGCAAGACGCTGTTGTTATTACGGGCTCTGCGGCAGGCCTAGGAAGAGCTTTGGTTGATATCCTATCCTCTCAGGGGGTTGATGTTATAGGTATTGATAAGAATAAAGGTGCAGATGTTAATGCCGACTTGTCGACACCGGAAGGTCGTGAATTAGCAGTAGCTAAAGTTCTGGACATTTGTTCTACCCCGAGAGGAGTCGTTGCTAATGCTGGTCTTAGTCCCATTCATCATGACCCGTTAGAAATATTTGAAGTTAACTGGCTTGGTGTGAAAAATTTATTAGATTCCTTCCTCCTTCCTCTGGCGTCAAACAATAATGGCTGTGCCGTTGCCATCTCTTCCATTGGCGCTGCAGTTGGCGGGAACAAGGATTTGATAGATTGCCTTCTTGAAGGCAATATTAAAGACGCTCGATCGATCATTAATGCATTATTAAATTCAAACCCAACAGAAGCAGGTATTGTTACTTATAGCTCCTGCAAGGTCGCAGTAGCGCTGTATGTGCGCACAAATGCAAAGCATTGGGCTGAAGCTGGTGTGAGATTAAATTGTGTTGCTCCGGGACGGATGGAGACTGCCATGTTGGATGGTTTGCTTTCACATGATGAGATAGCCCCGGGCATCGAGGCGTTGCCAGTGGGTGTTGCGAAATCAGCAAGTGCTTCTCAAGTGGCTAGAGCAGTAGACTTTTTTCTCAAACCTGCATCTTCCTTTGTCCATGGTCAAATTCTTTATGTTGATGGAGGGTCCGAGGCTTTATTGCGCCCCCATGTAATTTAACTTACGATTCACCACTTTGAGCTTGTTATAGGTAACAATCATCACATGGTCTATTTGCTTCAGAATTTAGCTGATCTTGATGATGAAATTCTTGAAAGACTACCTACCGACGTTATAGAGGCTATTAACAACGGGTCTCTTACACGATTACCTAAGTCAGTCGTAGATTCTTTACCTGATCAAGTATCAGATTCCATCCCCAATTCATTGATAGAAGCAGCTACTGCAAACCCTGTATTGGCCCTAATTCTGGTGATTTGTGGAGTAATCGGAATAATTGGTTTTCTTTATGGGGTTTTCAAAAGTGGTATGAAAACAGCTTTGTTTTTTGGAGTTGTTGCTGCCTGCTCGTGGGGGATTTTCGCAACTGTTTAATTGTGCCCGGGCGATCCGGCAGTGATACCCCCATCTACAAATAGAATTTGTCCGGTCACATAGTTCGATTTCGGTGAAACAAGAAAACTTACTATTTGCGCTACATCGCTTGGATCTCCGACTCTTTTAAGGGGTACAGCATTAGACCTAGCCGCTAATGCATTCCCCTTGTAATTGAGTGCGGTTCCTTCTGTTATTACCATTCCCGGTCCAACTGCGTTCACCCTTATCGGTGCTATTTCTAAAGACCATTGCCGAGTTAAAGCCTCAATAGCCGCTTTCGACGCTGCATAAAGTCCAAGACCCGGGGAATTCGTTCGAGACGCAGCTGAAGTTATGTTAATGATACTGCTTGAATTGCTTTTTTTAATCTTAGGCAATACGTGCTTAGTGCAATTTAGTGTTCCAAGGATGTTTGTCTCCAATACGTTCTTTTGTGTAGAAAGGTCAAGTGTGGCTAAGGGCTCTGGTTTCCAAATTCCAGCATTGTTTATTAGGATATCTAGTGATTTTATTTCAGTTAACGCCTCTTGAACTTCACTTTCGTTTGCAACATCTACTGTGAAACTTTTGCAATTTAGCTTAGTGCTAGCTTCTTTCAGAGATTCATAGTTTTTGTCAAATAGAACAACTTCATATCCATCCTTGATAAGAGATTCTGCAATTTGAAACCCAATTCCTTGTGCACCTCCAGTGACTATCGCTTGCATATATTCCTTATTTATTTTTGATAAAATTTATTATTCTCATGTATTTGCCTTAAAAGCCAGAATCTTAGATATCTGCCGATACTGAAACGCAGATAGACAAATCCGCCTACGAGTGAAATTGCTACACCCAAAATAGCCAAAATCATATGTTCATTATGTTCTAGATTGTCAACTTGAGCGTTACCGCTATTTTGCGAACCTGCAATGAAATAAGAAATTAGAGTTAGTACTGCCCCACCGAACAGAACAAACAATCCTGTCAATTCATAAAGCCTGTCCCGTTCATTTGACCCAGTTTTAGATTTTATTTCTTGAACTGCTTTTTCAAACTCTTCGTCCATTTTCCCCCCGTGATATTAAATCTTTCCCTTTGTGCCAAGATACGCATCAGAGAGTTGATCCTCAAGTTCATTTGGTGATCCTTCGGAAATTATTTTTCCGTTAATCAGGATTCCGGCTCTAGTCGCGACACCAAGAACTGTTCTAGCAAATTGTTCCACCACCAAAACCCCTATTCCTTGTTCGGCTAGTTGGGCAACAATTTCGTAGAGCTCTTTAACAATTATTGGAGCTAATCCCATTGATAATTCATCGAGTAATAGAATCTTTGGATTAGTCCCAAGAGCTCTTGCCATAGATAACATCTGTTGTTCGCCGCCGGACAAGGTTCCAGCCAGTTGCTTTCTTTTATTACTCAATTGAGGAAAACGATCATAAGTTATAGATTCAATTGTCGCGAGGTCCGTTCCTGAATGAGTCATCATTACCAAATTCTCGCTCACAGTTAGGTTCGGAAATATGCCTTTACCCTCAGGTATGGTGCATACTCCGACCTTTGCTAATTCTTCCGGAGCTACCCCTTCCATTGACCTACCCGCTACTTTAACGTTGCCTTTCCAAGGCTCAATCTGCCGTGAGCAAACTTTTAGGAGCGTTGACTTCCCACCACCATTTGGTCCTAAGAGCGCATATATATCGCCTTCCGCCAATGTTAGGTCTATTCCGTGCAGCACTGGTATGGTTCCATAACCAGTTAATATATTGTCAAGTTGCAGAAGAGGTTTATCCACTTTTTCCTCCCAAGTACGCATCTATAACAACGGGATTCCCCTGGATTTCTGCAGTAGTTCCTTCGGCAATCAGACTTCCGAAATCAAGAACGAATATCTTGTCGCATACGTTCATAACGAGCGACATATCGTGCTCTACTAAAAATATTGACATACCTTCTTTATTCAGAGATCTTAGAATGTCAGCAAATTCTGATGTTTCGTTATCATTCTGTCCGGAGGCCGGTTCATCAAGTAGAAGGAGTTTAGGTTCCTGCACTAAGGACCTTGCCAATTCCACGAGTCTTGCTTTACCGGTTGGTATTTCGGACACATTTTTTGAGCCAGAATCTCTTAAATTCGTTATCTCCAAAGCGCGGTCCACATTCTTTTTTATATTTGCGGAATTGTTAGATCCACTGGACCATTCTCCTCTAATTTCTGCAGCTACTTGCACATTTTCCCTGACTGTTAAGCTCGGAAATAACTCGAGTCGCTGGAACGTCCTACCTAAACCTAACTTTGCACGACGATACGGAGAAAGAGCAGTCATGTCAGCATCACCAAATTTGAGAGTTCCTTCATTCGGTCTTAAAAGCCCATTGGTTACGTTAAAAAGTGTTGTTTTACCGGCACCGTTAGGTCCAATTAATCCTGTGATACTTCCTGTACTTACAGTTATATCAACATTATTTAAAGCTGTGTGCCCACCGAAGCGGACTGTGATACCTGATAGCTCAAGTTGAGTCATTGCAGTTCTCTTTCGCCCTCTTTAATATTTGCAGTTTCCAGTCCTACCATTGAGTCAATGAAGCTTTGATGTGTTTCTGACATTTGGTTCTCTATCCCAATGAGCTCCCATGCAATTGCTATTTCTTGTTCTGTTTTTTGATGTTTATCTGCAATAAGAGTGGACACTAATAAGAGTGGTAGAACAAGTAAGAGAAAAGTCCACCCGTCCAGAAAATTGAAAATTCGTAATGCCCATATAGTGATAGATAATATAATCGTTGTTATTAGAATTGGTCGGGATTTTTTTGCGCCAAGGGCTTTAAATCCTTCAAAGATTTGAGCTGCAATGCCGTTTGAATTTCTACCTAAACCAATACCAGCTACTGCTGGACCCAGAAATAAGAAAAAGTCATGAACAAACGTGAACAACCAGTCGAAACTTTCCCAATCAGTGCTGAGTTTCGACCAGAAGTCTCCCATAACAAGAAATGCGGTCCCATAGAGTATTCCTCCAATAAGTGCTCCGGTAATATAACCTATCCCCCCCACCACAGTCAGCATAAACAGTGCTAGACCTTCAAATACAGTGAAAGGCGCATCTTCTTGAATGGCTCGTAGGTTTGATGCATGCAAGGCTCCACCAAGTCCGGCTATTGCAGCTGCAAGTGTAAAAACCGACAATTTTAGTCTCAACATGTTCAAACCCAGAGTTGCACTAGCAGCTGGACTATCTTTCATCGCTGACAATTGACGACCATAGGAACTATTTTTCAGAAGAACTAGCATCAGCGATATCAACGTAAAGCAAATAGCTAGAAGGATTAACATCGCTGCTTGATTATTTCTAAAGTCAATATTTAAAAGTTCCGGCCGTGGCATATTTAATGCCCCGTTGTTAAAAATATTGAAGGTTATGTCTTCACCATCACCAAAGAATGGGATATTCAAACTTAATGTTTGACGTTGTTTGTAGACCATTTTGTCAACAAATATAGCGAAGGCAAATGTTGCAAGTCCAAGGTACAACCCCCGTAGACGTATAGCTGGTAGTGCTACCATTGCTCCTACTATTCCAGAAATTAGTGTTGCGACTAGTAATCCACTCAGCGACATACTTTCGCGACTAGCAATACCTGTTCCAGTAGTTCCGTCGAAAAGCGAAACAAAAACTAAGGTGAAAAGAGCGAATGAGGCACAACTGAACCACAGTTTCTTTCTTTTTAAACCGAACGCTGAGAGTATCAAGAAAGACAAAAGTAACGCAAGGGCTGTCGCTAGTGAGGCAAACCCTGCTCCCGTCTCAACTGTTGTTCCAACGTCAAATTGATAAGCCGATAAAGCTCCAATTCCAGCAAAGGCAAGTGGTGCTAGATTGATTTCACCGGCATATCCGGTCAATAGAACCATCGATAAGGCAATGATACTAAAACCTAATCCTTTCGAAAGACTAAATTCCCATTTGCTCTCAAGTATGGGTGTAAGCCCTATAACAGTGAGAATGAATATGAGACCCCATAGAACTGATGATTTGATATCTGGTGATTTGAAACTTTCACGGTACTTCTTTATGGAACTTCCACGAAGGCGTTCCTGTGGCAGAACTACAAGGATGGCAAATAATATTACCACTGGAATAGTTGACCGAAGTTCAGATAGCCAAGGCCATTTTCTCCCTGTTCCTGAAATCCAATTCCAATATGAGACTGCTAAGCCAATTGCAATACCTCCCATAAACGTTAATGGAAGATTCTTTAAGCGGCCGAATATCGCTGCTGCATATGCGTTGACGACTAGCAGAGTCAGGGCGAGTACGTTCAGGCTTCCTAGGAGTGGAGATATCAATATCCCTGCTAAACCTGCTAGGACGGAACCAATGATCCAGCTCAAAAGTGCTGAAAAATTGGGATTGCTTCCATTGAGTCGGACTAGATCTTGATTATCGACGACTGCACGCATAGTGATTCCAGTACGAGTATTAGATAAGAGGAGTTTGAGCAGCAAGGCAAGCGTTATTGCAACGATTACGACAATAGTTTGATGAGTAGTTATGAACGCATCACCTAGTTGCCACTTTGAATCTCGACCAAAGAATGGTTCGGGTATTCGGGATTCGAAATCTTGCCAAATCCAGTTTGTTAGTCCAATAAATGCCAGCATTACAGCTATCGGAATAACGAGCTTCGTAGTTTCGGAGGCTCCCTCAAGCCCTTTCATAACTATTGATTGTAATAAGATGCCCAAAACTGGAGATACCACTAGAAGGACGAAGGCCATCGCTATTGGCGCAGGCCACTCCCCGCCCCATCCTGAGTCCCACCGCAATTGCCAATATATGAAGGCAGCGAACATGCCGATGGCCCCGTGCGCGAAATTAAAAATCCCTGAAGTCGTGTAAGTTACGACTAGACCGACTGAGGCAATTGAGTAAATAGATCCTATAGCTAAGCCGACAACTGTAAAAGTTATAAGCTCTGTCATCTTTTTTTGCTACTCTGCGGTGAATTTTCGCGAGACTCTATTCCCGTCTAGTTCCGCGTCATCGGTCCATCGATTAGTGAAACCAGCATTCCAACTTTCATTACATTCGTAAGTGCCTGGCTCGCTGGGGAAGATCCGCTTATATGAAGTTCCCTTCAATTCAATTACTATTCCGCATGGAGGTGGTTCATTAACTCCGGGGTCACTTGCAACATGCATTCCTCCACCTGACCACTCATCGATTTTCGAAGCCTCATCAAGGACGCAGGAACGAGTTAAATTTGATCCGCATGCTTTTGCTGCCGTTGCCCAAAGAAGAAAAGCAGAAGCGGCTTGCATACCTAATAGTGCTATTTCTCCACCCTTCTCTTCCATAATTGTTAAATAGTCATTTACACCAGGAGCATAGTCCCGTTCTTCAAATGGAATGAATGCCATACGGACATACGTGTTGTCCATCACCCCATCGCTATTAGCTTCTCTACAACTATTTTCGTAGAAATTGGCGTCAGTCGTGTAGATTGCATCAAAGCCATTTACTGAAGCAGCTGCTCGGAATGCTTGATAGTTTGGCAAGCATGTTCCAGTGAAATAGATGTGCTCTACGCCAGCATTCTTTAGCTCAAGGACGAATGGAGTCCAGTCATCTTCTCCCACAATGTTGTATTCAAGATTGGCTATGAAATCAAAACCTAGCAAGGGGTATGAAGATAGTGTTTTGTCTTTGGTCTCAATTGTGGCTGCAAAATTTCCATACATAGTAGCCGATTTCGTAATTGAATTCGGATATGTTTCTGCTATGAAGGAGGCCATTGACAAAGGATTTCGATCAGATGGGTTGGGAACTGGCTGTATCATCATCGGTCCATGAGCAGCTGCCGCGCTCACAGTGTAGGTAGGTATATGTGCGAGTTCACACTGAACTCTTGTCTCTTCACCTAGTGAATCAACTGCGAAGCCTTCTGAGACCATCATAAAAACTCGTGGACAAGCATCGAGCCAAACGTTACTAACTTCGAAGATTTTGGCATCATATAACTCAACTAGGACTTCGCGTCCGTTAATTCCACCTAATTCATTGCACTTTTCAACAAAAGCACTGAGAGTATCAGTTTGTGTAATATTCAAACCCAGAGAAGCGGCGTACCCACGGTCATCACCACCCCCAATAAGGATAGATGAATCTGTTACGCCTTGATCTGTCGACCCAGAAGCTGATCCAGGGTTACATGGCCACTCAATATCTCCGAACATTTCATAATCAGCTTCTTCTTCCATGGGTACTGCCGGAGCTGCATCAGAGTTCGTTGTGTTTGACGATGATTGACTTTCTGCTGTCTCACTGCTTTCTGTTTCTCGCTGAACAGCTGAATCTTCATTATCTGAGGTTTCAGAGCTTTGGCTTTCGGCCGGAGCAGATACATCACGATCACCTCCACCGCCGCATGAAGCAGAAAAAAGTAGAACAACAGATATCACAGCTAACGTTTTTATATATCCTCGCATGATCCCCCGATTAATGATTCCTATATGAGCAGAGAATACACTGAATTCCTTAACAGGTCAGATCGAAAACATAGTTCTGGTGCATTTAGCGCCGACCTTCAATGAAAGCTTGACGGGCTTTCTCGCCTTCTCCAGCGAGATTAAGCTCATAGGTGAAACCCTGTTCAAATCGGTAGCTATTTCGAATGTCAACCAGTTCTATGCCATTTGCTGATTCTTTTGCTGCTCGAATTGTCCTAGGCGGTTTGTCTGCGATCTCTTTAGCTAATTTCCTAGCAGTGCTTTCAAGCTGTTCAAGTGGCACGACCTTATATACGCTGCCATACCCTAGCAGTTCTTCTGCGGTTGCCGTTTCGCATGTATACAGCATTTGCCTTGCTCTCTGTTGCGGAACAAGTCGCGTTAGGTGCGTAAGTGCACCCAACGCACCATTATCAACTTCAGGGAGACCGAAATTAACACCATCGGCTGAAATGACCATGTCAGCTGCTCCTGCTAGACCTATACCACTACCTAAACAAAAGTCATTTACTGCTGCAATGACTGGAACAGCACATTCATACACCGAAGCAAAAGCCTCGTAGCAGGACCTGTTTATCTTGAGTATCCCGTCGTTTTCTTGAAGATTCTCTATTTCTTTTATGTCTACGCCGGCGCAAAAGCCTTTCCCTCTAGCAGTTAATATAGCTACCTTAATGCTTTGGTCTTTCTGAACTGAGTTTAGGATCGTAGCGATTTCTTGAGTGTCGCTTATACCTAGAGCATTAACAGGAGGGTTATCCATTACAATTTCGAGAATTCCATCATCATCAATAACGTGATCTATTGCCATTTCATATCCTTGCTATAACTGAGCTTCCATGTCCGAACATTCCATAATTAATTGACATACCAACCTTCGCATTTTCTACTTGTCGACCAGTTGCCTCTCCCCTTAATTGCCATGTTAGTTCACAAACTTGAGCAATAGCTTGGGCTGGTATAGCCTCACCAAACGCACCGAGCCCTCCCGAAGGATTAACAGGCACCTTTCCACCGATTCGCGTGTCGCCGTTATGCAATAGCTCTCTAGCCTTCCCTTTTTCACATAGGCCAATATGTTCGTACCAATCTAACTCGTAAGCTGAACTCAAGTCATAAACTTCTGCAAAGTCTAAATCTGACGGTTTTATACCTGCCTCTTTGTAGGCATGCTGAGCTATCTGGTTCTTAAAAGTATGGTCTTTGTCGCCTGATGACACCCACGAGTCCGAAGCAAAATAGGGCATATCAATGATCGCATTCGGGTATACAGGGCTAACGGTAGATATTCCTGCTATTTTCACTAGGTCCTTGAAACCTTTTTTTCGCGCATATTCGAGGCTTGATACAACGAGCGCTGCTCCACCGTCGCTGGTGGAACATATTTCTAATAATCGGAGTGGATCTGCAACTACTGGTGATGCATTAACATCGTCGATTGTAAATTCCTTTGCGTATCTTGCATTCGGGTTATTTACTCCATGCTGTGAGTTTTTAACCTTAACGGCAGCGAAATCATCTTGCCTATCCCCATACAACGCCATTCTTCTTCGAGCAAACATGCCAAAATAGGCTGGATTTGATAGACCCATTAACCGGAATCTAAGCCAGTCCACATCATTGGGGCGTTCACCGGGGACTGGAGCAAACATCCCTTTCTCTACTTGATCAGCACCAATCACAAGAGCTACATCGCAAATTCCTGAGAGGATTTGCGAACGAGCGATGGACAACGCAGTAGCGCCCGAAGCACATGCGGCATAGCTTGATGCTATTTGGCATCCTTGAAACCCAAGAGCGTTAGCGAATGTAGAAGCGGAAACCCAACCAGGATATCCATTTCGAACTGTATTAGCCCCAGATAAGAATTGAATCTCATCCCATCCAATCCCACTATCATCTAGTGCGCTATTTGCCGCTTCAACTCCAATGTCGACAAACGTTTTGCCTGGGAATTTCCCCCATTTGTGCATACCGACACCCAACACTGCTATCTCAGCTACTGACATGTTTTTCCTTCATACCAAATCCCATTTCCAAACAATGTGTTCTGTCTCGTTATCCTCGTACAAAACATCTAACGCGAGTTTTGCCTTTGTTCCAACATCAATATCATCGATATCTATACCAGGCATCATTTGTCCGCATACGACGATTTGTTCTTTCTCCAGCTCCACTGCGCAAATTATAAATGGTTCAAAAGGTTCGGTGATTTGATAAGGAAGCGCCGGAGGGTAGCTTGCTGTTGTGAAACTCCAAATAGTTCCCTCTGTCGATAGCAGCACCTCTTCACGGTCTGTACTTCCTTCGGCAAGAGGGTCGGAACCACTCAATTCCTTAGGGAAGTAATAAGTGCCTGTGGCTTTGCTACGGCCGCCGATTAGTTGTGGGTTATCAAAGTCCATTCTGAACATTCCTTCAACAGCTGGTACGCGATTCTTTGACATAGTTGTAGTGTAGATGATCTAATCTATAGTTTGCAGAAACATCACCTGGGAGTGAGTCATTTTTGACCGATGTACCTTTATTAGTAACTGATTTAGATGGGACACTATGGTTTGATGGTGAAGCATGCCATCCGCGATCTCTAGAAGCATTTACAGAAATCCAAAGTGAAGGAATCCCCATTTTGATAGCAACAGGGAGACGATATCGTATTGTGGCTTCTACTTTTGCGCGACTTCACTGGAAAGTTCCTTGCCTCCTTCTAAATGGTTCTTTATGTTACGATTTTAAGAAAAACGAACGTCTGTTTTCAGTTTCATTTACTGAGGAAGAGAACTTGACAATACTTAATATTTTTGAATCACATGGACTGTCACCAACTATTTATGCTGATGACAGTTTTGTTTACGCAAATAATCCAACCACTAGTAGAGGGCATTTGGAAGCAATAGGTTCGGACATTGTAAAAACTGATGATTTAAATGTTTATTCATTGGGTCGAGAAGTTCTTAATTTCTGCATTTTAGGAATTCCGATAGCAGACCTCATAAACGTCGCTAAAGACCTGAATGAAAGTGGTTTGGCTAACCCATCATTGTATGAAGACCATTTATTTGATGGGCATTCATTAACTGTACAACCGTTTAACATTTCAAAATGGTCCGGTATTCTCCAATGGTGTGAACACAACGAATTTACTCCATCGCGTGTTATTGCTGTGGGAGATGCTGGGAACGATATTGAGATGCTAACGCATGCAGATATTTCAGTTGTAGTTGCTGGAGCAGAGCAACGACTCCTTGACCTTGCAGACCATGTCATCCCATCCCCGTCTACTGGAGGATGGGCAGATGTAATTAATCTTTTATAATATGATCTATTATTTTGTCTATTGACGGTCTCTTGATTTTAGGTCAGCGTTATCTCAGAATATGCTAGCAACACACATTAAAAGGAGCAGAATGTCTTTATCATCCTGGGACGACTATCCAGTTCATCAAACCGCTGAGTATATTCGACACCCAGCGACTAGTGATCGGAATTTTTATGATCGTTATTATTTCAATCTTCATGGATCTTCAGATCAAGTAATGACAATTTTTGGCTTAGGTCAATACCCAAACCTTGGAGTGACTGATGCCTTTATTGCCGTCGGAACCAAAGAGAAACATAGAGTAATACGCGCCTCTATGCCTCTTGAAGATAGGTCAGTGCTTCAAGTTGGGCCTATATCAATAGAAATTTTAGACCCTCTTCGATCTCTACGTGTCAAATGTTCGGAAAATGAGTGGGGTGTTGAAATGGATGTCATTTGGACCGCATCCCATGAGCCGTTAGAGGAGCCCAGACAGTACCTTCGGAGAGAAGGGAAGGTTGTCTTTGACACGATGCGGTTCGCTCAAATGGGCCGCTGGAATGGATTTTTAAGCACGCCTGATGCTTCTTGGGATATCACATCTGATAGCTGGGGAGGAAGCAGAGATAGATCATGGGGAGTCAGGCCTGTAGGTGAAAAGGAATCTGACGGGATACGCCAAGGCGTTTCTGTAATGGAGGGATTGTGGAATTATTACCCTGTTGATTTTGATGATCACGCAATCATTTACATGCTTCAGGAAACTAATGAAGGAGTCCGTGAGCTAGAAGAAGCGATGAGAGTTTGGCATGACCCTGATAGACCGAATGAATGGCTGGGAAAACCAGAATATGAACATGATTGTGTTCCCGGGACAAGGATGCTAAGTGGTTCGACTATTCATTTCCCTGAAGCGGGAATAAGTATGAAGTGCACTCCCCTACTCGCTAATTATGTTGCAATGGGAACCGGTTATGGAATTGAGGATGATTGGCGTCATGGAATGTACCAAGGTCCGAACCTCGTAGCACAGGGACTTGTCAATGATGTTTCAGATATCGCAGGAATTGGACAGTATGGAATCGTAGATCATGTCGGTCGTTTTGAGTATGACGGCAATGTTGGGTTCGGCTTATACGAGCATGGCTTCTGGGGCCGTTTTGAAAAATATGGTTTAGATGACAGGGGCGCAACATTTCCGATAGATTAAGACCATTTAAGAAGCATAAGGCTGGGATTTGAGGTAAGATTTCAATGGCTGCAATGTTCATTGCGGGAGAGATCAACTTTGTTGGCGCCGAAGGAGCAAGGGTCCCCCCGAAACTCTCAGGCAAAAGAACCGCTATGATTAGCCATCTGGAAAGAATGTTAAATCATTCACCGAAGGGGAAAGACAAAAGTCGAAGCTCTCAGGTACCAAGACAGAGGGGGACGTTGTCTAGATAAGGTACTTAATGAATATCGATAGCCATTTCCCCCAACGTCATATCGGCCCTGATAAACGAGATTTATCGGTCATGCTTGATGCACTTAAGCTAGAAAGCTTAGATTCTCTTATCGACTTAGCAGTACCAAGCAATATCCGACAGGCATCAGAGCCACTTGTCTTGCCTGAAGCATTGAGCGAATCTGAAGCTTTAAGTAAGCTAAAAGAAACAGCCAGCAAAAATCAAGTGCTTACTTCTCTTATCGGTCTTGGCTACTACAACAATTTTACTCCTACTGTAATTCAGAGAAATATTCTTGAGAATCCAGCTTGGTACACTGCTTATACTCCCTATCAGCCAGAAATCTCGCAGGGCCGCCTCGAAGCGCTTATTAACTATCAAACACTAGTCAGCGAACTTACAGGGTGCGAGCTATCTAATGCTTCACTTCTCGATGAACCTACTGCAGTTGCTGAATCAATGGCTCTGCTTCATCGAGTGCAGAAGTCAACAAGAAATACTTTTCTGCTAGATCAAGATTCATTACCGCAAACAAAATCAGTAGTCATGACAAGAGCAGAAGCAATGGGAATTGACGTTGTAGTCGGAGACCCAGATCATCCTCCAGAAGATTGTTTCGCAGTGCTTTATCAGTACCCTGGCGCTTCTGGGGAAATACGTAATTTATCTACGAGTATCAAAAACCATCAAGAAAAAAACATTTTAATCGTAGTCGCTGCCGACCTTCTTGCACTCACGTTACTGACTCCCCCTGGAGAATTGGGAGCTGATGTGGTGGTTGGCAGCTCACAACGCTTTGGTGTACCAATGGGTTTTGGCGGCCCACATGCCGGTTATATCGCAGTAAAAGCTGATTACAAGAGGTCATTACCTGGGAGACTTGTCGGTGCGTCCATTGATGCCCATGGTGATAAAGCTTTTCGACTTGCTCTACAAACTCGGGAACAGCACATCAGAAGAGAAAAGGCAACTAGTAATATATGTACTGCTCAGGTTCTATTGGCAATCATTGCTGGAATGTACGGGGTTTATCATGGGCCTGAAGGTTTAACGAAAATCGCTCAGCGTACTCACTCACTAATGAACGATTTTGTAGCATCTGTATCCAAAGCAGGTTACAAGGTGATGACTAAAAATTGGTTTGATACAGTAACTATTCAAACATTAGGCAAAGCGAGACTTTACGTTGAGAAAGCTCTCAATTCTGGTTTTAATCTGCGTTTAATTGACTCAGACCATATCGGGGTTTCATTTGATGAAACAACTGATCGTAAAGTTGTTTCATCAGTGTTAAGCGTGTTCACTGACGATGAAGCTCTTGAAAATGTGGGTACAACTTTACCCGAAGATATTTTAAGGAAATCTGATTTCTGCCAGCAACCTGTTTTTTCTTTATATCGTAGCGAGACTGAAATGCTTAGATATATAAGAAAGCTCTCTGATAAGGATTTAGCTCTTGACCGAACGATGATCCCTTTAGGCTCATGCACAATGAAACTGAATGCCAGTTCTGAAATGATTCCGATCTCATGGAGTGAATTCGCTAACTTGCATCCTTTTGTTCCTGCTGCACAACGCCGTGGGTATGATCAGTTAATTTCCGAGTTAGAAGATTGGCTGATTAAGATAACTGGCTACTTTGCTGTTAGCCTTCAACCTAATGCTGGTTCGCAAGGAGAATTTGCTGGTTTGCTTGCTATCAGGGCATACCATTTAGCAAATGGGCATAGCGATAGGAATATTTGCTTAATTCCAGCATCAGCTCACGGGACTAATGCTGCTAGCGCAGTTATGGCAGGCATGAAAGTCGTTGTTGTTGAATGCGATGACAATGGGAATGTCGATTTGGTCGATTTAGCAAACAAGGCAGAAGAGAACTCTCAAACTTTAAGTGCAATAATGATTACTTATCCGTCAACTCATGGAGTCTACGAGGAAGCTGTGTCAGATATATGCGAAATTATTCACAGCCACGGCGGGCAAGTCTATCTTGACGGCGCAAATTTGAATGCGCTTGTAGGAATTGCACAACCAGGAAAATTCGGTGCTGATGTTTCGCATTTAAATCTTCACAAGACCTTTTGTATCCCCCACGGAGGTGGTGGCCCAGGAGTTGGACCGGTAGCAGTCGCTCAACACCTCGCTGACTTTTTACCGTCACATCCACTCGCTCCGGAACTTAGCAATAATAACCTAGTCGGAAGCGTGAGCGGAGCTCCATGGGGCTCAGCGAGCATACTTCCCATAAGTTGGGCATACATTGCAATGATGGGGTCTGACGGGTTGACCCACGCAACCAGAACTGCGATTTTAAATGCTAATTACATAGCTAAGCGCTTGTCTGACCACTATGACATACTCTTTACAGGCAAGAATGGTTTTATAGCTCACGAATGTATTATCGATATACGTCCTATCAACGCTAATTGTGGAGTTTCAGCAGACGACATTGCAAAGCGGCTAATGGATTATGGTTTCCATGCCCCCACTATGTCGTTCCCTGTCCCTGGGACCCTAATGATAGAACCTACTGAATCAGAATCCTTGCGTGAAATAGATAAATTCTGTGATGCAATGATTTCTATTAAAAATGAAATTAATCAAATATCCAGCGGAATATACCCATACGAGAATTCATTGCTTCACAATGCTCCTCACACTGCTGAGCATGCTACCGCATCGGAATGGAACCATCCTTATACGCGCGAAGAGGCAGTCTACCCAGTAAAGGGAATTAAGGAATATAAGTACTGGCCCCCTGTTGGCCGAATTGATGGAGCTTATGGCGACAAGAATCTTGTTTGTAGCTGCCCAAATATTGATGAATTCCGTGAGTAACTTATAATTCATTAACTGGAAAGGTTAAAAGATGGCTGATGCACTAATAGAACTTGAAGATCACGTGATGACTATCACGTTAAACAGGCCTAAGAGAATGAATGCTATCTCAGGAGCAATGATAGTCAGAATGTACGATGCATTCGTTGAAGCATCAGAAAACGTAGATATCCGATGCATCATAGTAACCGGCGCTGAGGGCAACTTTACATCTGGCGCTGACCTAAGAGCAATGTCAGGTGATGCAGACGATGCGGACACTGGCGTTGACATGAAAGCAAGGTCTAAAGAAGATCCGGGAATCCACTGGAAAGGGCTTTTGCGGTCTTATAGACCCACTAAACCTATTATTGCTGCTGTTGAAGGAGTAGCGATTGCGGGAGGTACCGAAATTCTTCAAGCAATGGATATCCGAATTGCCGGCGAAAGCGCAAAATTTGGAATTTCGGAAGCTAAATGGAGCCTTTATCCCATGGGAGGATCTGCCGTTAGACTTCCCCGGCAAATTCCTTATACCGTAGCCGCTGAGTTGCTACTGACAGGTAAACATATTACTGCTCAAGAGGCCAAAGATATCGGCCTGATTGGTCATGTTGTTCCTGATGGAACAGCTCTAGAAAAGGCACAAGAGATAGCAGGAATTATTGCTCAAAATGGGCCTCTTGCTATTGAAGCTATTGTCAAAACACTTCACGAAACTAGTGGAATGACAGAAGAAGAAGCCCTCAATTATGAATATCAATACGGATGGTCTGTCTTTAGTAGCGACGACGCTAAAGAGGGACCTAAAGCATTTTCAGAAAAGCGAACACCAAATTTCAAAAGAAAATAATCAAAATATTTGGTTTAGTAGTTTTTCTCCACGAAAAAAACGTAACGCATTATCTACAAATAAATTAACAGCATTCTTTTCGTAGTCATCAAAAGATACGGAGCAGTGAGGCGAGAGATACAGGTTTGGTGCGTCCCATAAGTCGCTACTGATATGAAGCGGTTCATTCTGAACTACATCTATGATGGCGGAACGTAAATGACCATTAGAAAGAAACAGAGCCAGGTCCGACTCAATGACATGAATACCTCTGGCTATGTTAATGAATATGGATCCTCTTTTCATCATTGCAAACTTTGATGCATCAAAAAGATTTTCTGTTTCATTGGTTGAAGGCGCAGCCATTAACACCACATCTGACTGCTTGAGAAGCCTGTCAAGGTCTGAGAATGGAAGAAGTTCATCAACGGTTGATGGACAACCGAGGTCGAAACGACTTCTTATTCCTAAAACGTTCATTTCAAAAGCTTGGGCACGTTTGGCGACCTCTCCTCCGATCGCACCTACACCGATGATTCCTATCGTTTTGCCCTTAAGCTGATTTCCGAATTTTACTTGCCACGTTTTGGCTAGCTGCTGCTCGTCCAGAAGGCGTAAGTGTTTCATCTCTTGGAGTAGTCGAGCAAAGACAAATTCAGAAATAGCTGCAGAAGCTATTCCTTTTGCTGTAGATAATTTAATTCCAGAATCTTCCAATTCATCACTGCTGATATGGTCATGACCTGCAGATAAACCTTGAACCCATTCAAGATGAGGGAACAAGTCATTAATCCCGGAGGGAAGGTCCATTGCAACTACTACGTTGCATTCTGACCAATATTCCAGATACTCCTCTGGAATATCTGGTTCGTCAATACAGTTAACATTCAATCCTTTATTTAATCCTCGCGATGATCTTAGTTCTGTGCTTTCTAGATATGGTGTTAGACGGTATTCAAATGAATATTCGTCAGCTAGAGCTGACAGTTGATTTCCTTCGGTACGTAAAGGGAATAATACTGCTGTTTTAAAATGCTTCACTTCATACCTCTTTCCGAACTTTGGTCCTTACAAGACTAGCCCTTCTTTCTCCATCTCTGATAGAAAGGAACCGTGAATGAACAAAATAAAACTGTTATTATCACTGGGGGCGCAAGCGGGATAGGAAAATCACTAGCCTTTTGTTTTGGCAAAAAAGGCGACGAAATAGTGATTGGTGATGTTGAAGAACGCGCTTTAGATGGCGCTATTGCAGAACTCGAATCCAAAGGAATTTCTTCGACAGGGATGCTATTGGATGTATCGGACGGAGACTCATTCAAATCCTTTGCTAACGAGGTATTCTCTAAATTTTCTCCTCCCTACGTCCTCTGTTTAAATGCTGGAGTTGGAGCTGGCGGTTCAATATCCGAATCCAGTATTCTTGATTGGGAATGGGTCTTGGGCGTTAATCTATGGGGAGTTATTAACGGCTTAAATGCTTTTCTTCCCGAATTGGAGCGTAATAACCAAGGTCACCTTATCTTTACATCATCAATTGCTGGCCATCTCTCTTATCCCAACATGGGCCCCTACAATGCATCCAAACATGCAGTACTTACTATTGCAGAAACTCTTCACTTCGAATTATTAGAGAAGGGTTCGGAGGTTGGCGTCAGTGTACTTTGTCCTGGATTAGTGAAAACGAACATCCTTGATAGCGACAGGAATAGACCAGAAGCACTTACTAGCAGGAATACTTTAGATAACTACAGAGATGAGGACATGCGAAAGCAAATGGTGAGAGAGATTTACGATTTAGCCATACACCCTGATCAAGTTGCAGAGCTCGTCTTTAAAGCAGTCGACGCAAATCAGTTCTACATCTTTACTGATAACACCTTTGATGACGCTATTAAGAACAGGCATAGGAACATAGAAACTGCAACAAACCCAACCCTCACCGCCGACTTGGTTGAGGAACATTTAAATGACTGAGTATGAATATAGAAGCAAATTCCTCGTATGAGTATCTACGATCTGATCATTATCGGTACCGGATCTGGAAATACAATCATAACTCCACAGTATGATGATTTAAATATTGCGATTATCGAGAAGGGTACTTTTGGTGGAACTTGCCTTAATCGAGGATGTATACCTTCTAAAATGCTCGTCTATGTAGCAGACCTCTTATCGGAGATATCACGTGCAACTGAGCTGGGAGTGACAGCAGAAGACGTTAGAGTAAATTGGCCAGAAATACAGAATCGCATTTTTGGACGCATCGACCCGATAGCTAATTCAGGGGAAGCTTATCGAAAGGATCTCCCAAACGTAACAGTTCTGAACGAGGAAGCTTCTTTTGTTTCTCAAAATGAAATACATGTTGGTGAGAATATAATTCGTGGTGACCAAATCGTTATTGCGACTGGGGCTGTTCCTCTAATACCTGATATTGATGGACTATCTGATATTCCCTTTTATACCTCCGATTCGATTATGCGAATAAAGGAACTACCGAAACGCTTAGCGGTTATCGGTGGTGGCTATATTTCTACAGAACTATCACATGTTTTCAGTGCTTTCGGCTCTGAAGTGGTAATGCTCGTCAGGGGCGATTCTCTGTTAACAAACGAAGATTTTTCGATCCAAGAACGTTTTGTTGATGCATTTCAGAAGAGAGTGGATTTACGGCTTAAGACTACTGTCACTGAAGTGCAACAAGATGGTAGCGGAATAGAGATTAAATATGCCGGGACAACATCTGGTTCACTTTACGCAGATGCGGTCCTGATAGCTACGGGGCGACTACCAGATCTTAATTCCCTTAACGTCAGAGCAGCGAACATAGATACACGTAATGGTTATGTATGGACAGACCGGAATATGCGTACATCTGTCAACAACATATGGGCTCTAGGAGATGTCACTAACCCTAATCAACTTAAACATACTGCAAATGCTGAGGCAAGAGTTATTTCTCATAACATTATAAATGAGGACTTAATTGATGTTGATCTATCTCCTATCCCGCATGCGGTCTTTTCGAATCCTCAGATCGCTTCTGTCGGAATGACCGAACAGCAGTTAAATCATGAGGGAATTAGATACGTTTCTGCGATAGAAGAGTACAGTAGCGTTGCTTACGGATGGGCTATGGAAGATAACACTGGATTATGCAAGATTATTGCAGATCCGGCAACAGGTCTGATCCTAGGAGCTCACATTCTCGGACCACAAGCCTCGACATTAATTCATCAATTGATACAAGGCATGAAATTTGGTCAGACGGTTAAGGATCTAGCAAGCGGATTTCTTTATGTCCACCCTGCGTTAAGTGAAGTTATTGAGAATGCACTCCTCAAAGTTCTTTCATTATGCGACCTGTGAAAATCCCTAAACGTAAGATTTCATTATTTAATGGACAGCAGTTCAGCCGTAAACTGCTCTAACATGATTAAATGAGTAGTTCATTTGGTTCAATATTTAAAATACATACATTTGGGGAGTCGCATGGGCCTGCCGTCGGTGTTGTGATTGATGGGTGCCCCCCTCGCCTGCCAATAACCACTGACGAAATCCAGCTTGATTTAGATAGGCGAAGACCTGGGCAAAGTCGGCTGGTGACTCAACGAGATGAAGAAGACTCTGTCGAGATAGTTAGTGGTTGGAAGGATGGCCTCACTTTAGGGACACCAATCGCTTTGCTCGTCAGAAACAAAGACCATCAGAGTGGAGCTTACGATCATTTAAAGGACCTTTATCGACCTTCCCACGCAGATTTCACAACCGATAAGAAATATGGCATTAGAGCTCATGAAGGTGGAGGCCGATCAAGCGCAAGGGAAACAATTGGGCGCGTAGCCGCAGGTGCGGTTGCTAGAAAGCTTATTTTGGAATCATCTCAGATTGAAGTTCTGGCTTGGGTTCATCAGATACACCAAATAAGTGGTTCATATGAAAACGCTAATATTAAATTAGATGATGTTGAATCTTCACCTACTCGTTGCCCTGACCCTGAGGCAGCTTCAGCAATGGTTGAGGCTATAGAGAAGGCTCGGAAAGATGGAGACAGCCTTGGTGGAATAATATGTTGCCGTATCACTAATGTTCCAGTTGGATTAGGAGATCCAGTTTTCGCTAAATTAGAAGCTGAACTCGCAAAAGCTATGCTGAGCCTCCCCGCCTCAAAGGGATTCGACATAGGTAGCGGCTTTTCCAGTGCGGACTTAACTGGTAGCGAACATAATGATCCGTTCATTCTTTCTGAATCTGGGGAAATAACCACTGCGACAAATTACTCAGGCGGAATTCAAGGAGGCATATCGAATGGGGAAAATATCAATTTTCGAGTTGCCTTCAAACCCACTGCAACAATAGCCTCTGCCCAGAATACAGTTACGACTGGTGGAGAAGAAATCAAAGTTAAAGCTAAAGGTAGGCATGATCCATGCGTCCTTCCAAGAGCAGTACCTATGGTAGAAGCTATGGCCTGCTTAGTCTTGGGCGATGCATTGCTTCGTCAAGCAACAGTTGATTACCTCTAACTATTCACTTGACCTTTGTAGAATGGCGTGGCTGCAACCGTAGCTTCCATTTCGCTACTCCGACCAACTATCTGAACCTTATCACCAACTAAAGTTTTAGATGGCAACATCGCGAGCGCAATTCCGCACTCAAGCATTGGGGAATAGTTTCCGCTGGTAATTACCCCTACCTCCTGGCCGTCTTTGGTTATAATTTGTCCAGATCTAGGAGGCCTCCTTCCATTAGCCACGATCCCAAATAATTTCCTTTGCACACCATTTTGTAATTGGTTTTCGATTGCAGGTCTTCCCCTGAAATCTCTTTTCGTCATCGCTACTACCCATTTTAAATCAGCTTCGAGAGAAGTAATCTCTGCAGTAAGTTCATTGCCATGTAATGGGAGAGCTGCCTCGAGTCGCAACGTATCTCTCGCTCCAAGCCCAGCTGGAGTTGCGCCAGCACTAACCAAGTCAGACCATAGCTCTTCAGCTACGTCTAACGGTACAGAAATCTCTAATCCATCTTCTCCTGTGTATCCTGTTCCAGCAGCTATTAAAGAATAATTCATATAAGTAACTTTTCCGATACAAAACCGTTGTATCAACGATAGTTTTTCAGATACTTTTCCTAGAACTTCTCGTGCTTTCGGTCCCTGAACAGCTATCACCGCTCGTTGGTGGGTTGTATCAGAGGCATGAACCTCGCCTTGAAAACTTTCAAAGGCAGAACTGACTCTTTGAGTGTTTGATGCGTTAGGCATAATCTCAAACACTGAATCGTCTATCCACCAAATTATGACATCGTCAATTACCCCACCCAAATCATTTAAAAAATGACTGTATTGTGCTTTCCCAGGGTCAATCCGGTTTAAATCGTTTGTAAAGGTTTCTTGAATAGCTTGAAATGCATCTCCACCTGTGACCCTAAGAGTTCCCAAATGGGATACGTCAAAGATTGCGGCTTCCGCTCGGCAGGCTTTGTGTTCTTGCAATGTTCCAGTTGTATAAGATAGCGGCATTAGCCATCCACCGAATTCAGCAAATTTAGCTTCACAACTTTTGTGTATGTTATGAAGTGGTGATCTATGAAGTGACTCAGTCACGGAGTTCTTAACTTCCCGTTTGAGCACGCTCTGGAGAATTTGCAATCAAACCTTTATCTGCTGGGCGCAATTCCACTATTGCCGAGTCAATTTCTTCTTTGACTGTTGCGAGGGGAAGAATGTTTAGAACTCCTTGCCCTTTTTGAAGAATGTCAATTAGTTCATCTCCACTTTTGACGAGAACTGTCTTATTCCCAGAAATGACTAGATTCGCTTTAGTAACATCCTGGTCAAGATTTTCTTTGAGAAAGTCAAATATTTCACGAATCTTCTCTACCTTAATTCCCCCATCAATTAAATTCTTGATGACTCGGAGTTCAAGGAGATCTTTATATGAGTATCTCCTTCGGCTACCGCTACCTTTACCCTTTTGAATTGAAGGAGAGATCAGTTCGGTGCGGGTCCAATAATCTAGCTGACGGTAGGATATTCCCACGATTTCAGTTGCTTTTTTACCCGAAAATGACATTTCGACGTTTGATTGTTTCATTGTTGCCTTTCTTTAATGACATTGCAGAAATTACGTCGTTGTAAGTAGTAAGAGTGTAAGGAGAAATTTCTCTTAAACCAACTTTGCTTCGTTGAGATTTATCTAAGAAGAGAAATCCTCGGGGCTTACATCATCTAGAAAATCTCGAAATTCTGACAGTACATCCTCTTCGGAATCGTTATTTTCTTCATGAATTTCATGCCCCGCTGACGCTAGTACTTCCTCTTCGGCATATATCGGAGAGGACATTCGCACAGCTAAGGCAATAGCGTCACTGGGCCTACTGTTTATGGTTTTTGTTCCTTCAGTTGTTTCAACGTGGATCTCAGCATAAAAAGTTTTATCAGCTATTTCAGTGACAACTACTTTCGTCAACGATGCATTCATTTCTTTCAAGGCAGTTGCGAAGAGGTCATGAGTCATAGGCCGAGGGGGGGTATCATTTCTCAGGTACAGGTCAATAGCATTAGCTTCCGCATTGCCTATGAAGATTGGCAAAACTAACCCTCTCTCATTATTCTCACGTAAAAGAATAATCGGGGCTGGGCCAGGCAACTCTACTCTTACTCCGACCAACTCCATTTCGATCATACTGAAAAGATAACGGGATTTTGCTGAAAATACTCAGAGTTATTCAAGCAAATACTAGTCGTTCCCATATAGTGATCTTCGCAGAAGCAATGTCTTTAGTTCATTAGTCAATCTCGCAAGCTCCACTACAGCTTGAGTTGCTTTTTTGCCCTTCAAACCTGTTAGTCGCTGATCAATCAAAAGTGCCTCAGCATCGGCTCCTCTTTTTATATGTCTAAGGTGCCTTGGCTCTATTCCATAAGAATAAAACCTTGAGACAATTTGAGTTACGAATAGATCATCAGAATTGTACATTTCACCTACTGGCTGTTTTCTGTTTGGCAATATCCCATATGAAACCAGTTCATTAAGTGTTTCTTGAGACAGCCCGGTTCTTTTCAGGATTTCGACTTCAGTAAATTCAAGTGAATCGTCTGGTGGCGAAGACGGGTCAAGTTGAGGTAGCTGAAATCTATCTATACTCCCAAACCCCTTTTCGCCAACTAGCCTTTCTTTAATAACTTTTAGCGGAAGGAAGTGATCTCGCTGAAGAGTAAGTATCCATTTAAGATGGTTTAAGTCCTTTTCGCTGTAACGTCTGTAACCGGAGGTGGACCTTTCAGGGTTTAGTAAACCCTTACTTTCGAGAAAGCGCACTTTAGAAATTGAAATATCGGGAAAATCAATCTCTAATGCCTTAACCAATTTCCCTATAGAAAAGTATGAAGCAGTTGCCTCCACTATTTACTTTCTTGAAAAAATACAAGTTTAAATTTACCTATCTGAAGCACATCACCTGGAGCCAATTGCTCGCTTGACTCTATTTGGCGTTGATTCAGGTATGTTCCATTCAAGGAACCGACATCCTTGACTCTCCCTACATTCTCAGATAGCGATACCTCAGCATGCCGTCTTGACACTGTTATGTCATCGAAGAAAATGCTGCTTTCAGGGTGCCTCCCTAGAGTTGAAACTCCTTGTTCAAGAATATATTTTGATCCGGCTATAGGCCCATCGGTCACTACAAAACCTGCAGAGATGGAATTTTCTTCAGCACTTGCTATCGCCTCTAGTGAGAGCGTTTCAGTGGGCTCCTCATTTACTATTTCCTCAGACATTTATCCTTCTACCAATTCACGATATTGATTGGGTGTAAGTAGAGCATGAGTAGTCGTATCATTGGTCACTTGAATAACAAATATCCACCCTTCCCCATAGGGGTCGTTATTTAGCAATTCAGGCGATTCATCTAACTCTTCATTGATCTTTATAATTTCCCCTTCAAGTGGAGCATAGATATCGGAAACAGATTTAGTTGATTCCACCTCAGTCACTGTTTCACCGACCATTACTACTTTACCGGTTGCGGGAATATCAACGAAAACAACGTCGCCGAGGGCATCTTGAGCATAATCCGTGATACCAACTTTGGCTTCGCCGTTACTAATAAGAACCCATTCATGATCAGTTGTGTACTGAAGATTCTCCGGAATATTCATAAAATGATCTTACAGCATCTATAGTGAATTTTGAATTCAGAAGATTCAATAGAGGGATAAACGAGATCCTTTACTATTTGATAGCCACCGATCATATTAAAGCATTTCCTCCCTTTCTTCTTTAAGCGCAGCTTTAGCTAGTGGAATATATCCAAATGCAGCAAAATAATGCAGAGCTAGTGACGGTATTCCAATGGCATAAGCCAGTATTTCATAAACTATCGACTGTGTTCCTGCCACAGAAGCTGAAAATAAAAATAAGGGGAATGCAAACATCAAGCCGAAACTACTCGTTTTGCCAACCCAAGTTACAGTCAGAGCTCGTGCCCCTAACGCTCCTAAAATCAATGCCGCTACTGCTACTATCCCCTCACGTATTAGAGTCAATATTGCAAACCACAATGACACTGATCCATCAATCATCATTGTAAATACTGCGACTAAAAACATTATCCTGTCTGCGGTTGGGTCAAGCACTTTTCCAAGTTCCGATTCTTGATTGAATGTTCTAGCAATCCAACCATCGACCCAATCTGTAGCTCCCAAAATCGAGAGCAGAATAGCTGCTGCCAATGGGCGCTCCTCACCTATCAGAAGCCAAACAAAAATTGGCACTGCCCCCAAGCGGAGAATGGATACCAAATTAGGAATTGTGTAAATGTTATCCCGCCATCTTTCTTGGTATTGATTGTGCTCGCTCATTTACTTAGCATACGCTTATGTTCACGAACTGAAAAATAGGAAATCATGGCGAGTGTTTTTACTGACATCATTAACGGAAATCTTCCCTCACACGCTATTTGGCGTGATGAGAAGTGTGTTGCTTTCCTTTCCATCAACCCTATAAGTAACGGGCATTGTTTAGTAGTTCCTATTGCAGAGATTGATCATTGGATTGATCTCCCGCTAGACCTCGTTGAGCACTTGATGCGGGTAGCGTCAATAATTGGGCATTCCCAAATGGAAATATTTGAGCCAAATCGAATCGGTCAAATGATTGCAGGATTCGAAGTTCCTCATACTCACCTTCACGTTATTCCCATAAATGATATGTCGGACATGGATTTTCGTAACGCAGAAGTTAGCGTTGACAAAAGTCACCTCGCGAAAAATGCGAAGTTAATCAGGGCTTCACTTGTTAGATCCGGATTAACATCTACAGTTGAATCCTTTTCTATTCAATAGTTTTTAGTCGTGCAGTTTCTGCTGCTTGAGGTGTCGCATACACCTCAATACCCGACTTGTTGAAGACTTGGACGAACCTTTCAGAGACTTTAAGATCAGATTGAAAATCTAGAATATCGACCCCTGTCCAGGCCACCGGCACATCTGTCCTATCAAATATGAACCATTCAACGTTCCTGACAGCATCTTTAGCAAGTTGATCATCATAGTTATCTGGAATCTCAAACTCCCATAGCGCTACCCGTTCTGTGAGTAATGGTAGGAGCTTTGGCGCTGCACGTACGACAGCATCATCCGGCATTAGTTCTGCTACCTCCAGTCGTGCTTGATCTACAGGTTCTCTTTTTCCCCAATCCCATGGATCCTCGTAAGGTGAAGCTACTGAATTAGATATGAAAAAAACTGATGCTGTTATCAAAAGGGCGCCGATCACAGTCCTATCTACATTAACTCTCTGGACAATTACTCGACCTGTTTTTTGCAAAGCGAAAACCAAAGCGATGAACATGCACACGATAACTGGAACTCTTTGCCCTGATTCAGCTAGCTCATCAGTCGGAACGTCGGCGGTTAGGTAGAGTGCGAACAATGGAAGTGCCGGCACTAGATATCTTGTAGCCACCATTGGAAGGAAAAGCAAAGGAGCAAGTAGAGCTACACCTACTTGAAAATTTGCCTCTGAGAATAGTTCGTTCATAAAGGTTAGCGGGTTGATAATAATTCCCCAGATGACGGCAAAAGGGTTACCCGTCCCGTATTGAGCGAACGCGTCCATGTGTGGGTATGCACCCCCGTTATATAAAGGCTGAATTCCTAGGATTGATATTATCGACCACGATAGGCCGAAAGCGATCGATTGGTATCCGAGTCTTTTTTTCCCTTCAAGTAACCAGAGACCTCCAAAACCAGCTATGAGTAAACCTAGATCCGCCCGTGATAATAAAGCTAGCGTTGCCATAAACCAATACTTATACTTCTTATCGCTATAAGCACACAACGTTAACGACATGATGGCGGGGATAGCAAATGTTTCAAGACGGAATCCAGACAAGTTTAAAGAGTGGATAGCGCTATAGGAGCCGTAGATAGCGATGATCACCATACTTGTTCCAGCTCTTAGATCTCCGACATTCCTCGATAAACGCCATATTGGCACTATTGCGAAAGATAGCGCAGCGGATTGAATGACGATTAAGGTGATCGCAGTAGGAAATATTGAAGTCAGCACAGCTATTGGATATATAAGGAATCCACCTTGGCTTGCTAAATAATTCTGACCCAATAGTGATGATTCGGGAGTATATCCTTCACCTATTAACCAAACAGACTGCATTACCGATGCTAAGTCAGCTGTTTGGGAAAGCTCGCGTGATTTAGCTAATGCTAGGAGGATAAAGATTGTCCAAACAATTGCCCCAGCTACCCAAGGAAATATCTTATCAAAGAGGGAGCTTTCAAATCGAGCCTGCCAGCGTAGCAATCGGTACTCAAGTCTTTTCCGCCAGCTAATGCTCATTGGATTAGCTTAACCCTTTGGGCGAATTTTAGTTTTGATTCATAATTTTTAGTTATTTAACCTCATAAAATTTTTCATTTCAGCTCATCCTTGCCATTGCCGAAACAGTTAATTGTGAGTAAATAATACTCCCTATTGGATTCATAAATCGCAACTACTTCTCAAGTAATGTATAGATTAGGAAGATGCCCTATGAAGTTGTCCTCTTTGACCTAGATTTTACATTATTTGATTCAGAACGTTCCGAGCGTAAGGCTTTATCTGCAACATTTGCTGATTACGACATTGCGGTAAACTATGAAATTCTTGAAACATACAGAGAGTTCAATTCACAACTTTGGTCAGACTTCGAAGAAAAAAGAATAAAACTCATTGATCTCAGAACAGAGCGTTTTCGACGATTGTGCCGAAAATTGGGTTTTCAGATGAATCCCGGTGACTTAGCCGACACGTATGAAAAAAATCTGGGTAATTACGGAGCTCTATATGACGGAGCTGAAGAACTACTAATGTCAATGAAAGGTCAAAGTAAAGTAGGACTCATAACAAACGGTCTTGAATCAGTCCAGAAATCACGATTACACAATTACGACCTTCAAAAATATTTTGATGTAGTTCTGATTTCCGGAGAATGTGGTCTATCTAAACCAGACCCAGCAATCTTTCAAATGTCATTAGACTTGTTGCATCATACAAATAAAAATTCTGTGATCATGATCGGTGATAGCCTTTCATCTGATGTCCAAGGAGCGACTAATTTTGGTATAGATTCCTGTTGGTTTAATCCGCATGGACTAGACAAGAATCCAATATATAATCCCACATTCACAGTCCAGTCATTTGCGGATATCGAATCACTTTTCTAAAAATACTCTTACTTCGCTTCCTTTAGCAATTGAAATAGCGGAGTATATTTTTTGACGTTTCTTCTGAAGTAGAAAATAACACTGATTTCATACCAGCACTTTCTGCTCCTATAACATTATGTGCAAGATCATCAATCATTAAGCAAGAAGTAGTATCGAGCCCTAATTCCTTGGCTACCAGTTCATAGATCTTTAAATCAGGCTTTCGTAAACCAACTTTTGAGGAGTCAATAATACAATCAAAAACTTCAGTGTTGATAGTCTTTTCAATTACGGGCCAGAATTCTGGTACTGAATTCGTTAACAATGCAACTTTAATTCCCGAGGCTTTGAGATTTATAACCAGTTCTTCCATAACTGGATCTGGTTCATTTATAGCATCAATAACCCAGGACTTGAAAAAATCTAGATTGAACAACAAATCATGTTCATCGAAGATTAGCTGCATTCTCTGCGCAAAAACTTCATTTAGTGGTTGAATACCACATTCGGCGTCGAACCATGGACTTTCAAAACTAGAACTATCACCAAAAAATAATTGCATGATGATCTCTTTCTCAGCTTTGTACTCAGCTGCAAGCATTTCTACTCGTCCAAAAGGCGACTTCGCCATCACTCCGCCGTAGTCAAAGACAGCGGCCTGAAGTTGGTTAGAAAACACTTTCTGATCATACACCGCATATTTCAGGGTGTTACACTCTATTCTGAAGCAATGGATACTGGTCAAGCAAGTTACAAATTTCGCTATGATGCTCATCTGGCCGACCAAATTGAACTCAAATGGCAAAGCAGGTGGGAAGAAGATGGAACATATCACGCTCCAAATCCTTCAGGAGCTTTAGCAGATTCATCCGGTCGTATTAAACTGCCAAAATTATTCATTATGGATATGTTCCCTTATCCTTCGGGAACAGGCTTACATGTAGGACACCCGTTAGGTTTTATCGGCACTGACGTGTATGCACGCTACAAGCGAATGACCGGCCATAATGTGCTCCACACTATGGGGTACGATGCCTTCGGGCTGCCAGCAGAAGAACATGCTCGCCAAACCGGACAGCACCCTCGTGAGAATACAATCGCGAATATAAATAATATGCAAAAACAGCTTAAACGTTTGGGATTGGGACATGACCCAAGACGTTCTATAGCGACGACAGATGTTGACTATTACAAATGGACTCAATGGATTTTTCTTCAATTATTTAACTCCTGGTACGATACTAAGAAAAATTGCGCCCGCCCAATAAGTGACTTGGAGTCTTTACTCGAAGAAGGGTCCATTATTTTAGAGAACGGCGAGACATGGTCTTCCAGTACTGACAGACGGAAGAAAGAAATTATTAACAGCTATCGTCTTGCGTATCTTGCAGAAGCACCTGTGAATTGGTGTCCTGCTTTAGGAACGGTTTTAGCTAACGAAGAAGTCACTATTGACGGAAGAAGTGAAAGAGGCAATCATCCTGTCTACCGAAGGCCACTTAAGCAATGGATGATGCGCATCACATCATATGCTGATCGATTACTTGAAGACCTTGAAACCCTTGACTGGAGTGATGCAATAAAGACTATGCAAAGAAATTGGATTGGTAGAAGCGAAGGTGCTCTGATCAATTTCGATGCTGGCAGTCTAAAAATTCCTGTCTTCACTACGAGGCCCGATACTGTATTTGGAGCAACGTATCTTGTTATTGCTCCCGAACACCCCTTAGTTGATGAATTAGTGGGATCGGAATGGCCAAATGGAATCGAAATTAATTGGACCGGAGGTTTTGACGATCCGCAATCAGCAGTCCAAGCTTATCGATTAGAAAGCACTCAGAAATCTGATCTAGATAGGCAGGAGAATAAAGACAAAACGGGGGTTTTTCTAGGTACATATGCGAAAGTTCCAGTCGACGGACGCGAGATACCTATATTCATTTCTGACTACGTACTCATGGGGTATGGCACTGGTGCTATTATGGCAGTGCCCGGTCAGGACGAACGGGATTGGGAATTTGCCGAAGTTTTCGGATTAGACATCATACGGACAGTCCAACCACCAATTGAATGGGATGGGAATGCTTACACCGGTGATGGTCCATCAATCAATAGTGGCTTCCTAGATGGTTTACCTATTGCAGATGCAAAAACAACAATAATTAAATGGCTTGAAGAAAACAATCGAGGTAGTCGACAAGTATCGTACAAATTGCGAGATTGGTTATTTAGTCGACAGCGCTATTGGGGGGAACCCTTCCCTATCGTGTATGACACTGATGGGCTTCCGGTTGCAGTACCGGTGAATATATTACCAGTTGAATTACCTGAACTAATTGATTGGGCTCCAAGATCATTGGATGAGAATAGCGACCCAGAACCCCCGCTCGGTCGAGCTAGTGATTGGTCCACAACCGTCATTGACTTTGGCGATGGCGCTCAGGAATACGTTCGCGAGTTAAACACTATGCCTCAGTGGGCTGGATCATGTTGGTATTACCTTCGGTACCTTGACCCATTGAATAAGGAAGAGTTTGTAAGTGAAGAAATCGAAAAATATTGGATGTCTGGGGAAACAGGTGGCGTTGACTTATACGTTGGTGGCGTTGAGCATGCCGTATTGCATCTTCTATACAGCAGGTTCTGGCATAAAGTTCTGTACGACTTAGGATTTGTTAGCACTCCAGAACCCTTTCAGCGTTTATTCAATCAGGGATACATACAAGCTGCTGCTTATCAAGATGAGCGCGGCATGTACGTTGAGGCGACTGACGTTGTTGAAGTAGATTCAAAATTTATCCATAACGATGAAGAGGTTTATAGATCATTTGGGAAGATGGGTAAGTCATTAAAGAACTCTGTAACGCCAGATGAAATGTACGTAGAATACGGGGCAGATACTCTCCGCCTTTATGAGATGTTCATGGGACCGCTGGACCAAGATCGACCTTGGGAAACAAAATCGGTTGTTGGCTCTCTCCGTTTGATTCAGAGGGTTTGGCGGAATCTTGTAGATGAAATGAGCGGAGAAATAACAGTGATTGATATTATTCCTGATGAATCACTAAATCGACTTCTCCATCAAACAATTAAAGCAGTTAATGACGATATGAATGACCTAAGATTCAACACTGCGATTGCGCGCATCACAGAACTAAATAACGAAATCACTAGACTTGACTCCCCCACTCCTAAATCAGTTGCTGAATCTTTAGTACTCTTGCTAGCTCCTCTAACTCCTCATATCGCTGAGGAACTTTGGGAGAAATTAGGGCATAACGAGTCGGTTGTTTATGCGCAATTTCCTGTTGCAAACGAAACTTTCCTCGTGGAAGACATGATTGAGGTTCCTCTGCAAATCAACGGAAAACTTAAAAGTAAAATTTATATTGCATCTAGCTCCTCTGACGAAGAACTACACGAAGCTGCCCTAGCTGATGAAAAAATTAAGTCGCTTATTGAAGATAAAGAAATACGAAATGTGATAGTAGTTTCGGGGAAATTGATCAACTTCGTAATCTGAGTGTATCCATGCTGATGAATAGAGTAATGTTTTTCTATGGGAAGGGAAGATCGTTCTGGTTTATTTGAAACGAATGCGGAACTGGGGTTAAGGTTTGGTGATCTCTACGGTGAATTTTGGTGTAGCGGTCAAATTGACCAAGAATTGAAAGAAATATTACGACTGCGAAATGCCCGAATAACAGATTGTGGTTATTGAAAGAATGTAAGATTCTCACTCGCCCGTGAGGCGGGTCTTACTGAATATGATACCTCGAAGATAACAGATGATTGGGCTACCGAGGATCTGCCCGAAAGATGGAATTTAGCGTTGAGTTTAGCTGATTGCATTATAAAAAGCCCACAAACTTCAAGGGATGAATTTCAAAATAAATCAGCGGCTTATTTTAACCTCGCTGAGATCACAGAACTTTCTCTAGGCGTTGCTTTATTCCATGGTTTCTCGAAGATGCTGATATGCCTTGGGAGAGAACCTAAAGAGATGGAAACTACTATCATTCAGACACCTACAGCGCCTGCTGTTTCTCTTTCTAAAGAATTCGAGAATGGCAATCCTATGCATGTAATATTGTCCCCGATGCCGAACCTCCGGGATAGGTGGCTTGATCTTGAAAATTCACTATGGAAGAACTGTTCTTATCCAACAGAGAAGCTAAGGGTTGTTCGTTACCGGCTATCAGAATTACTGTCGATTCCGCAGACCTACTCCGACTATTATGAAACTGTAGATATAGACCTTGAATCGGATAGACTCGCAGATCAATTTTTTTATGATGTTCGGTCGTTTACTGACGATCAACGTAATAAAATTGTTCGCGATTATGGATTAACTGGCTTAGTTGACCTTATGGTCTGCCTAGCGCTTTATGATGGGGCTTTCAGACTAATCTCAATGCTGGGCTATTTGGAGAATCCGTTTGAATAGACAACACAATATTTCCCACCGATCTGAGAAGCATATATCTCGCTAAGCCCACGGGAACATGACTCGCCTGCCTTAATTCTTTCCCAAACTTTAGCATCATGTCGACCGTCACATAAGACGTCCTCATAGACAGACCCATAAATCGCAATGCACTTGAGGGGAGTCGCTTCTTCAGTGGCGGGAACATATTGATTAGACGGATTAGAAGTTTCAGAACTTCCTGTTATCAAGAGCCCAACAATTAGAACGCTGATAACAGTTACGAAGAGCAGAGTCAAGGGAATTGGCTTCATCAGTTTGGCGATACCTCTAATCTCCATTTCATCTTTGGTGGCGAACTCAGGCCCTTTTCTTTTTATCGAATCACCCCTAGCCGTGTATTCTTCAGAAATGTCCTGATATGTGAAACCTTGAGTGCTGGAATCTTTGGGTTGTACCAGAGTCTGGTCGTATACTTTCCGCTTCGCTTCGTCGGATATTGTTCCCCAAGCGATATTAAGTTCTTGCATTTCTCGCGAACGTTTATCCGCTTCTTTCTTTGATAAACCACGATTGTTGTCGGGATGCAACACTCTTGCTCTCTTAAGGTAAGCTTTTTTGATTTGTGTCACTTCCGCTATGGGGTCCACACCAAGGACTTCATAATGAGTCTTTTTGAGAGGCAATGTCCTACCTTTTCTGAAATGCTTGTATTATTCCAGTCTATTCAATCTTTTCGGGAGGTTCATAACCATGAGTTATCTTGTTTTCTGCGAGAGATGTGGTGAGGATGATAATCTCGTTGGAATCAAAGACGAGACTGGTATTTTAGTTGAGTGTCAAACTTGTGGTTTATTGTGGAAAAGAAATTTACAACCCAAATGCGAGAAATGTTTCTCTTCAGATGTTTATCCAGCTTTCGAGGCAGTTGTACTAAAGTCCCGTGGAACCCAATTATCAGTAGAAAGCTCGAAACTGATTTACCTATGCGAACATTGTGATATTGGAAGACTTAAAGAGTACCAGCAAAGCAACTCTCCTATCATGCCTAGAGAGCTACCTAATTCTTGATTTATTTCATAGCGTTAGCTAATTGATCTAATTCGGCTACTCTTGAACCTTTTATCAGGATGACTGTATCTTCGCCTGCCCAACTATTTTCATTGAGGAAAGGCAAAGCATCTTTCCATGAGTCTACGACATCGCCTCCATATCTATGTTCTGATACTGCTATCCAGTTAATTCCGTTAGACAGTAATCTTTCCCCTATTGCTTTGTGCGCTTCTTCACTAATACTTCCGAGTTCGGCCATTGTGCCCAATACAGCGACTTTGGTTGACCGTGACGAAGAGAGAATGGTGTCAATAGCTGCATTCATTGACGTCGGGTTTGCATTATAAGAATCATTCAAAATTAAGCTTCCATTTATTAGGTATTTACTTTCCATACGCATTGGAGATAGGTCAATGCTCAGTAATGCATCAGACAAATCTTCGAGTTTGTAACCCATGAATAATCCAGCGCTGACTGCAGCTAGGGCATTTGAGATATTATGCACTCCAGGTATCGAAAGTTTCGTTTCGGTGCTTCCCCATGGCGAACTTATCCGAAACTTTGTTGAGAGATCTTTATTAACTTCAATCTTCGATGCATTTACTATCCCGCTTTGAAAGCCATATGTGATGACATTTGCATCGGTTCGAACAGCCATAGAAAGCACTCGTGAGTCATCTTTATTGAGAATAGCTAGCCCGTTTGATGGAAGTTGCTCGATCAGAGCACCTTTCGTATCAGCTATTTCGTCTTCACTTTTGAAGAATTCAGTATGCGCCGAGCTAACTCTAGTAACGATTCCAATATTTGGTTTTGCTATTTCAGATAGGTCAGCTATCTGTCTGGGTCCTCTTGCCCCCATTTCTAAAACCAGATGCTTAACGGAATTGTCAGCTGAAAGAATAGTTAGCGGTAACCCTATTTCGTTATTAAAAGAAAGCTTACTTACATGAATATTATCTAAATGCTTGAGGCATGAATGGATAATATCTTTTGTTGTTGTCTTACCTACAGAACCGGTTATGCCTATTACATCTCCACTGATTTGTTTTCTATAGAATTTAGCTAAATCCTGCAATGCTTGAAGAGTGTCAGCCACGCGAATTGCATTACCATAAGGTCTCCCTTGACTAAATAAGTGTGCCGATGCCCCCTTCTCCAATGCATTTTCGATAAATTCATGACCGTTGCGTTCGGCAATAATCGGAATAAATAGCTGGTCGCTCAGATGGGTACGGGAATCGGTGGACACTCCATCTACCAATGCTTCGGAGTTCCCAAATGCTTCACCGCCCGTTATCTCAGCTATTTCTCTTACGGTTAGTCTCATACTCATTGCTAAGCTTAGTTTCCTGACTGTTGACAGGCACGTTAGGGAAGATACGAAACCGGATTTACGGGCACTCCGCTTTGTCTAACTTCGAAATGTAAGTGGGGGCCAGTAGATAATCCCGTAGTTCCACAAACACCGACTTGCTCACCTGCTAGGACATAGTCATTTACTTGCGAATTAAATCCTGATAAATGGGCATACAAAGTGGAGATAGAGTTAGCATGCTGAATAATTATTGTGTAGCCGTAGCCACCGTAGTATTCAGCAGTGATAACTATTCCATCAGTGGCGGCTCGTACCGGATCTCCAGTCCAACAATTGAAATCTACACCATTGTGCATTCTCGAATAACCTAGAATAGGGTGCATTCTCATACCGAACCAAGAAGTGATGGCCCCTGGTGAAGGCAAAACCCAACCTGCTTCAGTAATCTGACCAAGTCTGGCTTCCTGCTCAGCTCTCCTTCTCGCTTCTTCTAATTCTCGAGCTATTCGTTCTTCTTCAGCTGCGATAAAATCTGTTATTTCCTTTTGTTCTTGGACAGCGGTAGACAAAACTGTATCCCATTGCTCTCTTCGTACATCAAGCTCGGCCTTTATCTCGGCTCGGACAGCTTTTTGGGCATCTAGTTCCAGTCGGACTAGTTCCAGTTCTTCTCTTATTGCATCTGCTTCTTCTTGAGCAACTGCTGCCTTCGTTAGAAGATAAGAGCGTTCTTCTTGAATTAACTTGAGTTGGTCCAGAATATCATTAGTGTTACTACTGATTAAATCTAATAGTGCGATTTTGTGAGCTGCGATTGTTGCGTCCTCTGCTTCAAACCATGCTTCAGTTCTTCTATCACTCATTCCAATGTAGGATTCAACAGCATACGTCAGAGCTTTATCTTCTATCTCTTGTATTTGGTTTGCAATTGCTAGAAAGTCTTCTTGTGCTTGAATTTTTGTGTCCAGCGCAGCTTGAAGTCTTTGTTCTGCAGCTTGAGCCTTTGCTTCCTGAAGATTCACTAAATTTGTAGCTGCCTCAAGTGCAGCTACGACCTCGAGATCTTCTGCTTCCAGAAGAGCTATTTCCGCCTCGGCTGCAAGTTGTTCTTGTCGTTTAAGCTCACGTTGCTCCTTCGCTTGTTCAATTACTTCATCGTCAGTTTGAGCTACTAGAGAACTAGCAGGGAAAAGAAAAGCAACGAAGATTACAAAAATAATCATTGCTTTATATTTCGGGACGGTTTGAGTCATATTATTAATATTAGTTCCTCTAATATAACTTTCGGTAGCAGCCACGTTTGTTTTTACTATAAACAGGAAGGCTTCAGGGTACGATTATGATATGGATGATCTAGTTTTAGCCGTTGATATGCTCGCATATGAGGTGGGTTCACATGATGTGAGAAAATCTGTCATTGATGGGGTTATGCAAAGTTTACAAACTGGGTTTGTTTACACCTCTCATGATATGTCACAGGATTTCTTGGATGAGGTTTACGGCATGCTTGGCCAGTTTTTTACGAAAACGCAAGATGTAAAGGAAGGTGCAATAGCCGATGGCACAAATGGGCAGCGTGGCTATACAGGTCTTTTAGTAGAGACTGCAGCAATCTCTGACGTTCCTGACTGGAAAGAAATGCTCAATTGGGGGAAAGATCTACCAGATGGACACCCGCTTAAACGTCGTTACCCTCATAGATTCTTCGATAACGTATTTCCTGAGGATATTGTGCCCGGAATTACGAAAACGCTGGAAGCATTCCATGCCCAAATTCTAGATTTGCAACTACGATTTCTTCGGATAATCGCAAGCGGATTAAACGCTTCAGAAGATTTCTTTGATTCCTTTGTGCCAGGTGGAGCAACTTTAACTAGAGCAATCAATTATCCTGCTATGGATCTAGCTCCGGATAGTAATCATTTATGGGCAGAAGAACACGGCGACATAAATCTAATCACTGCATTACCGAGAGCCACTGCTCGAGGACTGCAAGTCAAAAATGTTGATCAATGGATTGACGCCACTCCCCCAGATAATCACTTGATCATCAACACAGGAATTATGCTTGAACACATCAGTAACGGGCTAATCCCAACAGGAATCCACAGAGTCATAGCGGACGAAAACCAAAGTGACGGACGAATGTCAATAGTGCAATTTTGCCACCCTACTCCATGGACTATTCTTTCCCCTCTTCCGAGTTGTATTGACGCTTCGAACCCCCAAAGGTACGCACCTATTACTGCAGCTGATCGACTAGATCAGGTTCTATGGGAGATAAACCTTATTGAAGATAACAGACGCATCGATTAAAGGTTTTGCAGATGTATGACAGGAATGTGATAATAGTGCTGTGTCAACACTTTTAGCACACGTCAAAATCAAGCAAGGGCTTGAAAATCATTGGGAGTCCATTGCTAAACGCGTATTTGCCGCCACTCACGAAAACGAAAATGGTTGTGTTCGCTATGAGTATTGGAGAGGATCTTCAGAACGGTCATATTATGTACTTCTTTCATTCAAGAGTTTTGATGATTTCATGACACATCAAGTTGCTGACTACCATCACAACGTCGACTTCAGGAACTGCTTTGAAGCCTTTTCACTAGAGTGGGTCGACCCTATTGAAAACGCTTCACCTTTAAAGCAATCAGATACTTCGGGAGAGGTTAGTGCGGATAAGAGTGATCTCTGGAATCAATATGTAAAGAATCACACTGCTAAGACCCCTGAATGGTGGGTTAAACAAAGAAATTAAATAACTGGAGCTAGTGTAATTCTTTGACCGCTGACATTTTGGAAGTCATCTGATCAAAATGTTAAACATGACCATAGGCTTAAGTATGGGTACTTTTGTTTCAGAAACTTTCAACGATAATCTCTGGGAAACTGTGAATGGGTTTGATTTTGAAGACATCACATACCACAAGGCCAAAAGTCAAGGAACCGTTCGAATAGCTTTTAACAGGCCTGAAGTCCGGAATGCTTTTCGACCTTTAACAGTAGATGAACTGTATCGAGCTCTAGATCACGCCCGCATGAGCACCAACATAGGTTCCATTCTGATAACGGGAAATGGGCCATCAGCCAAGGATGGTGGATGGGCTTTTTGTTCAGGTGGTGATCAACGAATCCGAGGTAAAGATGGTTACAAATACGCTGACGGTGACTCTTCCGACTCTATTGATACTTCTAAAGTAGGACGACTTCACATTCTTGAAGTCCAGAGATTAATCCGATCTATGCCTAAACCTGTAATAGCTGTTGTCTCAGGATGGGCAGTGGGTGGCGGCCACAGTTTACATGTAACTTGTGATCTGACTATTGCTAGTAAAGAAATGGCTAAATTTAAACAAACGGACACAGATGTAGCCAGTTTTGATGGTGGGTTTGGGAGTGCATACCTAGCTCGACAAGTTGGGCAAAAGTTTGCGCGTGAAATCTTTTTACTAGGCGATGAGTACTCAGCGGAAGAAGCAAAAGAAATGGGTATGGTCAACGCTGTCGTTACCCATTCGGAATTAGAGGATACAGCTCTGCAGTGGGCCAAAAAAATAAACAGTAAATCACCTACTGCAAATAGGATGGCAAAGTTTGCCTTAAACCTGATTGATGATGGACTTATAGGGCAACAAATATTCGCTGGAGAAGCTACTCGCCTGGCATATATGACCGACGAAGCTCAAGAGGGTCGCGATGCTTTTTTGGAAAAAAGAGATCCTGATTGGAGTTCATACCCTTATCATTTTTAGGAAGTTCACTAACGCTTATCAAAAGTAACGTAAAGTTCCTTGAAAGACCGAAGTGTAAAGTTGGTATGGTGTTGAAAACTATTCTTACCTTCAGCGAATTCAATGTTTTCAATCCGCTGAAGAAGTAGCTTTGTGGCAATATTTTGTTCCAACCTTGTCAGACCTGCACCAGGGCAATGCGTTTCACCTATTGAAAAAGCTAGATGCTTATTCGCATTCGTACGATCCAAATCAATATCGAACGGACAGTTGAACTGATCTGCATCCCTATTTGCAGCGGCATATCGCATGTGAATGTGCGAGCCCTTGGGGATAGAAACTCCATCGATTTCTACCTCTTCAACTGTGTGACGATCCATACCTTGCGTTGGAGATTCCAATCTTAATACTTCTTCTACAAATGTTGTCACTTTTTGAGGGTTATCAACCAATGCGCTCTGCAGGTTCGGATTTTGGATGAGCATCCAAAGCCCAGACGTAAGTGCAAATGTTGTCGTTTCATTTCCCCCTATATATAGGTGATCGATTATGTTAATTATTTCGGTGTCACTTAACATTCTTGTCTCAGATTGAAGATTTACAGGTGTATGAACTAGGTAATTGACTACATCAGCACGAGGGTTGTCTTTGGGATTATTTCTACGGTCTTGAATTTGTTCAAAGATGTAATGCTGGAATTCAACCATTAATCGAGAGACTTCACGCTCCTCTTCTACATTTAACTGAAGTGAGAAAGGAGCAACCCATGCTTCACTCCATATTTTTAAATCATTAAGGTCTTCAAGAGGAAAGCCCATCATCGCAGTTATTACCATTGAAGGTAATAACTCAGCGAATTGCGATACATACTCGACTTCCCCATCATCAATCCAGCGGTCTATCAAATCATTCGCTGTTTTGGTTATGAGGTCTGTCTGTTCTTTGGATCCGGTAACTGAAAAAAAGTGATCAACCATGTCTCGATAGCGTCGATGATTTGGCGGATTTGAACCAAGAATCGATTGTTTGGGCCATCCGTTTTGTGCGAAGTAATCTTGCGCTTGTTTATCTGCTATGAGAGGCCTCGATTTGCCTGCCCCACGTCTGAAAGTATCTGTTTTTCGAAGAATCTGGTGAATATCTTGGTAGCGAGTAAGAAAATAAGTATCTGTATCAGGAACATGATACACAGGACACTCTGATCGTAAAAGGTCGTAAGTAGGGTACCAATTCTCAATAGTCTCAGGAGCGAACACATCGACGTCGGCTATTGACTTTGGTGATGCAGATTTATTTTCCATATATCCCCCTGGTTCAGATTAGCAAGTTATCCATTATTTTCAATGAATCGTTAGTAGTAGCAAGCCGATCATGGCACTATGGGGACATGAACTACAAGATAAACCCAAGAACCATTAACTCACCTGCAGCAAACTATAGCCATGCGGTCCTCTCCACGAATCCACAAAAAATTATGCACACATCCGGAGTCGTCCCAGTCGCAACTGACGGGCACACTCCAACTGCTATTGGAGATCAAGCTGATCTAGTATGGGTGAATATATCCGAAATCCTTAATGAAGCCCACCTAGAGCTTTCTGACATCGTTTCGATCGCCACCTATGTTGTTCAGGGTAATGATTTAGGAGAAGCTATGAGATCAAGAGATGAGAATCTACAAGGGCATAAACCTGCTTCTACCCTGGTTGTGGTTCCAGAACTTGCTAAACCTGAGTGGTTAATAGAAATTGCTGTTGTAGCAGTCAAATAACGATGACCAATTAATTTTATGGAATTACGTCGTAACTGACATGTAACTCTTTAAGCCCACGCAAGACGAAAGATTCTTCGTATTCGTACTTGTTCTTAGCCTCCACTAGCTGAATATTTTTTATGTTCGCGAGGAGCAATTGAATAGCGATACGTGCCTCTTTCCTAGCAAGTAAAGCGCCTATGCAGTAGTGTTCGCCATGACCGAAAGCTAAGTGTTCTCTTGCGTTCTCTCTATCAACAAGAAAGTCATCGGGATTATCAAATATCTCCGGATCTCTATTAGCGGCAGCATATATGACCCATAGATGATCTCCGGCTTTAATTTCAACACCATTAACTTTTGTGTCTTCCTTTGCCATTCGGAATAGTCCACCTACCGGAGCTTCGAATCTAAGACCCTCTTCAATAAAGTTATCTATCAACTCTGGATTACTTCGCAACTTATCTTCAAGCTCGCTATCCACTGCAAGTCTATGAATTAAGTTTGTAAGTAATTTAGTTGTGGTTTCATTGCCAGCTACTAGAAATTGTTGAAGCATTGAAAGCATTTCTGCGTCGTTTAGCTCTTCATCATTTACTTCGGCGGTAGCAACGTCTGAGATAATGTCCTCTGTTGGGTTAGTTCTACGCTCAATGAGTAAATTCCCAAAAAATTCATTAAACCCTTTGAGTGAAATTAGGTAATCTTTAACTTTCTCGATACTAGGGTCAGGATTTCCTACGGGCATTACTAAGTCATCTGACCATTTTTTAAATGTGTCAAGATCGTCAATTCCGACTCCCAAAGCTTTGGCAATAATCGTCATCGGAAGCCCTACTGCAAATTCCGAGACAACTTCCATTTCGGTCTTTTCCCGTATTGGTCCTAACAAATCTATTGTTACCTGTTCGATCATAGGTTCCATCCCTTTTAGGCGGCTTGGCCTAAATGCACGGTTCACTGCTTTTCGTTGCCGACGATGCTCGGGAGGGTCAGCATTCAGCAGAACGGCAGCATTCGCTGCATTTGCAAGGAATGTTTCAAAGTATTGAGCCATCTCCGGATCCTTTGCTAGTTCCTCCATTGCAATCGCAAAACCATTTCGACCATCTCTTGGCCCAGTGGGAGAGAGAGAAGAAAAACGATCTGTATCGTGCAATAGTTCCATGACATCGTCATATCTAGTGCATACCCATGCCCCTAGTTTGTCGCTGAAGTGGATTGGTGACTCTTGTCGTAATTCAGAAAAGATGGGATAAGGGCAACCTATCGCCTCTTGATCTCTCGCTATTAAAGCGTCTAATTGATCTGTCACATTAGCTCCTTTTGTATTGTCTAAATATTAGTCATACTGCCGTCAACTCTTAAAGTTTGCCCGATTATATAGCTTGCTAGGGTGGTGCAAGAAAGCAAGCTGATTCGCAATCTCGTCAGCAGTTACCTCTGGCAAGTACCGCTTGAATCTTTAGATTTGACATTTACTAGACCATCACTCTAATCAACGAAATAATCCCTCATGCACCTTCGGGAAGAGGTTTCGTCTATAGGTTGAGCATACCTCCATCGACTCTAATGACTTGACCAGTCACATAGGAAGCAAGGTCGGAAGCGAGGAAACAGATCACATTTGCGATCTCCTCTGGTGTCCCCCATTTGCCCAAAGGAACTCTCTTGACGAAATTCTCCAAGACGTTCTCTTCTCCGAGAAG
>MDTC01270110.1_pt1 | contig 153332 bp, 156 predicted proteins | sample 811181 | NCBI WGS metagenome assembly MDTC01 (sample SAMN05326644, study PRJNA326480) | marine metagenome | isolation source: seawater | place: Pacific Ocean: North | collected 2011
ATGTTGAAATTCCATCTTGGACCTCCTTTAGAGCTCAATATTATCACCTGAAACGGTGACTTAGCCACTGGAGGTCCTTTTTTTCAATTTAACGAAGTATTGGCAACGAAAGCTTCTTCTCCCGTAATTATTGATGAGATTCAACGGCTACCGGAATTGCTAAATGAAGTGCACTACTTAATTGAGGAGCATGGTATACGGTTCCTCCTTACTGGCAGTAGCGCTAGAAAACTTAGGCGAGGAGGAGCCAATTTATTAGCTGGAAGAGCATTGAGAAAAGAATTGTTTCCATTAGTTACCAAGGAAATTGGCGACTATGATATTCTCAAGATCATCAATTATGGAGCTCTGCCTGCAATTTATAATTCCACAATTCCAAAAGAAGAGCTTACAGCCTATGTAGGAACGTATCTCAAAGAAGAAATACAAGCGGAGGGTTTGGTGCGAAGGCTAGATCCTTTTTCTAGGTTTCTTGAAATTGCCAGTCTAGTAAATTCGGAACTGATCAATTTTTCAAATATTGCTAGTGATTTAGGGGTAAGCTCTAAAACAGTGAAGGAGTATTTTTTAATTCTAGAGGATACTTTGGTGGGGCATTTGCTACAACCTTATCAAAAAACCACGAAACGCAAAGCTGTTGCCACTCCTAAATTTTATTTTTTTGATGTGGGCGTAGCGAACATTTTAGGGCATCGTAAAAATATTGATTTTAAAACGGAAGTTTTTGGTAAGTGCTTGGAACATTTTATTTTTACAGAGTTGCGGGCCTACTTATCCTATACATCAGATGATCGCCCCCTTCGCTTTTGGCGCTCCCGTAATCGCCAAGAGGTGGATTTCATGATTGGCGATGATATTGCCATTGAAGTGAAAGCAAGTGAAAGACCTACAAGCCGGCACTACAAAGGACTGCTAGCCTTGTCAGAGGAAGTGGATTTAAAGCATAAAATACTGGTGTCCTTGGTAGACAAGCCGCGAAAACTGGATAATGGCATTCTGATCCTACCATACCAATATTTTTTGAAGGAATTATGGGCAGACGCCTATTCCATTTAATAAGACACAAATAATAAACCAATTATGACTTGTCATCCCTAGGCTAAGGCGGCTTTAATACCAGCATTGGGAGGAAAATATGAATGCATTCCTAAGAATTATACTTTTATTTAGCTTGGCTGCTTGCTCTTCGGTTTTAGAAAGAAGAAATACCGTGGAAGAAGTGGATACAAAAATGGAAAGTGAACAAGAAATAAGTGGCGGCGACAAAATAGGTCTTAAGGACAATAAATTGCGAGTGCAGCGCAAGGTGCGTTTGGCAGAGGAGCTGCGTTTGCTAGAAAATGATGTCTATGCCATGGAAAATGAAGTTTATGGCAATCGTAAATATGGCACCAAAGGGCTTTATGGTGTTTACCTAGATTGTACGGCAGAAAAGAATTCCGTGGAGCTAGGTGGTAGTGGTAAATTGCAGCCGGTTGAGCCGCCAGCAAGAGTGATTCGTGAGGAGCGAGAACTAAAGTACGTCAAAGATGAAAACGGCGATTTGGTGGGGATTACGGAAGAATACCTATCCGAGAGAATGGATCGTTTTAAAAAGTATCGCGACATTTTAGAAAAACGCCGCACAGAGTATGAAACCAAACTTCGTATTTGTAAAAATGACGTAAAGAACGCCAAAGCGCGAGTAAAAAAGCAGGCGGAAGACTAATCCCTTCCGCTTTTCTAGTGGCTATGCTAATGCATCAGCTATGCAGATTGAGGATTTCGACTATTCATTTCCAGAGGAGCTGATTGCCACGCGGCCGGCTGAAAATTCCCGCGTGCTATGGGCCTCGGATCATCCACAAAAAACGCCGAAAGAAATTAGCATAGAGACTTTGATTGAAAGCATCCCTGCGGGAGATGCTTTTGTGATCAATGAAACCAAGGTTGTAAAAAAAAAGGTGCCCGCAAAAAGTTCCAGCGGCAAAGACTTTGACGTAGTATTTCTAAAATCCACAGATGCAGTGGAGTGGGAAGTTTTATTTCCCCTAAAAAAGTTAAAGTCCGGAGAGGAGCTGCATTTTCCACTTGGCCAAAAAGCAAAGCTAACAAAAAAGGGTTTGCCGCAAAAAATATGTTTTTCTGAGCCGCTATCGGAAGATTTTTTTCAACAAGCCGGGAAGATGCCGCTTCCAACTTATATTGAAAAGCAAAGACAAGGTGATGAAAAATTTGATGACGAGTCTTGGTACCAAACGGCTTGGGCGAAAGTGGCAGGCTCCGCCGCTGCACCCACGGCAAGTTTGCACTTTAAAAAACATCATATTGCAAGACTCAAAGAACGGGGAGTGGAAGTGATTCCGCTTTGTTTGCATGTTGGTTTGGGCACCTTTCAGCCGATCCAAACAAAAGACATTCGCGAACATCAAATGCACAAGGAGGAGATCTTTATCTCTCGCGATAGTGTAGAAAAATTAAAAGGGAAAAAGATCTGGGCTTTAGGAACTACTGTGGTTCGTTCGCTGGAGTCCTTTGCCAATGGTTACTTAAAAGAAGATGCTAGCGGCAACCTAGAAGGCGAATCCGATCTCTATATTTATCCAGGCTATAAGTTTCGTATGGTGGATCATATGCTAACCAATTTTCACCAACCAAAATCCTCGTTGATTGCCATGGTGGCAGCTTTTGCAGGATTGGAAACAGTGAAAAGAAACTACGCATGGGCCGTGGAAAATCGCTTTCGTTTGTTTTCCTATGGCGACCTAAGCGTGTGGAGTCGACAATGAATTGGCAGCTGCAAGCGCAAGAAGGGCAGGCGCGGGCCAGCTCCTTTACCACGGCACATGGAAAGATTGAAACCCCTATTTTCATGCCAGTTGGGACGAAGGCTACCGTAAAGGCAATGAGTCCAAAGGACTTACAAGAAATTGGTAGTCAGATCATTTTAGGAAATACTTATCATTTGCATCTTCGCCCTGGGGAATCGCTCATCAAAGAGCTTGGTGGCCTGCATCAGTTTATGAATTGGCAAGGTCCGATTCTTACCGATAGTGGAGGCTTTCAAGTTTTTTCGCTCTCGAAGCTAAACAAGATTCGTGAGGAGGGAGTGGAATTTCGCTCACATTTGGATGGGTCAAAATACTTTATCTCGCCGGAAATCAGTATGCAGATTCAAATGGATTTGGGCTCAGATATCATTATGGCCTTTGATGAGTGTTTGCCCTATCCCTCCAATCGAGAGGAAATACAAAAGTCCATGCAAATGACCTATCGTTGGCTGTTAAGGTGCAAGGAGGCGATGAATCGCAAGGATTCACATTTATTTGGCATCGTGCAGGGCGGATTGGATTTGGATTTGCGCAAAGAAAGTTTGGAGCAAATTTGTTCGGTAGATCTACCGGGTTATGCCCTGGGAGGCTTTAGTGTGGGAGAACCGCCTGAGATTATGCACGAACTATTGCCGCAAATTGCACCATTGATGCCAAAAGAAAAACCGCGCTATCTTATGGGAGTGGGCACGCCCAAAGATCTATTGATTGCCATTGATTCGGGCATTGATATGTTTGATTGCGTAATGCCTACTCGTAATGCACGCAATGGCACTCTGTTTACTTGGCAAGGAAAGGTATCCATCAAACGGCAGCAATATGCTAAGGATCCGCGCCCACTGGATGCTGATTGTGCCTGCTATACATGCAAAAATTTTTCTAGGGCCTATCTAAGGCATTTATTTATGAACAACGAATTGCTCGGCTCGCATTTAAATACCTATCACAATCTATATTTTTACCTGGAGCTTACAAGAAGAGCACGTAAAGCCATTCTTGAAGGTAGATGGAAGTCTTTTTTTCAGCACCACATCCAGGCTTTCGATCAAAAAGATATAGATGCGTAGCAGCTAGCAGCAAGCCATCACCTCTTGATTCTTTGAGTTAAAAGTGATTTTCTCTGTTAGTTCAAGCAGTTGGAGGAAAAATGTTGCTATCTACTTTATGGGCGCAAAGCGCTGGTGGCGCAGCCGCTGAGCCATCACCGTGGGCGAGCATGCTGCCACTATTATTGATGTTTGCCGTCTTGTACTTTTTTATTTTACGTCCGCAAGCCAAAAAAGCGCGGGCCCATCAAGATCTGTTAAAAAATCTTCGCCGGGGAGATGAGGTAATCACCATGGGCGGAATCTATGGAAAGATCGATGGCATTACCGATGACTTCGTAACACTGGAAGTGGATAGTAATGTAAAACTAAAAGTTAAACGTCATAATATTGCCAGCTCGCTCAAGGAGACACAACATGATCGAAAACATTAAGGCGCGTTTGGCCATCATTGCCATTGTCGTACTTACAGCCGTGGTTACCTTTTTACCAAATATTGTGGATGTAAGTGGTACTAATTTTTTACCGCAACAAAAAATAAATTACGGTCTGGATATTCAAGGTGGTTTGCATTTGGTTATGGGAGTGGACATTCCCTCGGTTCTAAAGGAATCCGCCAGTCGCCAAGCAAAGTCACTAGTAAAAGTCTTTGAGCAAGAAGGTTTTCAAAATGTTAGTGGTGAGGGCGAATACAATGCCGAGGCAGAATCTAGTGCAAAATACTTGATGCACCTTGATTTTGCCAGTCCTAGCGATTTACAGCGCGCACTTGAGATCATACGGGCAGATTATTCGCAGCTCCAAGTATACCAACAAGAAGATCGACGCTTGAGTTTACGATACACGGATTTTTATTTGCAAAATTTAACCAGTCGAACCATGGATCAAGCCATTGAAACCATACGCAATCGTATTGATGAATTTGGTGTGGCCGAGCCTAGCATTACAGCGCAGGGTGATGATCGCATATTGATTCAGCTTCCTGGAGTGGAAGATGCTGCCAACGCCAAAGCCCTCATCAACCGAACAGCAAAATTGGATTTTATGTTGGTGGAAACCCCAGAATTTGATTTGGTGGCTAAAGTAGAAGAGGTAGAGCAAAAAGGTGGTTATAGCATCGATACAATGTCCTACAGCGATTATGTCGATCGCATCAATCAGGATTTAGCAGACCTATTACCTAAAGATACTGCCGTACTATTTCAAAAAGGCGAAAATGCACAGACCATGTCAGCGGCAAAAATACCTTACTTACTTAGTACCGACACAGGGCTTGGTGGTGATGACCTAACCAATGCCAACGTTGCCTACGATCAATTTAACAATCCTATGGTATCCATGGATTTTAGTCCCATGGGCTCAAAAAAGTTTGCCGACCTTACAGGGGAGAACATTGGTAGGCAGATGGCCATTGTATTGGATCGTGTAGTTTATTCGGCGCCCGTGATTCAGTCGCGTATACCCGGTGGTAGTGCACAAATCACCTTGGGCGGCACGCGTGATCGGCAAAAAGCCATGGATGAGGCCGGCACCATTGCCGTGGCTCTTAGGGCAGGTGCTTTACCAGCTTCTTTGCAGCAGCTGGAAGAGCGAACCGTGGGTCCTAGCCTAGGGGCAGACTCCATAGCTGCAGGAAAAAAAGCTTCTTATATAGCGGCCGCTTTGGTCGTAATATTTATGTTGGTTTATTATAAGGCCATGGGGGCTCTTGCTGTTTTTGCCTTGGGCTTAAATATGTTTTTTATTTTGTCTCTTTTAACCGCCTTGAGCGCTACACTCACATTACCAGGCATTGCCGGCATTGCACTGACAATAGGGATGGCCGTGGATGCGAATGTGATCATTTACGAGAGAATCAAAGAAGAGTTGCGGCGAGGGGCGTCCTTTAAAAAAGCTGTGGAAGATGGTTTTGGCCATGCTTTTTCTGCCATCTTTGATGCCAATTTAACGACAACCATAACTTGTGTGATCTTGATTGTTTTTGGCTCTGGGCCAGTTCGTGGTTTTGCCGTGACCCTAATTATCGGTATGGTGACATCCATGTTTACGGCGCTTTTTGTGTCTCGTAGTATTTTGGATTTATGTACAAATAAACTTGGCATTAAAAAAATAGCGATGTGAGGAAGTAATGACGAGAACCGAATTTGGAAAAATACAGTTTGTAGGCAAAACAAAAATATTTACAGTCTTATCGCTAGTTATGATCTTGGCTTCGTTGGCTTTTTTATTTTCGAAGGGCTTAAAGTACGGCATAGACTTTGCCGGCGGTACCGAGGCGCAAATTCAATTTAGCTCCAAAGTTAATAATGTAAATGACCTTAGGGGTCTGCTTGAAGGCACTTCTCTGGCCGATGCACAGGTAGTAGCTTTTGGTGATTTGAATGAGTATCTAGTGCGTTTTCAAAATGACGAAAGCACCAGTGCTAAGGAGCAAAATGAAGCTATCGAAAAGCGTATAAAAGAGCTGCGCACAACTTTAGAAAGTAAAGCCGCAGGTGCCTATGAAATTCGCCGGGTTGATTCCGTTGGTCCACAAGTAGGTGCGCAGTTGAAGCGCAATGGTTTGCTGGCAATTTTCTACTCTTTACTACTGATTCTCATCTATGTAGGCCTACGTTTTGATTATGAATATGCCCCTGGCGCTGTTGTTTGTTTGTTCCATGATGCGATCATAACCTTGGGGATTTTTGCTCTTATAGAGCATGAAGTGAATGTATCCATTCTCGCCGCGGTGTTGACCATCATAGGTTATTCACTAAATGATACCATTATTAATTTCGACCGCATTCGAGAGAATCGTGAGCGTCATAAAGGCGCTAGCATGAGCGATATAGTGAATCTTTCTATTAACCAGGTCTTATCGCGAACCATTTTAACATCCGTAACAACTCTTATGGCTGTAGGTGCATTGTATATGTTTGCCGGCGGAGTCATTACAGATTTTGCTTTTGTTTTGGGGATCGGGATTATCATTGGAACCTATTCGTCCATATATGTGGCGGCGCCGTTAGTTCTAGTCTTTCAAAACTTTAGAAAGTAAGTATGCAAGCTGATTGGCTAGCAGCTTATGAAGGGGCGACTTTGGAAATCGATTTGCCGATTCCAGAGTCGGTTTTGCGTTTTCTGCACGCTCGTGGCTATAAAAGTAAAACTAGCATTGAAGATCTGCTTCGAGCCTCTCTGCAAGATATGCGCTCGCCATTTGTTCTAAAAGACATTTCCAAGTTTGTAGATAGAATGACACTTGCTTACTCACGGCAAGAAGAGATTTTGATCTATGGTGATTTTGATTTGGACGGCACCTCTGCCACGGCCATAATGGTGCAGGGCCTAAAAGCCTTAGGTTTTCAAAACATTCGCTATTTTCAACCCAGACGCTTGCGCGATGGCTACGGCTTGCATGCTTGGGCCATGGAGCAATTTCAGCAAGAAGGTGTGGATTTGGTGATCACTGTGGATGTGGGAATCAGCGATTTGAAAGCAGCAAGAAAGGCCAAAGAACTTGGCATCGATTTAATTGTGACGGATCATCATCAGCCCAAGGAGGATCTGCCAGAAGCGATCGCGGTGATCAATCCCAATCGCAAGGATTGTTCCAGTGAATTGTCGCACTTATGCGGAGCTGGAGTCGCCTTTTATATATTGTTGGCCTTAAAAATGCATTGGGATAAGCAAAATATTCCACATACTTTTCAGGCCAAGGACGTTCTTGATTTTTTTATCATTGGCACACTTACGGATATGGTGCCCTTAAAAGATGAGAATAAGGCCTTATGTAAGCATGGAATCTTGCAAATGCAAAAAACTGCTAAGCCTGGGTTAAAGGTTTTGCTGGAAACATTGGGTTATGCAGGAAGATCACTAAGTGGTGCAGATGTGGCCATTGGCATTGCGCCAAAGCTGAATGCGCTATCAAGAATGGAAGATGGTTTGTTGCCCATTGATATTCTTTTAGAGACTTCGGAGCTAGAAGCCCAAAAGAAGATGCAGCGAGTTTTAGAGATCAATGATCAGAGAAAAATACAACAAGCAGAGGCCGAGCAAGAGGCAGATTGTGAGTTTTTATCGAGGGGCAAACAGCCGGTGGCCTTTGTGTATTCGAAAAACTTTCATAAAGGGGTTATTGGGCTAGTTGCAACCAAGCTTTGCCAAAAATACAATGTTCCAGCTTTTGTGGGCACTCTCAACGAGGATGGCCGTATTGTGGGGAGTGCTCGCTCTCCAAACGAGGAAGACTTTTCTACTTTAAAAGCCTATGAAAAGACGAAAGATCATCTCTTGGGTTTTGGTGGACATCATTATGCTTCTGGCTTTCAGCTGGATATCAAAAATGCCGAGGCTTGGGCTGTAGCTCTTCAGGATCATTACAAGTCTATAGCCTCAAAGAAAAAAACATTTTATTATGATGTTAAGGTGGATCTAGAGTCCTTAAATACAAAAACCATGCAGTGGCTCGACCGATTTCAACCCTTTGGCAAAGGCTTTGAGCCGCCCACATTTTTTCTTACAGATTGCAAAATTCTAGATATGCGGGGGCTAAGAGGTGGTCATTTGCGATTTCAAATCGAACAAAATGGCATAAAGCAAACTGCCCTGTATTTCTCGCCACCCAACCATAGAGATTTTATAGAAGGCGATAGGGTGGATCTGCTCGTCGATTTACAATGGAATTACTTTAATGCTAGAAAGAGCCTGCAATTATTAATTAAGGATATTCGTCGTCATGAAGGATAAAGTCATTGTACTTCTTTCAGCAGGTTTGGACTCTTCTGTAAACCTAATGCTGGCTCATAAGCAAGATCATTTGTTGGCAGCTCTAAATGTGGACTATGGTCAAAGGGCTGCTGGCAAAGAACGGCAAGCGGCCAAAAATTTATGCCAAAAACTGGAAGTGCCTCTGGTAGAAATGAGCTTAGATCTTTTCCGCTCTTTTAGCGGCAATGCATTGACGAATAAAGATGTACCCCTGGCTACCAATATGGACATTCATGATCTTCAGCAGTGCCAAGAGACAGCAAAAAATGTCTGGGTTCCCAATCGCAATGGAGTCTTGTTGAATTTGGCTGCTGCCCTTGCCGAGGATCGTGGAGCAAATTATGTAATACCCGGTTTTAACAAGGAGGAGGCGGCAACCTTTCCTGATAATTCCGGTGAGTATATGCAGGCGCTCAATCAGGCGCTAGCTTTTTCCACGCAAAATACGGTGAAGGTGCGCTCTTATACTTTGGATATGACGAAGACAGAGATCTACCGGATGGGGCAAGATTTGGGCCTTCAGGACAGTGACTATTGGTATTGCTATGAAGATGGTGAACAGCCATGTGGTCAATGTGAGTCTTGTTTGCGTTTTGCAAATGCCAAGCGGGGGAGTCGATGAAATCCCTGTGGGTGGAGAACAAAATAGATTATGATGGCTCGCAGCTGCGCAGGATGTACGCCTATGAAAACTTTGGCCTGCTAGGAGACAGCATCATTTCCTTTGTGGGCGCTTGTGATGTTAGAGCAGAGAATATGAAAGATGGTGAGGATCTTTTTCAGGGCGAGAAGATTTTTTCGGAGTCCATGTTGCATTTTCTAATTGAGTGTCATGATACTTCCTTAGAATCGATGATTGCCTACCAAAGACTTTTTACCTGTATGGCCAAAGAACAGATAGAAGTTTTGGCCGGCCAACTATTCCAAAGAATTGGAGATGATCTGTATCTAGCTGATAAAAAGCTAAATATTTCCATTGCTTCTGCAAATGCTCTTTCCAGTATGATTCACTGTGGCTTCAACGTGTCTAGCAAAAACACGCCGGTAAAAACAGTGGGGCTTGAAGATTTGGGTATTGAAGCAAAATCTTTTGCTTTGAGTATGATGCAGGCTTGGACGGAGGAGTATGATGGCATTCAAGCGGCGAAGGCCAAGGTCTTTCCGTTATAATTACTCTTGATAACGTTTGATATTAAAAAATCCGTAGGTTTTGATGCGGTAGAACTTTTGAACTTCATCCATAATCTCATATTTAACGTCTTGATAAAGTTCATAGGGGATATGAATGTCTTTTTTTCGACATAACATATAGAAGCGATGAAAGATCTCTTCAGACAGTTGGTAGATCGTGTGGTCTTTTAGACTCCGATCTTGTAACCCATGATATATTACTTCGTACAATTCATAACCCATACAATTGCTTATCGCTTGGTGAAAGGAAGTCTTTAGGGGAAAAAAAGTGCTCGTTAAAAACTGGTCATATGGACATTATATAATTTAGACACTAATATAAAAAAATGCGCTGCTTTAATTATTCTGAACTCCAGCATTTATTGCCATTGTTTCAAACTTATACAGGTGCGCAGTTGCAGGATGTACAGACTAGCGAAAAGGGCGTGCAATTAAGCTTTTATTTAAAAGAAAAAAGCTATTTTCTTTGGTATATGCAAGCCGCCAGTCCTTTGTTTTTGATTCATGATAGACCCTTTAAAATGGCCAAGAAAACAAAGCCCCTACAGCTTTTTTTAAAGAAATATTTTGTTGGGCATAGGTTGCTAGATGTGCGTCTAGGTGAAGGTAGAGTGCTTTACTTTGATTTTCAATCGGTCACGCAAAAGTCCTGTATTGAATTAAGACTCTTTCCACATGGGCAAAATATAATAGCCATGGCCGAGGGCAAGCAAATGTCTTGGGCAAAACCTAAAGAGCTGGTCTCTAGCAGTAGCAAGTTGGAGCCGGTGGATATACCTGCAAGGCAATTGATGCAAATCAAAGTGGACGAATTTTTGCAGGTTAAGCCAAAAGTAAAAAAAGCAAAACCGCAAAAGACCAAGCAGCAAATCATTTCGGAGCTAGAAAATAGCGCCAAGGACACCAAGAGAATCGCGCAATTGGAGCAAGACATAGCCCTGCTGGCAAGCCAATCAAATATGGACTTAATTTACCCCAAATACAAACTAGAAGGGGATTTGCCATGGTATGAGGCCTTGAATTTTTTAAAAGAGAAGTTGGCCAAGGAGCGAGGGAAAAAGGCGAAGATACAAGAGCGCATCAAAGAGCTTAAAAAACAAGAAAGGCGTCAGTCGGAAGTGCAGCCAAAAAGCCAGCCACTATCTTCTAAGCATCTATTGTTGGAAGGTGGTAAACGCGCCTTTTTAGGGAAAAGTGCCAAAGAGAACGCCGAGCTTTTGCGCAAAGCAAAGCCCTGGTATTTGTGGGCACATATTCGGGGGTTGCCGTCAGCCCACATCATTGTGGAAAAAAACAAAAAACAGAATTTAAGCCAAAGCGAATTGCACGAGATTGCCAATTGGCTAGTGGCAAACTCTTCTTTAGCTAAAAAGGCGCAGAGCGGAGATCATTTTGAATTGCAATATACAGAATGCCGCTATTTAAGGAAGATCAAAGGTGCGCCGGCGGGACAAGTTCAGGTTATGCAAGAAAAAGTGTTGCGATTTCAATTACCGTAGCTATAGCGATGATGCTCTTGACTTATGGCTGGCATTTCCTATGCTTTTTATATGTTGGAAGCAAAGGATCTTGCCAAGCATTACGGAAAAATCATCGCTCTTGAGAGTCTTAGTTTTCAATTGCAGAAAGGTGAGGTCTTGGGCCTTTTAGGCCCTAATGGTGCAGGGAAATCAACTGCTATGCGAATGATTTGTGGGACCTTGTCGGCTACAAGTGGTGAAGTATTTTTTATGGGAGAAAAGCGCTCCGCAAGTAGTCTAGATCAAGCCAAGTCCGCAATTGGCTACCTTCCAGAAAATGCTCCACTCTATATGGATATGGATGTGGAGTCTTATTTGTGTTTTTGTGCAGAAATAAAGGGGAAGCAAGATATAAAAAAACTTGTTTCGATTGCATTGCAAAAATGCGGGCTTGAAGAGGTTCGAAGAAAGAATATTCAGCTTCTTTCTAAAGGCTACAAACAGCGAGTTGGCATTGCGCAGGCAATTGTGCACAATCCAAAAATTATTGTCTTAGATGAGCCAACCATTGGGCTGGATCCAAAGCAAGTTAGTGAGATACGTCAGTTGATACGTAATTTGGCTAGTGAAGCTACCATTATTATTTCTTCACATATATTAACCGAAATGCAGATGTTATGCGATCGTGTGATTGTCTTAAATAAGGGCAAGGTCTTGGCGAATAAAAGCATGCAAGAGCTCAATCAAATGATGCAAGAAAAATATCGATATGAAATCACCCTTAAACACCCGGTAAAAGAGCAGGACCTTCCCCAGTTGAAAAACCTAGATATATTAGGCAATAAAATCCTCTTCGACTTAAAAGAAGAGGAGGAATTAAATGCCACGCTTAAATATTTAATCGATGCAAATCAGATAGTGGTGAGTGCTAAAAAGCAGGATTTTGATTTGGAAGATGCCTATTTAAGTATATTAGGAGAGCAATGATAGCGGCGATTTTAAAACGTGAGCTTCGAGCTTTTTTTCGGCCAAGTTTTTTTGTGGTCGTAGCTTTGGCCAGTGTTTATTTTGGCCTATATTTTTACTCTATACTTTTGCAGTATGCCAACCTATCGAGCCAAGTAAGTCAGGGCAGTGCTAGCTTAAATTATATAGACAATTTGATGGTGCCTTATTTTTCGAGTATTAATTTTGTCTTGTTGATCATTTGCCCCTTACTATCGATTCGACTTTTTTCAGAAGAATATAAGCAAAATACCTTTGAGCTGCTATTGTCTTCCCCTTTAAGTTCCTGGCAAATAGTTTTAGGTAAATATCTAGCCGCTTGCCTAACGATCACAGCCATATTGTTGTTGGCGATGTCGTATCTTTTGTCATCTCTATTTTTAATAGACTTGTCCTGGCTGCATATACTGTGTAGTGTTGTAGGTTTAATACTGCTGAGTTATATTTATTTGGCCATTGGTTTGTTTGCATCCTCTTTGACCTCGTCGGTGATTTTAGCAGGATTCATTTCTATTGTTCTGTGTCTTACTCTGTGGCTACTTACTATTTTTCGAGTCAACCAGGATGGCTCCTATGTAATGCTAATACAGGAATTATGGCTGGGCACTCATTTGATGGCCTTTTTAAGGGGTGGGCCAGATATTAAAGCACTTGTTATATATTCTTCGCACATCTTCTTCTTTTTATTTTTATGCCAACAAGTGGTGGAGTCGCATAGATGGAGATAAAGGTACTAGCTTTTTGGTTTTTAAGTCTATTCAGTTTTGCTCTACTTTTGGCAGTACGCTATATTGTTGGCTTTTGGAATGACCTAATGTGGCTTCCTCTAGTAAGCTCCCTTGTTTTTTTATTTTTAGCCATTTTTTACACAAAAAGTGATTTTAAAAAATTATTGCTTTCCAGAACTAGCCTAGGCGGCATGAATTTTCTTACTGCATCCTTAGTGTGTTTGGGCTTTCTATTGGGCTTTGGTTTTTTAAGTGTAAAGTACAATGTTGTTTGGGATTTATCTGAGGATCGTCGATTTAGCTTGAGCGATGCTTCGCAGAAGATACTGGATCAATTGGATAGCAAATATGAAATCATGGTTTTTTACACGCAGGAGGATAAGAAGCGAAAGGAAGCCACTTTTCAAACATTCAACAAAATGCAGGCCTATACGGATAAAATTCGAGTTGAATTTTATGACCCTAATCTTTACCCAGAAATGGTGGAAGAATACAATATTCGAGCAAGTGGTACTATAATTATTGAAGGTAATGATAAGCAAACACGAGTAATTGATTCAACCAACCCAAAAGTAGCGAAAGAGTCCTCTGCTCTTAAAGAAGAAAATATTATCAATGCTATTTTGCAGCTATCGCGAGATAAAGATGTTTTGATTTGTTACTCCAATGGACATGGGGAAAAAAGCTTAAGTGATACTTCCGTGCTTGGTGCTAGTGATTTTTATTCAGCATTAAAAGATTTGGCCTATGATTTCTTATACTTAGATTTGAAGCAGGAAGAAAGCATTAGCCAAGATTGCGACATCTTAATGATTCTAGGACCTGAGTTTGCCTATGAGGAAAAAGCCTTGAATAGCATTTATGACTATATAAAAGGTGGCGGCAAAGCTTTTATTGCAATGGATCCAGGCAAACGCCACAATTTAGGTCGTGTTTCGAAGTTTTTAGGACTTACCTTTACGAATCTTTTTGTAGTTGATATGGAAGGGCAAGTAGCAGGCTCTAATGCCGCTTTAACTGTGGGGCGTAACTACAACTCAGATAATTTGATTACAAAAAATTTAAATGATGAGCTTTATTCTTTTTTTCCCGTAGCCTCATTTTTTGAGGAAGAAGCCAATGAAGATTTTCACTTGCAACCACTAATATATTCATCCAAGCAAAGCTTTTCTCAGCAGGATTTAACGCGCAATCCAAGTATGAATACAAGTGTAGATAAAACAGGTCCGTTTCCCATAGCTTATTTTATTAAAGGTCTCAAATTTAAGGAGGCAGAGGTTTTTATGGTGGCCGACTCGGATTTTGTCCTAAATCAGTTTTTCTTAAAGGTTAGCAACTCCGATATAGCTCTTAATGCAATTTCCTATCTAAGCGGTGAAAAAGACTTGATCAGCATTGATCGTAGTGCCAAATCAAAAGACGTTCTTATGCTATCGAATTTGAATAAAAATATTTATGTGGTGGTTTTTCTAAGCATACCCATTCTTTTCTTTATGCTGGCTCTCTTTTTGTATATCAAAGGGAAAAATGAACAAGAAAGTTAAAGTATTTTTATTCTTGTTTGTGGTTTTTGCGGCCTATTTGTATGTTTTTGAGTATTCCAAGATTCATGAAGAGAGACGGTTAAAAAAAGTCTACCCCGCAGCTGCCGATGAAATACATAATATTGTGATCAAGAATGCATATGATGTCATATCCTTATTAAGGCAGGATGGGCGTTGGCAGCTAAAGGGTACTAGCCTTGCTGCAGATAGTTTTGTTGTTAAGAGCATCACGGAGTATTTTGCAGAAAATGAAGTCTTGCGAGTGCTTGAAGACGTTAACCCGGATTTTGACAAAAAAATGAAATTTGCCAAGCCGAGTATTGAAATCAAGGTGAATGATAATTATCAATTACTTTTCTCTAGCGTTCTTTCCTATGACAAACAAATTTATGCAAAGCGAATTTTTGATGGAAAGATTACTTATGTTATGTTGCCGCAAGACAGTACCAGTCATTTTGATAAAAACTTTTTTTATTATCGCAATAAAACCATGTTGAAGAGTGAATTAAAGGGGGCAAATCTTATCCACTTGTATATCAACAACAACAAGGTTTATTCCCTAGAAAAGCAAGGGGAGCAGTGGCTTTATAATGAAAGACCAGTAGACACGAAAATGGTGAATACTTTTTTGTACAATTTGAAAAGTGTCAAAGCTGTGGGGATCAAGGATCAGGTAAAAAAGGCGGACTTGGCGGATGTGCTTTTGGACCTAGAGGATTATATAGAGGTGCATGGAGATAAGAAAAGCCAACGCTTTTACTTTAGCATTCTCGATAAAGAAAAGGTGGCTATTTACTACGATCTTAAACTCTACGAATTCTTTCGAAGTCATGTGGATTTTTTGCGTTGGAGATTGGATGATTTCTTAGATCGAAAAAAGCCATTTCGAATAGATCCGCATAAGGTTCAGCGTATAGTTTGGCAGCCGAAATCCATAATTAGACAGAAAATTGCTCAGCATTGGCCGGATTTTTCTTATAATCATTTTCTGCGGGCCTGGTTGGGCGTGGAGGTATTAAGGTATAAAGACTCACCAATGAATTGGCAGGCCGATCAATCTTTAGTGCTGGAATTGGAAGAAAATGGGGCCATCCAGCTTGCCTGGCGGGCCTCAGATTTGGAGCAAGACAAGATTTACATGACAAGTAGCTTAAGTTCTGAAACATTTGTGGTGGATGCTTTGAGCTGGAAAAAGGTTCTAGGCGCTATACAGGGAGATATTTCTGAAACGCATTGATGTGACTTGTCCTACTAGGGTAGATTTGGCAGGCGGCACTCTGGATTTGTGGCCGATCTGGTCTTTTATTCCAAATTCTAAGACCATCAATATGGCCATTGATATACAAACCTCGGCTAGCGTGGAAGAGGCGGGGGATGGCATTCACATTTCTGCCCCTGGCATTCAATTGGAAAAGACCATTCGTGATTTGGATGATTATTTGGCATCGCCGGAAAATGCAAAAGACTTTTTTTACCCGCACTTAAAACATTTTCGACCACAAAATTGCTTGATCCGTTTTACCTCGGACTCACCCATAGGGGCAGGTCTTGGGGGGTCCTCTTCTTTAACCATAGCTTTAATGACAGCCTTGGCAAATTTTACGAACCACCAATGGGATAGTCCGCAAAAACAAGTAGAATTGGCTCACAATATGGAGGCCTTTTTGTTAAAAACGCCCACGGGTGTGCAAGATTATTATCCGCCAATTTTAGGCGGCACTTTGTGCCTACACCATCATTTTGATGGACTCGTTTATGAGCGTTTAGAACACTGCCTTGCTACCTTTCAAGAGCACTTTATCTTGGTCTATACAGGTCGGCCGCATCATTCCGGTATGAACAATTGGACGGTTTTAAAATCATTAATTGATGGTGATAAAAAAATATATGACTTATTAGTGGCTTTGAATGAAGTGACAAATGAGCTTTACGAGCAAATTCAAGCTAAGAATTGGCAGTCATTACCAAAAATCTTTCAAAAAGAATACGCAATACGCTGCCAATTATCACCGGCTTTTAGCAGCCCAGAAATTGAAAAAGTAAATGCTCTTGCCTTAGAAAATGGGGCCGAGGCATCAAAGATTTGCGGTGCTGGTGGCGGTGGTTGTGTGTTTTTGTGGGCGGCCTCCAAACATCATACGCGCATTAAAGAAGTGATGAAAGAAAATGGCTTCCAGGTATTAAATGCCAAGCCCGTTGCTTTTGGCTTACAGGTTAAGAGCCAATGAAAATAGATTCCATTAAATATGTTGGTATAAGTTTATCGGGTGGAAAATCCGACAGGACTTATATAGCTCGTTTGGATGAGTACCGAGGAGAGAAGCTGGTTTTGAGCTCCTTAAAGCAAGCAGGGAAGGGCTCGCTAAAAAAGTCTTCCGACCGAATCTTGATTGATGAAGTGAGTAAAATTCGCCATCTAAAAGCTGTGGGGGTAGATGCGCCCTTGCAATTGCCAACTTGCATTCGCTGCCGATTGCGCTGCCCAGGATATGAGGTTTGTAAGGTAGCTGCGGTGAAAACTATGCGTAAGCTTTTTGAAACGAGTAGTAAAAAACGCAAGAAAGTTTATAGCCCCTACACGGAACGTTTGGCAGAGCATTTGATCAATGAATTAGAGGGCGCTGACTACTTTTCTGGAGCCATGGGAGCCAACCATGCTCCTCTAACCGCAAGAGCTCTGTTTTTACAAAAGCATTTTAAAGCCAAATTGTTCGAGGTCTACCCCAAGCTAGCTTATTACCGTTTGGCAAAGTCTTTTGGTCTTCCCAAAAAATATCTTCATGCAAAGCGATTGTCGCAAGAGGGAGATGAGGCAAGGCTTCGCTTTTTGAAGCATTTAAGTGATCAAGAGGGGCTTTTTATGTACATTCAGGATGTGCAGCATATGGTAGACAATCCTTTTGCTTTTGATGCCTTTCTGGTTTCTTTAAGTCTATATCTAAATAACAAAAAACTAACAGAAAAACGACCGCGCAACTTACCTAAGTCAGAGCTTTGGCCACTATTTCCGAAAAGCAATTTGAAATTTCCTTCGATCTAAGTAATATAGCGGCATGTCGCATTGGTCGAAACGAGCAAATATTCATAATGACGTAGTTTTCTTTGAATATATATCCGCCGACAATATCGTTGGTGACAGTCCCATCTTTGTTTGGGATCTGGACAAAACCTATTTAGATACTCATTTTGAAAGCCTTAGTGGCCTTTACCGTACCATTATGGAAAAAGCTTTCCAGAAAAAGAATGTTCCGGGTACAAGATCTTTAGTAAGAGCGCTAACGGTTCGTGGAGAATCCTATTATCCCATATATTTTGTTTCGGCCTCACCGCCGCAAATGGAAGAGAGAATCTTAGAAAAACTGCGCTATGATGGGATTCGACCTTACGGTCTATTTTTGAAAGACAATTTGAAAAACTTAAAGCCCGGGCGTCTACGGCGCTTAAATCAACAAGTGGGTTTTAAGCTGCAAGCTCTATTGAGTTTGCGCGCCAAGTTTCCTTTTTCCATTCAACAGATTCTTTGGGGGGATGACAGTGAGTCCGATGCCGTAATCTATTCTTTGTATTCGGATATCTGCGCACGCCGTCTACCTGAAAAGAGTTTGCGTAAAATCCTCTCACACTATCATGTGCGCGGTGAGCAAATGGCGGTAATTATGGGACTAGCGGAAAAAGTTCCAGAAGAAGATCCCGTAAAGCGAGTTTATATTAATCTGGCTACGGATACGGACCCTGAGTATTATGAGAAATTTGGTTTTCGTATGTTGGCTTCCTACAATTCTTTTCAAATTGCCCTAGATCTATACCAGCGAGGAATATTAAATGACGAGCAAGTAAAGCGAGTGACTTTGGATTTGATACAGAATTACGGCTTTAGTGAAGAAGAGCTAGCAGAAAGTTATAATGATCTTATCTACCGCAAAATTCTACATGCTGAAACCGTGGAGAAGTTGGATGAAATTTTAAAGTCTGCAGCTTATATACCTTTGCGGCATGAGGCCTCAGAGGAGCCCATAAGCAAGGAGCAATACGATAAGTCTTTTCATATACATTCCGATGATTGGATTCCGCCCTTCATCGATTATCTACATGACTTTCGTTAATTCTCACATGGAATGCCCATATTGCGTATACCAACGCTACCTATATCAATTTGCATCGAGCTTACGGGCTGGTAATTGTCCAATGCCAAATTCCATTTCTGCTGATTGTCTTGCAACAGCTGCAAGTCGCAACGTTTGTACTTATTGAAAATGGCATTTTTCACATAATACAAATCCAGATCAATCTTACTTAGCTCCAGAGTCTTGGCTCGCAAAAACAATGCATCAATGCCATCTTGACGGAAAATACTCTGTCCCTTTGGGTTGCCAGTATTTTCTAAAATACTAATAGGGTAAACTCTTGGTAGGTCTCTTTCTTCAATATAAACTCGATCATTTTCTTTAAAAAATTGTATGGCATGGGCCTGGTCTTGGTATTCTTTAATTACTAGCATGTGAATGCGCTCATCTGGCGAATCTGCCACCGTGATCGTACTCAGATAATCCAAATGATCTGGGCTGACCTCTTCTCCAAGTTCAAAGCTAGCTTCAGCTGCTGCCTGGTCCAACAAATCCTCGAGGCTTGAAATATAAGCCTGCGCATTTGGCTGTAAAAATAGCAAATAAATGAATGCAATCATTTTTGCCTCCTCCCCCTTAGCCATGAAAATAGCGTGCCAAGCCAATTGCTGTCTATTTTTGCCTTTAGAAGGCGAATTATTTACTTTTTTACATGATATGCGCTCAAAAGGGGCAGTTTGCCCCCATCCATTAAGTATCAATTTGGTCCCAATTCTAAGAATTGCGATGCCATTTTCAGCGTTTTTTGCGGGCAAATTTACAAGTCTTTTCCTCCGCTCCTAGCCAGTGACTCGCAATTTTTTTGCTGCTAGCGTAGGGGATCATCGGAGGAAGGCTTATGACGAAAAGAATCGAAAAAGACACCATGGGAGAAATTGAAGTAGAGGCAAGTCGCTACTGGGGAGCGCAAACCCAAAGATCATTGCAAAATTTTAAAATTGGTAAAGATCATTTTCCTAGAGAAATGATTCGGGCTTTGGGCATTTTAAAAAAAGCCGCTGCGCTTACCAATGCAGAATTGGGTGTTTTGGATGAGAAAAAGGCCAAGTGGATTGCACAAGCTGCCGATGAAGTGATAGCAGGCAAGTTGGACGAGCATTTTCCCTTGGTCGTGTGGCAAACAGGAAGTGGAACGCAAACCAATATGAATAGCAACGAAGTAATTGCCAATCGTGCCATCGAGCTAGCAGGTGGAAAGATTGGTTCCAAAGAGCCTGTGCACCCCAATGATGATGTGAATAAGGGACAGTCTTCCAACGATACATTTCCCACAGCCATGCACATTGCGGTGGGAGAGGAGATTCACCGTCGTCTACTACCCATGTTAGAAAAATTGGCGGACGCTTTAGAGGAAAAATCCAATTCCATGCAAAAAGTAATTAAAATTGGTCGCACCCATTTGATGGACGCAACCCCCCTTACATTGGGCCAAGAGTTCTCTGGCTATGTTACGCAGCTGCGCAATGGCATTCGAAGAGTAAAAGAGGCAAGTCCCTATGTACTCGAATTAGCACTTGGAGGAACGGCAGTAGGAACAGGTCTTAACACGCATAAAGATTTTGCCGTGAAGGCCGCGGAAAAGATAGCGGCGGAAACCAAACTGCCATTTGTAACTGCGCCAAATAAATTTGAAGCTTTGGCAGCTCATGATGCCTTGGTGCAGTTTAGCGGCGTCTTGAAAGTTCTTGCTTGTAGTATAATGAAGATTGCCAATGACATACGGCTTTTGGGTAGTGGTCCTAGAGCTGGCTTGGCGGAAATTATTTTGCCGGCCAATGAACCCGGTAGCTCCATCATGCCAGGCAAGGTCAATCCTACTCAGTGTGAGGCGATTACCATGGTCTGTGCACAGGTGATTGGGAATGATGTGGCCGTCAGTGTTGGCGGAGCCAATGGGCATTTTGAATTGAATGTTTTCAAACCGATGATGGTTCACAATGTATTGCACTCTATACGCATTCTATCAGATGCTTGCGAGTCGTTTACAGATAATTGTGTGGTAGGAATCCGAGCCAATGAAAAGATGGTAGCACAACATTTACAAAATTCCCTTATGCTAGTTACAGCTTTAAACCCGCATGTGGGCTATGATAATGCGGCTAAAATTGCCAAGACCGCCTATGAAAATGGTACTACTTTAAAAGAAGAGGCGGTGAATTTGGGTATACTTTCGGCGGAACAATTTGATGAGTATGTACGCCCAGAAAATATGATCGGTCCACTGCCATCGTGAAATCATTAAGTTTGTTAAAGCGTCGTCAATTTGCTGCGTATTTTTGGACGCAGTTCTTTGGCGCCTTCAATGATAACTTCTTTAAAAATGCCTTGGTGATTTTGATCACCTTCCATGCAGCTGAGAAGTTGGCGGTTCAGGCTAGTATCTTGGTTACGTTGGCAGGGGGCATATTTATTTTGCCCTTTTTTCTGTTCTCCGCAACGGCAGGACAGATTGCCGAGGTAAGTGAAAAAGCGCGTTTGATGCAAAAAATAAAGTTTTTTGAAATCGCGATTATGCTTTTGGCAGTTTATGGCTTTTTGATGGACCAAATATATTTTCTTTTGCTTGTTTTATTTTTAATGGGCTTTCAGTCCACAATTTTTGGGCCCGTCAAGTATTCGGTAATCCCCCAAATTGTAGAAAAGCAAGAGCTCCTATCTGCAAATGCCATTGTGGAATTGGGAACCTTTCTAGCAATTTTATTAGGAACACTCCTTGGTGGTATTGCAATCATTGATAAGGACATCGGTGTCTACCTTGTTTCGGCTGGGGTCTTGCTTTTTGCAGGCATTGGCTTGTTAAGCTCTCTTTTACTAAAACCCATTCCGGCTTTAAGCTCTGGTTTTTCAATTGGCTTCAACCCTTTTACCGAGAGTAAAAAAATTTTGAAGCATCTGGGGCAAAATGATTATGTCTTCTATGGGGTCATCGGGATTTCATGGTTTTGGCTCTTAGGAGCTAGCTATCTTTCGTTATTTCCTTCTTATACAAAAGAATATCTATTAGGTAATGAGTATGTTGTGAATCTGCTGCTAACTTGTTTTTCTGTAGGCATTGGTCTTGGGTCGTTGATTTGTGAAAAAATTAGTAAGGGGATGGTGGGTTTTCGTTTTGTACCCATGGCAATGCTGGGTATGAGTCTTTGCGGCATGCTTTTGTACTGGTTTAGCCCCGATAAAAGTAGCGCTGCCAATTTATATTCGCTGACAATTTTTTTGCAAAATGCCAAGTATTTTGTGATCTCGCTTAGTCTATTACTTTTTGCGCTTTTTGGAGGGCTTTATATTGTTCCCTTATACAGTATGGTGCAAAAGTATTCTGATCCGAAAGTGCTTTCTAGAGTCATTGCAGGCAACAATATCTTGAATGCTTTGTTTATGGTGGTTGCTTCTGTGATTATCATTACCTTACTAAAGGCGCAGTTAAGCATTCCGCAAATCTTTGCCATTTTATCTATAGGCAATCTAGTGATAGCTTATTTGCTGATCCGAAAGCTGAAATGATAGTAAGCCGTAGACAACAACGAGCAGCCAAGCCCAACATATAGCGACTCTATACCGGGCAACAAAAGTCTGCAAAGACTCATCATCAAGGCGGCACTTAATACCGTCATAAGAAAGTCTTTTTCTTTCAATCTTTTCGGAAAATAAAAAGCATAGACAATTACGACCAGCAGGGATCCAGCAGAATAGGAGCCCAGAGTCTTCCAAACCATACGAATATTGCCTTCAAATACATTCGATAAAATTATGGAGATAATTGCAATAAAGAACAGTCCCAAGCGATGCACGTTTGTTCTTTTCTGCTTTTGATACAAAAGATCGTAAGTCAGAGTGTTACCAGCAACAAACAAATAGGAGTCCAAGGTCGACAAAATGGTGGCAAATATGCCTGCTAAGAAAAAACCTTTTAGTCCCACAGGTAGTAGGTCAAAGGCATAGAGCATATACGCATTTTTGGCGTCCGCATTGGGCATGCTCGCTCTTGCATACATAGCACCAAAGGTTGTACAGAGATCAAATATAAGCCAGATGCCAGTAGAGATAATGATTCCACGTTTGGCGACTCTTGGGTTTTTTGCAGCAAAGATACGTTGATAAAAGTTAGGGTCTACCAAGGTACTTAAAGCAATAAAGCCCCAAGCAAGCATTTCCCATATGCTATGCTGCCCCTGCACTTGAAAGTGTGAAGCGGGTAGTGAGGACTTTAAATAGGAAATGCCGCCGAAGTCTTGAATAGAAATAATAAGAACAATGACAACGGCAGAAAACATAAGGGCAAATTGCCATAGATCGGTATAGATCACCGAGCGAAAGCCGCTGGCCGAGGTATAAATCAAAACAATGCCTAGGCCGAGAATCATCCAGACATTCAAATCACCGCCAAAAAGCATTTGCAAAAACAAGCCGATACTAATGGTGTAGGCGATGGGGATTACATTAAATAAATTAAAAATCGCAGCTACTTTTGCTGCGCTTTTACCGAATTGTTTTTCTACTAACTCCGGCAGCGTCATGGCATCGATGGCTTTGATCTTATTCACAAAGAAAAAGGCCATGATCAGGTAGGTGAAATACCAAAATACCCCTTGTGTGATAAAGTTGTAGATGCCAGATTCAAAGGCGATGGCCGTTACGCCAAATATACCACCGTACCATGTGGCCACAAGGGTTGCGACAAAGAAAGGCAAACTAAGTTGTCGCCCCATAAGTAAGTAGTAAACCAAGGAGTCTTCGGCTTTATTGGCTTGATAGTAAGCTACAAAGGCCACGGCAATGCTAATTAGTAAGCAAAGGCCGAAAATAAGGATGTCAAGAAGCTCTAATTTTGCATAGATATCTGTGGTCATTACTGGCTTTCTAGTGCTTCTTGCTAGAAGATACAAGTAGATGTAGCAAATGTAGGCTTCGCCGGTGTACGTCCAAGGATCGCTGCTTTACACATTTTGCCACAAGTAGTAGGAATTTCATGGGAGATCTATATGTACTGGAAAAATACTAAAGATGCCGTTGCCATTGAATTGGTGCAAAAAAAAGACCTTGCTGGGCATCCTTTGCAGGCCCATTTTCAAGCCGCCGATTTTCAAGCGAAGGCCAACAGCTGTTTTCTTGCCATCGATCCGCAGGGCAGCCTCGAAAAAGTCATTGCAGCTAAGCCCAAAGCCAATCCAAAAGCATGGTTGGAATTAGGCAGCTTTTTAGCCAATCGTCTGTCGCCCGATTTTACATATCAATTTGTAGATCCTTTAAGTGAGAGTGAGCATTATGAGCTGGCCTTAGGCTGGGGGCTAGGACAATATCATTATCAGCAATATACAAAGGCGAAAAAACATCCGGCGAAGCTTTTAGCCTGTGAGGATGCATTCATCCGTAAATTAGAAATTGAAGTGGAGGCAGCCAGGCAAGCCAAAGACTGGATCAACACCCCTGCCAATGATCTAAACCCCACAACATTTGCTGCCATTGCCCAGGACATTGCCCAAAAGCATGGAGCGGAATTCCAAGAAATTGTTGGCGAAAATTTATTAAAAGAAAACTTTCCGTGCATCCATGCGGTTGGCCGCGGCAGCGTGCATCCTCCGCGTTTTGTGGAGTTAAAGCGAGCAAGGCCGGGAGCAAAAAAACTCGCCCTGATTGGTAAGGCGGTTTGCTTTGATACAGGCGGCTACAACCTAAAACCGGGGCCTTATATACGAAATATGAAAAAGGATATGGGTGGAGGCGCATTGGCTCTTGCGCTTTTTGATGCCATTTGCAAGGCTGATTTGGATTATGACCTGCAATTGTTGTTGCCGATGGTAGAAAATCGCGTCTCCCATGATGCCTTTATGCCAGGGGAGGTTTTGCCCACCCGTAAAGGTATCAAGGTAGAAATTGACAATACTGATGCGGAAGGGCGTTTGGTCTTATGTGATGCCATCACCTATGCGGAAGAACATCAGCCGGACATGATTCTTGATTTTGCAACCTTAACGGGTGCTTGCCGTGTGGCGCTAGGACCGGATTTACCGGGATTTTTTACGAACAATGATAATTGGGCAGAGACTTTGCAAAAAGTGTCTTGGAAGGTTCAGGACCCAGTTTGGCGTCTCCCGCTATGGAAACCCTATGAAGGGATGTTAAAATCCAAGGTGGCTGATATTACCAATTCCGCTTCTAGTAGTTTTGCTGGGGCCATCACCGCTGCTTTATATTTAAACAAGTTTGTGGAGGATGCAAAAAAATGGATTCATGTAGATACCTACTGCTGGTCGGAAAATGGTGCTTTAGGTACCAAAGCTGGTGCTGACTGCCAGTCGCTTAGGGCAATGTATCATTTTTTGCAAAATATTTAGTTGCCTAATGCAAGTCTAACATCAAAAGTTTACAAGGTATTATCTGGAGAGACTATGCAAAGCCGAAAGCAAATATTTATCATTGAAGATGAAGAGGATATTGCAGAATTACTTCGTTTCAACCTCAGTCTTGAGGGCTATGATATTAAAACATTTCCCGATGCCGAAAGCGGTTTGCAAGCGGTTTTAAAAGAGTCTGCCGACCTGCTTTTGCTCGATCTAATGCTGCCCGGAATGAGTGGGCTGGAAATTTGCCGTCAGATTCGAGCGGATCACAAAACCAAATCTTTACCGATCATTATGCTAACAGCCAAGGGTGAAGAAGCGGATATTGTTCGCGGCCTGGAGATGGGGGCAGATGATTATATAACCAAGCCCTTCAGTCCCAAAATTTTGAACGCTAGGGTTGCAGCTCTTCTTCGGCGTGAAAATAAGCACATGCCGGATCAGTCCTCGGACATCATGATCAATAATGTTCAAATTCATCCAGGTAGACATGAAGTCTTGGTGGATGGCAAAAAAATCGATCTTACACATTCAGAGTTTCAGATTTTACATTTTCTGGCGATGCGTCCCGGCTGGGTTTTTACCCGTGGACAAATTGTGGATGCCATACGCGGGGAGAACTATGCTGTTACCGACAGATCCATTGACTTTCAAATGGTGGGTCTGCGTAAAAAAATGGGAAGTGCCGGTGAATACATTGAAACGGTTCGGGGTGTAGGCTATAAGTTTCGAGAAGAATGAGATCTCGACCTTTATTTGTACAATTAGTTCGCTCCTATATTCTGGTTAGCTTAATCCTGTTTTTTGTATTTACCATCATTGCAGGCACCACCTTTCGTAATTTTTATCACAACCGAATCGAAGATGATCTACGTGCCCGAGCCGAGCTAGTGAAGGGGCAGTTTCTTTATGATTTGAGCATTCAGTACTATGCGAAAATGCAGGAAACAGCGGAACGCCTTGGCCGTGAATCCAATACTCGTATTACGATTATGGATTTAAAAGGCAACGTATTGGCGGATACTTACAAAAGCCAAGATACAAAAAAACAATCCCTTGTAGATAGTCCCGAATTTGAAATGGCGCTAAAAGAGGGGCTAGGAATTGCCAGTCGCTACTATGATGCCATGGAGGCAAAGTACACCTATGTGGCCATTCCCATTCAAGATGCCGCTGCCAATATTGGGGTTTTGCGCTTAGGGGTGCCCGTTACCTCCTTGTCACAAACACTCAACCAAATCTATGCCCAGCTACTCCTGGGCGGCCTAGTCTCTTGTTTGTTGGTTGCCATTTTATGTTGGTATATATCTCGCAGGATGAGTCGCCCCCTAGAGGACATTAAGGCTTTGGCCGAAAAGATGAAGAGCGGTGATTTTTCTATAAAAACAGAAATAAAGCCGTCATTGATATTGGAGGTGCAAACCTTGGGCACGGCAATCATGTCCATGGCCAAGCAATTACAAAAGCGAATTGATACAATCTTGGCGCAAAAAAATGAATTGGATACGGTATTTGCCTCCATGTCAGAGGGATTAATCACCATAGGTTTGGATGGAAAAATTGGGCACATCAATAGTATGGCTGAAAAGATATTAAAATTGGATGCCGCAAAAGATAAAAATTTTGAAGAGGCCATCAAAGAAGGGCCCGTGGTTCAGTATATTAAAGAGGCCATGAGTCGAGATTTTATTGATGAGCAAGAAGTGCGTATTTATGATGGCAAAAAAGTTACTTTGCGCCTAAGGGGCAGTCAAAAAAAGAATTCCAAAGGGGAAACCAATGGTGTGATCATAGTGATAAATGATATCACTGAGATTGTCTTGGCAGAAAAGCAGCGCCGAGATTTTGTGGCTAACGTATCTCACGAGCTGCGCACACCGCTAACCTCGATTCAAGGTTTTGCAGAAACCTTGATGAACCCTGCGGTGCAAGAGCCCAAAGAGGTAAAAAAGTTTGTGGAGATCATTCATAAACATGCCAATCGTTTGGGAGCATTGATTGAAGATATATTGGCCCTCTCTCGCTTAGAAAAGGATACGGAAAACCAGCAAATCGAACTAACCTACGGGAAATTAAGTAATAGTGTGGAAAACGCCGCAGAACTTTGCCGTAGCAAGGCGGAAAAAATGGGGATTGAGATTGTCACTTCCTGCCCAGATGACATTCAGGTAAAAAGAAATCATCACTTGTTGGAACAAGCCATATTGAATTTGATTGATAATGCCTTGAAGTACTCTGATTCAAAATCCAAAATTGAAGTTTTTGTGGATGAAACAGAAGATTTTTATCGCATCAATGTTCGAGATTATGGTGCAGGGATTTCGCAAAAGCATTTGGCAAGACTATTTGAGCGCTTTTATCGTATCGACAAAGCTAGAACATCCAGCGAAGGCGGCACGGGGCTGGGTTTGGCCATTGTTAAGCATGTTGCCATGGCTCATGGCGGTCATGTGGATGTAAAATCCAATATTGGAGAAGGCTCTACCTTTTCCATAAGCATTCCAAAGCCTACTTGATTTTCATGTACAGATGTAGACAAATCGATTAAAGTGTACCCATGGTTTGGACAAAATCTAGTGAAGGCATTTTTTTTGGTGTTTGTCAGGGCTTAGGGGAGTCTTTTGATCTGAATCCCTGGCTGCTTCGTTTCTTATTGTTGTTTGCCATATTTTTTCTTGGCACCGGCTTTCTGATTTATATATGTTTGGCGCTAACCTTGCCATCCAAAGAGCGGGCGATGGAAGCAAAAGAGGCAAAGATCCTAGGGGTTTGCTATCGACTTTCTCGGCACGGCAATATTGAAGTAGGTTTGCTACGCTTCTTGTTTTTATTCTTTGCTCTTCTATCAGGTGGACTTGTATTGGTCTTGTACGTGGTGCTGCATTTCATTTTAAAGCCAGTTGATGATGATATTGTGATCTAGACCTTGGTAATATTTTTTTTGCTTTTTTTCATGTAATTTCAAATATTTGTAATGCTTGATTGACCCTCTGCGGACTTAAAATGAAAATAATCTTATGCTCGATCAGGGGATTTCGTTTTTTACCAACAACGTAGAGAGCATTATTGGCATTCTTTTTGTCTTACTGCTGCTATTGTTTACGCTTTTGTTTGTGGTTTATTTCACCACCAAACGTAATGGGCAAGAGGAGGCTACAGCCAGTTTTAACGATGAGCTGGAAGCCAATCTTAAAAAAATCTTAGAGTCGGTAGAGTTAAAGTCAGCTGCTCCTAATGCTGAAGACCAGCAAAAGGTAGAGGAGTTAAAGGCAAATCTAGCTGCCAAACTGCAAGAAATCGAAGACTTAAAGGCTAAAATGGCAGAAGAAGGGGAGACTCAGGCAAGCTCTGATGAACTCGATGCCATGAAGGCCAAGGTGCAAGAGCTGGAAGCCAAACTTAGTGAGTATGAAATCATTGAAGATGATATTGCCAACCTGTCTCTTTATAAAGAAGAGAATCTCCAGTTAAAAAAAGAATTGGAAGAGCTGCGCTCGAATGCTCCTGCTAAGAGTGAGCCGGAAGCAGCGCCAGAGGCAGAGCCGGAGGTATCCGCAGAGGAGCCAGCACAAGACAGTCCAGAGGCCGAAGAAGAAGATGACGACATTATGGCAGATTTTGTTGCTGTGGTTTCAACGGAAGATGAAGTAAAAGAAAAAATTGTTAAAAAGCCAAAAGAAGAAAAGCCCGAAGCAAAAGAAGAGCCCCAAAAGGTTGAGCCAGAAGCAAAGGCTACGCCAGCAGATGAGGGGGCAAGTGCTGCCGCACCAGAGCCAGAGGCAGACGATACGGAAGCGAGTCCCGAAGATGACATTATGGCGGAGTTTACGGCTGTAGCCGAACAGGCCGATGCAAAAGTAAATACCGGCAGTGGCCAAGCGCCGGCAGGAGAAGAAAAAGTCTCAGCCAATGAAGGTAATGAGCCGCCGGCAAGCGAAGAAGAGAAGCCAGTCAAAGAAGGCGATGAACCAGAGGCCGCGCCAGAAGCCAATGCCGCAGAAGAGACGGATGCCAGTGCCTCTTCAGAAGCAAGCAGCGTTTTGGAAGAAGAGACCGATCCAGATAAGATATTAAACGAAATGGATGATCTTATGCAGGCTGCGCCAGATAAAGAAGAGGAAAGCGATCAGGAAGAAGAGGACCTCTCCAATAAATTGATTGCAGAATTCGAAGAGATCACTAAGGATGACAATGCTTAATTTACTTTTTTGTGTCGCCATGGCAGGCGTTCCGCAAAAAGACATTCATCACCACTTAAAAGAATCCATAGACGAGAGGCGCTCCTATTTTTCCAATCGTGAAGGGGAGTTGGTAGAAATAATCAACAACGCTAGGGCATCTTTTCGCTTGCGTTATAAGGCCTATTCTACCTTGGTACAATTGCAACCGAGTAAAAAGAATTTGCTCATGGGCCTAGCATCGCATGAATGGTTTATGCGAGATTTGGGTATAAAGCTAGCGGCAAAATACCGTCCCAAATTGGCAAAAATTTATGCCGAAAAGTATTTAACGGACCCTTCTTTGGTGGTGCGTACTTCTGCAGTAAAAATTTTAAAAGAATTGCAGGTAAAAGAGAGTACGGAATCTTTATGGGAAGCCCTACATAGCAAGCAAAATTTTAGGGGACAGCAAAGTCTATGGGTGCGAAAGCATATTGTGAGCGCTCTAGCAAGTTTGCATAGTGGAGATCGACATATGTGGGCAAAGCGCTTTCGTTCCATTTTGGATGATAGGGATGCCAGTTTGCACGCGCATGCACTATATGCTTTGGCAGGTTTGTACCCCAATGGCCCTAAAACCAATCGTACTGAGCCAGTAGAAATTCAGCGCAAAAAGTGGTTGGCGTTTTTAAGCAAATAACATTATTCGCGTTTTTTCATTCTTTCAAAGGCACGCTCTAGGCCTCGGTCAATCTGCACTTCGCGGTCAATGCGATAGAGGATGTTCATCTCTTCAAGACCATCTGATTTTAAGTCTTCCGGTTGTGAAAAAAAATCTCGCTGCAGTTGTACAATCTTTTTTACCCTTACCCGAACTACCGGCTTACTGGCATTGGGAGTTGTTCCTCGTGCTACCTGAACGTTCACTTTGTATTTCCTGCCCCCTGGTGGAACGGGCGGGTGATCTGGCGGTAACCAACCCTCATGCATCTTGATGTAGTCGGTTTCTAAAACTCCCGCATCCATATTGTTTACAGCAATGGGGTAGCGAGAGAGTACAATTTGAATGGCACGCCAAACCCTTTCAAAATCGGCATCATATAGTTTTTGGTAAGGTGGTTTGGGCAGGCCATAGATTTTTTCTTTGGCTGTGTCTTTTTCAAAAAGCACACAGCCACTAAATATAACAATACAAAAAAGATATTTACTGATTCTCAAGAGCATTCTTAGTTAAAAATTCTGCCATCTCATAGGCCTCGGGTCCACTAAGAATTCCCTCATCTTCGTAGCTGGATAGAAAATTTACTTCCCACTTGGTATTGGCCGTTTGGCTCAAAATACTAGCAAGGTTGGGAACCTCTACTTGTTCCACCCAATCTGCTACATAAATGTCCCAAACCACCTCTTCGCCGTAGCCATCCGGCAAGGCCTTTTTAAGTGCAACATGGGTGGCGAGGGGATAGGTGTTATTAGGGGCCGGAGAATTAAAACGCAGCTGATTGTTCTCAAGACGAGGCTTTTCTACAAGCGGCAAATGCGTCATTTGGATTCCGTCTACAGCAGGCATAACCGACAAACTCATGGCTGGATTCACTCTGCGCTTACCATCCACTTCTTCTTCTTTGGCAATCGCACCAAGCACAAAAGGAAGCCCCACACTTGATTGACGTTGTAAGTACTCACTTGTTTGGATCTTTTTTACGTCCGTAGAAAAGAATTTGGAGTTTTCCTCTGTCATTAGAGCGGCAAAATAAGAGAAACCATTTGGCATAAGATTCGGTGCTTTTATCAAATACTTATCATTCATGCTAAATTCGTCTACTTGAATGTCGGCTCCTACCACAGGACCTAAAACATTTAGCTCTCTTCGACCAAACTGTAGGTATTCGAAATGATTGATAAGGCCGGAGAAGTCATTACCGGAGCGCACCTCATCCACCATGGTTTTTAATGGAAACTTTCCATGTAGAGCCACTAAGGAGTATTCTCCTGGAGCGAAGAAAAAAGAGCGATAATCGGGCTTATTAAACTTTATGGTTAAAAATAAGTAGGATTCTTTTTGCTCTGGTAAGGCGACATTGGAGGGGATATTGATTTTTCTTCCCACAACTTCAATTTGGTCCATTTCTGGAGATACAAATTGTGCTAAATCAAATTGAAATATGGAGGAGCGTTTGGTCATGGGTAGTACCAAACCAAAATCCACATAGCCATCTTTTCTTAACTTGCCATATTCAAGGGTTTTGCCTTTTACTTCAATTTTTTGCATGCTCTTACGCATTTGAAACAGGCGCTGATCGGGTGCAAGATTTAGGAAAGAGGTGGGGATATAACCATCGGCAACAAGATGAATGCTTTTGGTGTCCTCCGGTAATTTTAAAATGCCTTCGGCATTGGACTCTATACTTACAAAGCTTTCTTCATTGATATATATACGCGCATTGGCTATGGCTTGTCCTTCTTGGTTCACCACCAGGACTTCCCCTTCACGTAGGTTTTCTTCTGTGTTTGTTGCCTGTTTTTCCGAGGAACAAGATACGATCAATGTTGCGATAGCAAAAATTGCTAACAACTTTTCCATGGCATACTCCCTTCGATTCTTACTTGAATCTAATTTGCCTATGCATAATTGCAGAATGAAACAGCATGAGAGTCAAAAGCTAGTGCATCATTTTACAGAAAGTAGGGAGCTTTGATTAAAAAATAGACTGAATTTTCTGCCAATTGACATATAGACCCATTGGGATTAAACCATGACCCTTAGTGGCGAGGTAGCTCAGTTGGTTAGAGCAACGGAATCATAATCCGTGGGTCGGAGGTTCAAGTCCTCTTCTCGCTACCATAAAAAGCCTAAATCACTTTTGGTGTTTTAGGCTTTTTTTTATTTGAGCGGGATCTTACAGTAGAGACTTCTTGTCCAAGTGCATTATCAAAATTTCCTTTTCATGTGAGCTTATTTATGTAGCATAATATCTGTAACCACAAGGAAGAAGGGGGAATTATGATAGTTAGTATCATTATGTCTTTGGTATCTAGTTTCACATTTGCCAATAGCGACGTAGAAAATAGAATTCACAAGCTGGAGCAGCAGATTCAGCAATTACAAAACAAAAAGGTAGATGCATCCAAGTGTGAGCTAAAAATCACTGGCTACACAGATCGTTGGAATTGGTGCGATAAGGGCTCCATGATGACCGGGGTACGGGCTTTAACTTCGGATCCAAGTAGCTTGCGTGTAGAATGCGCTTTTTATAAAATTGAATGCAGTGACTAAAATAAAAAAGGCAGCCTAAGCTGCCTTTTTTATTAGAATTTCATGGCCTAATGTAAAGTCTCAGGTCTCTCCAATATGATGTTGTTGGCTTCCAGAAATTCTTGAATTTGTACTCGCATATTGCCCAGCTGATGCAACATGGCCTCGGTGGCCTCGTTGGTGACAGCAAAAGCATCTTTGCCTTTCGCATCACTTTTAATCTCTAGGCCTTGGGCCTTAAGAATGTACTCAATGGAAAAGCCTTCTGCAGCTTGCTGATTGATTTTTACATCCACCTCAAGTCCGGGGACCAAATACTTTCGGATCTCTTCTAATTTTTGGTAAAGATGTGCTCTTAGTTCGATGGGCAATTGTTGTGCTAATTGTTTCATTTCATTCATATTACACCTCATCCACTATCAGAAATATGGGGCGTATTCAAAATATGTCAAGACTGCCAAATGGCGGTTTTTTTTGCTTCAGGCAGAAATGAAGCTCGGTAGGCTGTCTCTTGCATGCCATGAATGGCACCCAAATGGATGCCCATATTTTCGTGCGCAATTTTCCATTCATGACTAAGGTCGATATTAAAGACTACGGGATCATCGGAGTTTATTGTGCAAGCAATTCCATATTCATAAAGTTGTTTTAGTGGGTGGCTTGCTAAATCGGGCCAGTTATTTGTAAGAAAATTGCTGGTGGGGCATAGCTCTAGCACAATGTTTTTTTCTTTCACGTATTGCATGATGTTCTGATCGTGAATGATTTGTAAACCATGGCCGATCCTTTCGGCACCTAAAATATCAATGGCATTTTTCACAAACTGCGGTGCCTCGGCGACGTTTTCCTCGCCAGAGTGGCAGGTGACCCTAAGGCCGTGCTCTCTTGCCTTGGAAAACAAAGTTGCAAAATTCCGGCAATCAAAACCCACTTCTTGATCTGCGAGGTCAATAGCTAAAAAAGAATCCTTGTTATGCAGAAAAAAATCCAAACTTTTTTCTGCTTCCAACATACTCTGTGAGCGAACGATGATTCCAATAAAGCCCACCGCAATGGGAAAGTCTTTCTCAGCTTTTTGCACCCCCTTTAAAATGGCGTCGTGAATTTTTTGAAAATCTAGTTTTTGTACGGCACCAATAAAGCTGGGGGCATATCTTAGCTCCAGGATGCGTATGTTTTCTAGCGCTGCATCTTCGCAGGCTTCGTAGGCGATTCGCTCTAGAACTTCGTAGGAGCGAAAATACTCCACAGTTCTCACAAATCTTTGAATCACCTCTTCAAGGCTTTTCATAGGGTGATGAATTTGAAAATGAGTAGCCGCTTCTTGAAGACCCATATTGGCCATTTCCGCTAGGCTAGTGAGTCTGGCGCAGGCTTCAAAATGTCGATGCAATTCCACTTTTTTAAATTGCCGATAATCCATATAGTTTAGGCTAGCAAGTGTCTCATTTTGAGACAAAGAAAAATCAGACTTCGCTCGTGAGCTGTAAATTTCCGATATGCTAAACATTCGCTGTCTAGCGAAAGAAGAGCTTTTGTGCGGGTGACCAAAAGATATTCACTTAGAGGCGGTCAGAAGCCTATAAATAGCCGTAAACAGGCACTTATTTTGCATTATTTATATAGTATAAAAGTCGGGGGGAAGCCATGAAAGAGGTTTATCATTTGAGAAAAGAGCCAAAGCTAGTATTCTTAAATAAGAAGGCTAAGAGGTTCTTTATCAAAAACAAGCGAAATCAAAGAAGAATGCAGATCATTACAGGTTCCATTTTGTCGATTTTTGCCGTGTTGGCTGTGACAAATGAGCATCTGATGAATAAAAACCAGCAAATCATTGCTATGCAAGAGATGCAGCAGAACCAAAGCCGTGGAATCGCAAGTATTGGTAGTATAGGAAATCAAAGCTACCAAAAAGCCTTTCAAGAAAAGGTTGCCATGGAGCTAAAGAATTCCCTTAAAAAAGAAGAGGCCATCTTAGGCAAAAAGCCAAGTAAAGAAGATGAGTTTCTTAAGGGCTTTTTGGCAGGCAATTATGCCATTGAAAAAGACGGAAGCAAGCATCTCAAATTAAAACACAATGGCGGGGAAAAAACCAAAATCTCCAGTATGAATTCGTTATTGTTTCATTTGGTAGAAGCCTTTTATCAAGGTGATTTCAATGAGATCAAAAAAGTTTCCTCAGCGGAAACGCAAACCGAGTTTATAATTCGAGCTCCAAGTGGCGAGGAAGCCACCATAAAAATCGATCATGATGTAGATAAAAGAATCGAATCCATTGAGATGAATTAATCCATAGCTAGACTACAGAACTGCTATATGGGGCCGATAAGCCCTTATGGCAGTAAAAGAAGAGCTAGACCTATCCACAAAGTGCAATAAATTAGCGAACATATATGACCGAATGGCCGCCTTCGTAATTGATTTGTCGGTGGTCATTTTTGCTCACTCTCTTCTAGCGTATTTTATTAAAGCCAAACAAAATCAAGCCTACATTGAAGGCTTTCATTACTCTTTTGCTTTTTGGTTCTTTTTGAATATCTTGTTTTTTTTCTTTTTGTATTTTGTCTACAATTATTGGTCATTGGTTTATAAGGGCAAAACTTTAGGTAAGGCCTATTTTCATATCCGCTTACGAGATATATGGAGCAACAAGAGACTTTCTCACGGGCAGGCATATCGCTATGCCTTTTGGAAATCCTTTTCTTTATTGCTATTAGGCATACCCTTTCTTGCCATACTATATGATGATAAACGTCGTTGTTTGCACGAGAAATTATCTGACAGCGTGAATCTGACCATTAAAAATCGCTACCACTTGCCGCCCAATGAAAGTGAAAAGCAATTCATTCAAGGTATGCTAGCATCCTTTCGCATAGCTTTTGTTTTTTTGCTGATGTTTGCAATTTACCATACAGCTGACGTAGTGGAAAAAGAAGAGAATTTAGCAGTGTTAGAGATGCCTCTAATGCCTGCATGCGAGCAAATTGATGAATACCATGCTAGCAGCAACGGGAAATCGCGCCTAGAAGTGGCTTTGTCTATGTTTGTTTTAAATCAAATTGATTCGGAATGTTTGGAAGTTGAGGCGCAGGCAGCCTTTGACAATCAAGAAGAATTGGCTTTGGCGAATTTTTCCTATTCCCTATTATATCCAGAAAAACGCAGTGAGTTTTTGCACCTGGCTTGCCAACAGGAAGACTTGAGTGATTACTGCCAGCAAAAAAATCAAGAGGATTCCAATGAGATGAATCTGCTTTTGTCGATGTTTTCTAGTTATGAAAGTGGGAATTACCAAGCTGTACACAAGGGTTTAAAACAGCTTAACGATACCTATTTGCGCCCTCACTTGGACTTTTTTCGTTTGAAGTCGCTCTACAATTCTACGGAAAGAGATAAGGTCTTATTTGGACTTAATGCTTTTAAAAGCTCCTTTGATAGTAGGATGTATCAAAATGCCATTGCATGGATATGCAAGCAAAATATGGGGAACAATTGTGATACGCAGTCTATGGCATGCCAGGAACTCGGAGATATGCAAAATTTTGTTGGTGCCGCTAAGCAAGTGCAGATTAGTTACGTAGATTTGAGAGTATGCAAAGGGATCAAATCTGCCTTGCCAATTAGTTTTGATGATAGTGTGCGGGATTATTATTACGCCAAATGGGTGCAGGCTGAAAGAGGCAATAATGAGGAATTAAAAGAACTGGTTTTGTCTCGTCTTAGCCCGATAGAGGTAAGGCAGGCTGCTTACCATGCTCTAAACCCTAATCAGGATTTGGAGATTTACTATACGCATTTGGAAGAGGGAGAAGACAAGAGGCAACCAGCAAGTGAGGAACCCTAATGCTACTGCCTTTCTTTTATGGTTTTCGCCCTTTAATATACTATCCCGTAAGTCTGCTCTTGCTAGTAGTGCAAATTTATTTTTTTGTATCCACTATGACAGAGCAAAAAGTAGCACAGTATCAGCGCCAAAATATTTTGGAAAAACCATTATTTAGTAAGGAAACTTCTTTTGTCTATGGCAAGTGGATTCAAAGCAACTCAAAGGATTATCCGGGCTCGCACCATCGCTTTCATGATTTAGCACGAGGTGGATCGGATACTTATCGACTGCTATTAACCTCATTGGCAATTCAAGATGCCAGCTTTCGCCGGAATATTGCTAGCGCAGAAACTTCTGCCAATACGGTGATGGTAGAGGACTGGAAAAAGGACTGGCAAAACCTGATGCAAATAGAAAGCAATATGCCGATATTTGATTTGGGTTTTAAATCGGGTGATTTTTCTTGGAAAAATCTTTTTTCTTACCAATTTTTGCATGCTGGATTTCTTCACTTTCTTATGAATGCATTTTTCTTTCTCTTGCTGGCACCGCTTGTGGAGGCAGCCATGGGCTCAGTAATATTTTTGTTTGCCTATTTATTTAGTGGTGCTTTTGCGGCGGTTTTCTATTTTTTCCTGCATGGTAATTCCATGACTCCGCTTGTGGGGGCAAGTGGATCGGTATCCTTTATGTTAGCCTTTATTTGTATCTACTTGTTTCGGCAAAAGATTCATTACTTTTATTGGCTGCTTCCTAAAAAGGGTTACTACGGCTTTTTAAAGCTGAGCCCCTTGTGGGCCTTGGCCATATGGTTGGTAACGGATTTGGCAGCAGAGCTGTCTGCTACCACCTTTGCTTCGGTTGCCCACAGCGCCCATTTGGGTGGGATGGCTGTAGGCGTAGTATTGGGCACTATATACTTCCACTTAGATCGAGTCCGAGGAAAGCAAGACTTTCTCCTCCGGCGCGAAACCTCTGCGAAGAGTGTTTTCACTAACTAGCCGTGCATCCATAAACTGTTTTAAGTAATCTGGGCCACCGGTTTTATTGCCAACCCCTGAGAGTTTGTATCCGCCAAATGGATGCCTTTCTACCATGGCAGCCGTACAACCTCGATTGATGTAGCAGTTTCCAACATCAAAATATTTTTTTGCATATTCAATATTGGCTGGCGAGCGTGAATACAAGGCCCCGGTTAATGCGTAGGGGGTTGCGTTCGCCATACGAATTGCTTCTTCAAAAGTCTCACTTCGAATGATAGCCAAGACGGGGCCGAAAACTTCTTCTTGCGCAATATAATCATCTACATTGACGTCAGTGAAAATTGTGGGGGCTATATAGAAGCCTCCCGTAGGTGCTTCGCCCTGATAAAGGAGATGGTTTTCTTGTTTGGCTTTCTCAATCATGGACATGATTTTATCTCTTGCTGCGGCGGAGCTAACGGGGCCTAGAAAGGATTTTGGCTTCTCTGCTGAGCCAATGGCAATGCTCTTGGTTGCTTCCACAAGGCGATCCAATAAACGTTCATAAATATCGCCAACCACTATGACCCGTGAGCAAGCGGAGCATTTTTGTCCCGCAAAGGCAAATGCCGAGTAGACGATACCAGCCACTGCTTCATCTAAATCGGCATCAGAATCCACCACGATGGCGTTTTTGCCACCCATCTCGATTAGGCAGCGCTTTACATTTCGTTGGCCAGGAAGGGTTTTTGCAGATTTTTCTACGATTTGTAGTCCTACTTCTTTGGAGCCGGTAAAGGCAATGGTAGAGACTTTGGGGTGTTCCACGAGGTAGGCGCCTACCTCTTCTCCGTAGCCAGGCAGAAAGTGTAAGACGTCTTTAGGAACGCCCACTTTTTGCAGCATTTGCATCAATACCGCGGCAATTACAGAACTCTCTTCGGCAGGTTTCATCAATACGGTATTGCCGGTTACAAGTGCGCCAACGGTCATGCCAGTCAAGATGGCCAATGGAAAATTCCACGGAGCAATCACCAAGCAAACACCGCGGCCTTGAAATTGGTACATGGAGATTTCTCCGGGCGCGCGGCCCACTCGTTCAGGTTTGCTTAAGCCGCGCATATCTTTGGCGTAGTAGCGACAAAAATCAATCGCCTCGGTTACGTCGCCATCAGCCTCTTTCCAAGTCTTACCCACTTCACGAACAATTAGGGCATTGAGCTCAAAGCGGCGTTGTAGCATTTCCTCGGCCAAATCATCTAGATATTGCGCCCTTCGAAGGGGATCTTCGTAGCGCCATCTATGCCAAGCCTGCTCGGCAATTTCGATAGCCTTCTCGGCCTCCTGTTTGCCGGCAATGGAAACTTTGCCCACAATATCTTCTGTGTTCGATGGGTTTAGGCTCGTAATGCTTTGACCCGTATGAATCTTTTCACCGTTTATAATTACCGGAAACTCCTCTTGGTACATTTTTTTGGAGGCGTCCAAAGCAGTCTGCATTTTTTGGCGGTTTTCTGCGATGACAAAATCCAGTAGCGGTTCATTATAAAAGTCCGCCTTACGCTGAGGTTCGCTGGCAGAGGCTTGCATAAAATTTTGTGGATCTTGCAGGAGTTTTTCTGTTTCCTCGCCCTCCACATATTTTGAGCGCAAAAAAGATTCGTTCGAAGTGTTTTCTAGTAAACGTCTAACCAAATAAGCCATACCCGGGATTAATTCGCCGATGGGAGCATATACTCGAACGCGATAGCCCATTTTTACCAAAGCTCTTTTAAAATCATCCGCCATGCCATAAAGCATCTGTATTTCATAGGCGTTTTTAGGGATATTATTTTTTTCTGCGTATACCAAGCATGTTGATAGAGAGCGTACATTATGGGAAGCAATGGCTATGTGGATGTGTTGGTAGTTGCTTAAAAGAAGTTTGGCACACTTTTCATAGTTGGCATCACATTCGGCTTTGTTGGTATAAACAGGGTAGGGCCATAGTTTTTGCTCGGAGTCTACCGTTTCGTAGTCCCAATAGGCTCCCTTTACTAAGCGAACAGTAATGGGTGTGCCTCGCTGCTTGCAGTAGGCAATAAAGTCATTGGTGTCTTTTTCAGAATCACGCAAGTAGGCCTGAATGACTAAGCCAAAGTGTGGGTAGTTGCGAAATTCCTCTTCCATAGCAAGCTCTTTAAAGACCTCAAAAGTAAAATCCTTGATCTCGTATTTTTCTAAATCTAGGTTGATGAAAATTTGCCGTTCTTTGGCAATTTGAAAAATGGTTCTTAGGCGCTCTTTGGCAATCTTTTTGGATTCTTCCCAGGCTTCTAATTTAATCTGTGAGTAAAGGGCACTTATTTTTACCGACACGTTCACCGAGGGGATTTTGCCAAGGTGATTTTCATCTATTAGGGGGCGGTGCTCCCATTTTTGCGACAACTTATGTAGGCCTTGAATTAGATCAATGTACTGATTTTGATATTCCAGCGCTTCCTTTTCATTTAGGCAGGCTTCTCCAAGTAAGTCTACGGTGAAGGTGATATCTTGTTTGCGTAATTTCTCCAGTGCATCGATGGAGGTGTCAGCGTCTTCACCGACAATGAACATTTTTGCCATTTGCAGCACATTTTTTTTAACCGTTGTAGCCAAAATACCCGGAGCCAATGAACCAATGCCAACGCCAAAATTAAATATCGAGGGTAGTTTGTCTCCGGATTCTGCAAAGTATTCTTTAAGGTGACGGGAAACTTCGCTACTTTTTTGCAAATAGGGGAGTACATCCACAAAACGAAACATCTGTGTTTTAAACTGTTCATTGCGCATCGACCATTCCATGACTTTGCCGTACCACCAATCTTTGTTGAAGATACTGTTGCCGGACTCGTTTGCTTGTTGAAAAATTTCTTTGCCTTTTTTTAGAATCTCTTGCTGCTCGGACATAATTCCCCCAATGAAACTGGAAAAGTGTGCTGGAAGGGGCAAGCCAAATCAAGTAGAAATCATTGCAAGCTATGCATTTTTCTCTTTGCCTAGGGCAAAAGAATTTACTAGTTTTTGCGCATGGGAAGTTCCGAGCGAGTGCATAGATTTATTGCGGAAGATGGTAGTTTGCGGGCTGCTGCCCTGTGCGCGCCGCATATCGTTTCGCAAATGCAAGCCATTGCGAATATGTCGCCCTTAGCTACCATTGCTGGAGGGCGGTGCTTGTTAGGGGCTGCCCTATTGGCAAGTAGGCAAAAAGATGACCGCTTAAGTGTGCAATTTGCTGGGAACGGCCCCATAGGCAGGATTTATTGTGAGTCCGCTTACGATGGCAAAACAAGGGTCAGCATGGAAAACCCGGGCGTCGATTTGCCTTTAAAAAATGGCAGCTTTGATGTTTCTGGCGCATTGGGGATTGGCTTGCTGACTGTCACACAAATAGCGAAGATGCATTCGCAATCGTACAAAGGCACAGTCATTATTAAAACAGGGGAAATTGGGGAAGACATTGCCTTCTTCCTGCAGCAGAGCTTTCAAATACCCTCCATAGTTGCCCTGGGAGTCCATCTAGACAAAAACGCGCAGGTAAATGCAGCTGGCGGCGTCCTGATTGAATTGATGCCGGGACACAAGGAAGAGGACGTTCTGCGTTTGGAGCAAAATGTGGCAAAATCTCGCGGCATTTCGGATTTGCTCTTGCAAGGGGCTAGTGCAGATGATTTGGTAAAAGAATTTACCGGCGATAAAGTCATTAAGAAAATCGATGCGGCAGAGCCGCTAATTTACTCCTGTCATTGCTCCAAAGAAAGAGTGGAGAAGTCCCTTGTTTTATTGGGCGATAAAGAAGTGCAGGCGCTCATCGACCAACCAGATATGGCGGAGATACGCTGTGATTTTTGTGGTCAAACCTACCACCTTTCCAATGATGATCTACAGATGCTCCTAAGCGATACCTCGGTGCATTAGAATTTTTCTGTTTTTTTGACTTCGTGGGGCGGGCAGCTGACAGCCAATTCCTTTGCGCTAGAGGGCCGTTATAAGTGCGCCTTATTTTAAGTATTATTATATATAATTATACATAGTGAAATAAGAACAAATTAAAAGGGTGTTAAGAAGAAAGTTCTTGTCATAGTATAAATAAATTTATAGATTGGTTTGCAAGAGGACCAAGATTCGGTCTTCCATCCAGGCTCCCTTCAACGACCGTTGAGACCTAGAGCCACCAAATCCTACCTAAAATTCACTTCTCTAAAGGGGCTAACCAAAGCCCTCTGCCTTTTTTTTGCGGCTTCCTGCATTTAGATACTCCTGGCGGACAATTCACGGCAGGGCTTGTTTAACAAAAATTGTCGATTTTTACCGGAGCTGACTTCTAAGTCCACTAGCTTTGATCTGAGCTGGAATCCTACTTGCTTTAAAAGGAAGTGAGGAGAAAAAATGAACCGCTTAATTGTCTTACACTTGTTGTTAAGCCTTGTTTTAACTATTGCTGCTTGTGCACCAGAGATCGAACCAGAAGAGTCTTGTAATTTCATTCAAAATTCTTACTCGCGCCGAGTTTCTTGGGGCAAGGTGGAACTCAAGGTCGGAATCGAGGACAAATTTCCGAGTCAATACTATGAGTCGCTAGAAAGGGCGATGAAGGTTTGGGATCAGGAAAGGCCTTATAATATGTTTCATGGTCGACCATTGATTTTGTCCAGCGAAAATAAAGATGCTGTGGACATTATGCTGCTCTGGAAGGAAAAGTGGCAGTCCAAACCCAGCGAGCAAGCCAAAACAGCCGTGCAGTCGCAAGGCGATTTTATTCAAAAAGCCGATATATTTTTTAATGCAAACAAAACCTTTAGTGTGAACGGGGAAGGCGGCATCAATATGAAGTCTCTCATGATTCATGAGTTGGGGCATGCCTTGGGACTAGATCATATAGATTTTCCGGAATCCGTCATGTACCCCACGTTGCCAGAAAATATGGAGCGCACCACCTTGTCCGCCATTGAAAAAGAGTCCCTAGGTTGTGAGTATTAAAGATGAAAATAATGCTAGGTTTAAAAAATGACTGTAAGGAAATTTAAGTTGTTGCCATACTAATCTAACGATTATCCTGTTTAGAAGGAGCTATTATGCAGATGATCGTAAAAAGAGGAGCGAAATTCATGAAATTTGGCGAAGCCAGATCAAAAATTGCAAATATGTATCCTAATTTACAGGCATGGTTATTGGGAGATGAGACCTATCCCCGCCAAGATCTTGTTTCTGAGAGCTTCCAACGGGATCTGCAACCATTGATTGCCATGAAAGAGACCATGCAGCAGCTAGAGATTCGAACAGCCAAACTGCATTATATGATACAAGAAATTCGCCCAATAATTAAGAAATCCTAGACAAATGCGATTCTAATTCGTTTTTTGCTATTTCCGCTTGTATGCAAATTCTATTATAAATATCCTTGCCACATGTACGATACGAGACTTTACCAAGAACATTTAAACCGAGTCTCGCGCTCCTTTGCGAAAAGCATCGAGATGTTGGACGATCCATTGCGCCACTACGTGTCCTTGTCTTACCTTTTGTGCCGAATGATTGATACCATAGAGGATGAAAAGCAGCTTAGCAAAGAGCAGCAGAAGTTAGCATTTGAAAAATTAAAGGCCGCCCTAAATTCTCCTGAAAGAAAAAGTTATTTTTTAAAGCTGATTCGTGCCTTGCCTTGGTCCGAGAGCGCTGAAAAAGCATTGATGATGGATAGCCCAATCTTTATTGATGACTTTCACCGCCTGCCGCTGCCGATTAAAAACCACATTCGCGAGTTAAGCTTTCAGATGATGGATGGCATGTGGCACTTTTTAAATCAAAGTGAGAAGGGCAAGATTCAAATCCGCGATCATAATGATTTAAATACCTATTGTTTTTTTGTAGCGGGCGTAGTTGGCGAATGCCTAACAAAGATGGTGGCCAATATGGAAGAGCGTTGGGGAAAAACCAAAGGTTTAGTAGCAAAATCCCACGCTTTCGGTTTGTTTTTGCAAAAAGTAAATATCTTAAAGGATCAATGGAAAGACGAGAAAGAAGGACGCTTTTTTGTGCCCAACCGCAAAGAGGTCTATCAAAATTTATTGGGTCATGCCCGCGATTCATATGATTATATTTGCAGTATTCCCTCGGCGCAAAAAGCCTACAAAGTATTTTGTTTGTCTGCATTTTTGTTAGGTCTGCAAACTATTAAGAGGCTAGATCACCAGCAAGTGGAAAAGAATGTAAAGGTGCCAAGATTGAAGATGGTGCAGCTATTTATGAATTTAGAAGGTTTTGCCAATTCAAACCATAAATTAACCGAATACATTGAAGAAAATTTCCCTGAAATATTAAGAATCCAGCGCCCGATTAGAATGGATTATCAAGGGGTTCAAGCCATATTGAATGCCTAGAGTTTTTTCAATACAAAGTGCATGATGCCGTCTTCGTAGTATTTTTGAAAATCTTCCGTATCGACTTGGGCATTTAGGGGTATCACTTGGTGAAAGCTCTGCACTTTGGAGGATTCAATTTTACGGCCATTTTCATCGATCTTTTCGCGAAATTCTCTTTGTCCCGTAACATTGATTTGTCGTGATTGTATGCGAACTTTAATGTTTTCGGTTTCATGTTTCGGAATTTTAATTTTAAAATTATAGGTTCTAGGCCCCTCTTGTAAGAGAGTGGGGAGGGTAGTGGTTCTATAAAAAGGGTCTTCCGAAATGTCTTTGTATTTTGCTACATTTTCTAAGAATTCTCGTTGTTTGTTAATCAATGCTTTTGTGTAAAGCTCCTCTTTATTCCTTAGTTGCTGTTCATGATTGCGGTTGGCCACTGCTTTTTCTTGCTCATGCTCTTTGTGCAGACTGGCCAACATGCGGTCATTTTCTTTTTTCTGAAATTCATAGCGCTCTCGAAAGTTTTTATCAATGGCGGCTAGTCTTTCATTGTGATCTTTGCGCGCCAGATCCAATTCTTTTTCATGTTCCTGCTTAAGTTTTAACTCTTTTTCATCGTAGGTTTTTTCATTTTCATCTAATTTGTTTTCGCGAAGCTTTTTTTGTTCCGCCACTTCGGCTCGGTGCTCATCCCGGAGCTTATTGCTGACCGCCTGGTAGCGCTGGTTTTCTCGCTCGACTGTGGACTTGTGCTCTCCCGTTAACTGGCGGTATTCCTGCTCTTGTTTTAATTTGGTTTCTTTGTAACGCTTTTGAAACTGTTCTTGCTGGGTGGTGTAGACTTCATTTTGTTGTTTTTGGTTTTCTTGAATGCGCTCAGCATGGGATTCTTGCATGCGAGCGATCTCGGCTTTATTTCTAGTTTTTACATTCTCTTCAATGCGTTGGAATTCTTTTGTCTGCTGTTCGGCTTCTTTTTCATGCTTGGCACGTATATTTTGCAAGCGTTCATTTTGCTTGTAGGAGACTTCACGTTGGTCCTCATTGCCCTTTTCTTTTATTTCGGCAATATTTTTGCTGTAGCGCTTTTCCAATTCACGGGTTTGCTCGGTTAAATCCTTTTCCAGTTTTTCTAGGCGGTCTGCATGCTGATTTCTGGCTCGCATATATTGCGTATCCCGTGCGGATCGTTCTTCTGAAATTCCTTCTTTTTGTTTTCTTTGCGCTTCTTGGTATGCCAAGCGCTGGCGACGCAATTGTTTTTTGTAGTTGTCTTCCAATTGCTTGGATTGTTCCTGGGCACTGGCAACTCGTTCTTGATTAGCTTTTTGGATATGATTGACACTGGCCTCACCATGCTTGTTCAGCTTTTTTTCGCGTTCCGCATAATCTTGGCGAGTGCGACGCAGACGGTCCTCGCCTTGCTCAATGATATTTTGCCGTTTGTTCTCGTAATGCTCTTGCAGACGCTGCATTGCCTCGGCATCTTTGCTTCTAATTCCTGAAGCCAAACTCACCCTCCTGGTAGTATTATTATACCTCTTTAATATTTCAGGAATTAGTTTTCTGTCTGGGAACTGGGCAATCGTCCTGCGGGTTGTTTCGGATTAGGACAATAGGCCTTGTAATTCGAAGTATCCCCATAGCATTTCCATGAATCAATATAAACCACTTCCTGATTCTGCGGAACATGAAAGTATTCAGGGTATTGTAAGTGATCTAGTGTGGAGACTACTTCGCGCACCTTTTGGCCATTGTTATCTAAAATGTCTAACTGGTAGACACGGTATTCAGCTTGTAAGAACAAAAGACCTAACAAAGACCAAAGCATATGGATTTTTCGGAAACTGGACCTTTTTCTTTAAGGATTTTTTTGAAAAATTACCGATAAAGCTTTGAGATTATGATGGATGATAAAGAATTAGAATACATACTTGGAACCGGCATAGAAGAGTTGGAGCGATTGGCCATTCAACATCGGCTTTGGGCTTCGGCTACCAGTGCAGCATGGGACCGAGCAGGAATAGGGCTTGGTCATAGCGTTTTAGATTTTGGCTGCGGCCCAGGTAATGTAAGTTTTGATTTGGCCCAGTTGGTGGGGCGTGAGGGCAAGGTTTATGGCATCGATCAGTCGCGCCGCTTTGTGAACTATGTGAATCAGCAGGCAAAAAACAACCACATTCCGCAAATAGAGGCACGCTTAGGTTCCGCCGAGGAAGTAGCGGCCATTTTTCCAGAAAAAAATAATTTCGATTTTGTTTACGCTCGCTGGCTTCTATGCTGGTTGCCAAATCCAGAAAGAGCCATAGAGCAAGTTTTCCAACTATTGAAACCGGGTGGAAAATTTATCATTCATGATTATTTTAACTGGGGCACTATGGCAATGGCTCCTAGGTCGGCCGCTTTTGAAAAAGCGGTACGTGCTTGTGTAGAAACCTTTGATGAGGCCGGAGGCGACATAGAAATAGCCGCCCGCTTACCCAAAATCTTAAAGGAACAAGGTTTCTCAATTTCACACAAACAAGTGCATCAAAAAATTGCCTGGGGCGGCACCTATGGCAGTGACGTTTGGTGGATGATCACCTTTTTTCGTAATTTTGTGCCGAGATTAAAAGAGATGGGCAAACTTAGTGGTGAAGAGGCCGAGGAGGTCTTTGGGCTTATGAAGGAGCTCGAAAGCAACGACGAAGTGTTTTGTACTTGCCCACCTTTATTTGAGTTTATTGCCACAAAATCTTAGTGCAATACTTTTACTTCTTTAACGGAGTTTTCTAGTAGGTTGAAATAGGTCTCTACCAAAAGCTCAAAAGTCTTCTCATCCAGAGAATTCATATAATCAATTTTGTCTTGTAAGCTTTCTTGGGCAATAAAATCTGCTAGTAGGGCTTGCATTTTCTTTAGCTTGTTCATGCTAAACTCTTTTGTCTGCTTTGCTTTTGGTCTGCTTAGAACGCGAGCAATGTCGCGGTTTTCAAACAAGAGGTGAATGCCCTTCATTGACTGATGTAACAAGAATTCGAGTTGGTCCAACTTATCTAATTGAATTACTTTTTCCATTCGGCCTCCCTGCCTAATCTCTCTTTTACAAGAGTCTTCCTATAATTATTTTTCTAAGTCTTGCAGATGAAAGCAAGGTGAAATCTTCAACAGATGACGATTCTCGTCAATTATGGTTGATTCCACTTAGAAAGGCGATGACAATAATCAAGAGGTTAGGCGTTGACGAAGCATAAAACGAAGAAAAAAAGTGCAAAAAAACCAGCCGTAGGTCGAGGCAGCGCAGCTGCTCCCGAAGAGATCGTGATTGATGCTGATAAAAAACTCATTTTTAAAAATGAGGGAGATTTATACAAGCACTTTCAAAAGGAAATTCTGAGTTTGGAAGAGGTTTTTTATAAGTCCTATGATGAAAAATCAGACATTCAAGAAGAAAACTTCAAAGAATACGAAGATTTGTTGGTGGATACATTGGCGCAACCAGATTATGTGCTAACTTCGGATCTTTTAAAAAATCAAAATGCTCGGCATTTTACCAAAACCTACGAGTCCACCTTAAATGGCGATGCCGTTTACTATATAGCTGTTGCCTATGTAGTAGAAGAAGAGCCTACCTTTGTTTTCATTCACTTTCCAACGAAGTCGAAGGATCTTTATGATCTGTTTTCTAGTGGGGAAGTCCTATACGATGCACAAAAAGAATACGAAGAGGGCGATGCCCTATCCGATGGTGATGAGTTGGCGGTAGGCCTTTATACGGCCATGCTAAAAATTCGCTCCGATAAAGATATTCCAGAAAGTGACTTTGCTAACTATCGACATTATCGCGATGAGGGAATTGAAGAGCCGGATGAGATTTGGCGTGACCCCGATCTTCAGGGAAATGTTTTGGTAACCTTTATAAAAGATTATAGCGATGCGGATATGGATTTGTTTTATTTGTCCGTAGCGGTGGAAGACAAAATGAGTGACTCCCACGTGCTGCTGTTTTCTTTTCCCACCAATGATAAGCATTTGGTGGACCGATATCGGCATGGTGAAAATTTGCATGCAGAAGAGATCGAAACTTCGGATAGTCATTGATGATGCAAAAGTTTTTTAAATCTTTCCTTCTTTTATTGCTTGCAGCTTGTAGCACTACTAGGAGTGCTAAAAATCTTAATGAAAAGCCGCAAGTTGTAAGTGAGGATCAAGCCTACGAATTGGCATTGAAGCCCCAAAAGGGTGATCGAATGCGGCATCGCTACCATGTGGTGAGCATTACGCGCACCTTTGATGGCAGTAGTGTGGCGCGTGAAAAAGAGGAAATTACGGATTTTGTGGTAGAGCAATTGGTAAAGCGAGTGAATGACAAAACCGCCCTTTACGTGATCACTGTACCAGAGAAAAATGGCGTAATGGATTTGCACGACTTGGTGATGCCGCGAATCGGGGAGACGCTTAGACTGCACCTGGCTCCCAATGGCAAAGTTTACTACGCCGAAGGGTATGAGACCCACTCGCCCTTTTATTTGTCACCCATTTCCTTGCCCGATAAAAAGGTGAAAGTCGGAGATACTTGGGTTTTAAAAGAGGAGTGGAAAAACGACAAAAGCGGTATGCCCATGCAGATAGACCTAGTGAGTATATTAAAAAATATTTACATATCTGGCGGTCGTAAATACGCAGAAATCGAAACCTCCGGAGAGGTCAGTGTGCCGCTTTTGGGAAGACAAAAAGTAGATTTTTCTAGCAATGTGGTGGGGCGCCTATTGATCGAGCTACAAAGCGGCAATGTAGTGTGGTCGGAAATACGAAATTATGAAACGCTGGAGTATCCAGAGGCCAAGGTGAATGTGCGCACCTGCATGGAAATGGTCATAGAAAAACCCGAAAAGCTGGTCTGGCCTTGGGCTCTGAAACCCAATTGTGATCCTGCTGAAGAATTTGTCTATTCCATACCTGGAAACTAATTCAAAACCATATTTTATAAGAAATACTCATTTGGGCTTTTCTGTATATTCCCGATTTCGAAGCCGTTAGATTTGCCCTATGGGGTTGGGGACGTTTTTACTATCATTTGCATTTGCCATTCAATGTAAAACAATATTTCAGCCAACGAATTTTGATGCCTATGCCAGCAATGCAAGCTCCCGTGCTAGCATCAGGGACTCCATACACGCCCTCAAGACTTTGCAGACAGGGCTATTAGCAGAACGGACAAATCCAAAATCTTTATATCGGAATTCGAAGTACAATCTGGTTTTTATTGATCAGCAGTTTGCCAAGCACATAGACACCGCTGAGCGTCTCTTATCGTATAAGATCATTTCCTACAAAGAGTATACGGATTATTTTTTACGCTATATTAGTTTGTCCTCATTTTTACCCAGTTCCGAAATTCTTCGTGTACTCACGGATGATGGCCGCAGGCCTCTGTCCAAGTCCGCGGTGCATATGCAAAAAGAGATTGTCGACTCCCTTCTTTACATTCCTTATGCCAATTTGAAACGGCAAACAAAGACGTATCGCTTGGGTTTTGAAGAGAGCGTAAACTTATCTAGCCTTGATTTTCAGCGGCTTTATTTTACTTACCGAACACCAAGTCTAGAAGCCATGTCAGAATTTTATCGCAAAGGTGTTTTGCCAATAGGCCTTACAGAAAAAGTGCAAAGCTTTGATGGTTCTATGTTGTCTTTGCCACATCGATTTTCACGCCATGATTTGCAGCATGCAGCTAGGTTTGCCAAAGAAATTGAGGTTTTGGCAGAGTCTCAAGGGTTAAGCAACAAAGACTTTATGCGCCAGTATTCGCTGTGGCTCAAAACATATATGTCAAAAGCCCGTAAGAAATTAACAAAGGCGGAATACAAAATACTAGAAGTAGTGGTCTTTGCTAAGAATCATGAATCCTATGACCTATTCTATCCACGGAGCAGTGGAAAACTTTATGATGTAAGTCTAAGTCAAAAAGAAATTGATCGATACTTAAGATTTTACCCGCCAAGTCGTAGTGGGGTTTTGGACAATATTGATCTAGATGTGGCTATTTTAAATGTTCTTCGCTATCTAGAACCCTAAATTTCAATCCAGGTTACCCCATCGCCACCTTGGCTTTTGTCGGCAATATGCCATTTTTTAATAAAGTCGGAACGAGAACAAAAAGTGCGTACTGCCTTTTTTAAAACCCCTGAGCCGTGACCATGCACAACCTGGATGCGATCACTGCCTTGCCTTAGGGCTTCGTCCACTTCCACTTCTAGGGCTTGTAGAGCTTCCTCCATGGTCATGCCGCGAATGTCGAGCTTGCGGTCTTCAGAGGCGAGTTTTTTTGAAATGGTATAGGGGTTAATTTTTGCCGCTTTCTCGCCTTCATGTCTTTGTAGAAAACGAAAGTGCAAGCTTAAGTGCATGGAGTTGCTAAGGACTTGTACTTCACCTTTTTGATTGGGCCGGCTTTGTACAATGCCGCGCTTTTGTAAACTGGTAATGAAGACTTCTGTTCCTGGAGGAAAGTGCTCGGCAAAGTCCTCGGCTGTGATTTCTTTACTTTCTGGTGCCTTGATAATCTTAGGAAGATCTGCTTTGAGTTCAAAGACGTTGGCAGCTTTATTTTTCTTAGAATCCTCCAAAAACTGTTCCAGGCGTTTTTCAGCGGCCTGTGTTAGCTCTTCCATGGCTTTTTGTTTTTGTTTTTCAAAATTTAAAAGTTTGGCTTCGTATTCGCTTTTTAGTTTTTGGTTTTCTTTTTGCAAGTCTTCTAGGTGAGCTTCCTGCTCCATCAATCTTTGTTTGGTGATTTCTAAAGATTCCATTTGTCTATGTCGTTCTTTCCAGTCCTCCGACAAATATTCGTATGCCTCATGCAAAATATTTTCGGGTACTCCCAATTGTTTTGCTGTTTTTAAGGCGAAGGAGGAGCCAGCAAGCCCCATTACCACTTTATAGGTGGGCAAGCCTCGAGTTTCATCAAAATCCATGCTGCCAATATTCACACCGGATTCACTTTTCCATCCAGATTTTAATGGTCCTAAGTGCGAGGTAGTTAAATTAAAAATTTTCCTATCGGCATAATTTTGTAAAAAGGCCCTGGCAATGGCGGCGCCCTCTTCTGGATCGGTGGATCCGCAAATCTCATCAATCAATATTAAGTCCTTTTGACTTCTTGCTGCAAGAGAGTCTTTTAGCTCCTGGATATGGGCTGCAAAGGTGGACAGTCCTTCTCGAATATTCTGTGAGTCACCAACGGAAATGTATATATTTTCTATGAATGGAATTTTTGAAGAAGCTTCTGCGCATATTGGTAGCCCGCAGGCAGCCATACGGGCTGCAATGCCTAGAGATTTTAGCAATATGGTTTTACCGCCGGCATTCGGCCCAGAAATCAATAAAACTGGCTCTGTGTGGGAGATGCGTAGCGAATTGGATACTACCGAATGTCCTTGGTAAACCAATAGTGGATTGCGCAATTGCACCAGATCGAAGTCGTCAGAGAATTCAAATTTCTGCCCATCAATTCGTGTGTTAAACTTCGCCAATGTAAAATAAAAATCCAAATCCAGAAGAAGCAAAAAGGAATTTTCAATTTCCGTTATTTTTTCACGTAATCTTTGCGAGATCTCTTTGAGTAGCCGTTCCATTTCGGCTTGGATGGCCAATTCAATTTCGCGTAATTTGTTGTTCGCATGTACTACAGATTCTGGCTCTATATAGATGCTTTGTCCGCTATTGCTTACGTCATGAACGATACCCTTAAACTTGCCTTGCATGCCGTGTTTTACCGGTACAACCCAACGTCCATCACGGGTGGTAACAAACTTGTCTTGCAAGTATTCCTCTGGTCCATGTTGGTGCAAGATGTTTTTTAATAGCCCCTGAATTTCACCGCCCATTTTTACTTTCTCCCGATTTAGGCGTGTAAGCTCTGGAGTGGCATCCATAAGGACATTGCCCTCAGAATCAATCGATTTAACTAGTCGGTCAAAAAGCGGTTTTAGGTTCTCAACACTAAAGGAATTGAGCCAAGTATTTTCGCTTTGCTCAACTAGCTCATAAACATAATCGACCTCAGATAAAAATGAGCGCACATCTTTGAGCTCTAGAGGACTAAGTATGGCTTGTTTTCTCAGTCTTTGAATCCAGTAGCGAACCAGATCTAGGCTGCTTAAGCTTAAGTGTGCTTCTGTAAGAGCCTCTTGGGCATCAAGGATACTCTTTACTTGTTGTTTGGCGGCGGCGGGGGAGCTTGGCGATAAATCTTGCAAACGAGACTTGGTGATCTCATTTTTTGTGTGGGAGGAAATCGTATTTAATATTTTTTGCCAATCAATTCTTTGTAACATAGTCAGAAATTTCGCTTACGAATGTATAAAGTCAATGTAAGCCAAATAACTAGCAAAATGTAGGGCTGAATACCAGCAGATTTTGTATACCAGCTTGTTCTGGGCGATTGTTGATAGGAGATGTCAAAGTAGTAGCCCTTTTTTTCGCGTAATTCTGACATTTCAAGTACCTTGCCGCTGGCTTCTATGGCCGTGCTGATTCCGGTATTGGTTGCGCGTACCAAAGGCCTGCGAAATTCGATGGCGCGTGCTAGCGTCATATACATATGTTGGTAGGGCTCAAAGGTATTTCCAAACCAAGAATCATTGGTAACATTTAGTAAAAGGGTAGCACCGTTTTTAACGGACTGAGCTACATAGTTCGGGTATAAACCTTCGTAGCAAATTTGTGGTCCCATAACAAAATCATTATTTTGTCTAAAAACAGTGGAGCCTTCACCGCGGCCAAAATGGGATATTGCGGGTATATACTTTTCTACTAATCTTCGCAGCTTTGGACGGTTTTCCGTTCCAGGAAAATATTCGCCAAAGGCCAATAGATGGTGCTTGCTATACATATCTTTCATGATGCCGTCGCTACCTATATAGCCAATGCTATTAAAGATTTGATCGCCGCGATAAGAGTATACCCCTGTGATAATAGGAGTTTGAAATTCTCGAGCAAGATCGGCAATGCGTCTGGTGTATTGCGAATTCAGTCTGCCTAAATTCATAAATAGAGGCATGGCCGTTTCGGGCCAAACAACATAATCCGCGGCTCGATTCGTTAAATCGTTTCGGCTTAAGTTTATATATTCATCAATTATATAATCTTTGTATCGTCCTTTTTGCTCTGCCTTGTGCTTGAAGAAGTTTCCTATATTGGCTTGTGCAATATAAAAAGTAGTCTTCGTATCTGTTTTTTCCCAATTTTGCTGTTTCCAATAACCTACTAGGTTCATCACTAACATGACGCCAACAAAGCTTACAGCCAGTGTACGGCGCTTAAAGTTTATGATGAAATAGTAGAATGCTAGGTTGATCAGTAGTGTAAGTAGGCTTAAGCCCCAGAAGCCAAATACATCTGCCATTTGCATAAGAGGGAGACCACTGGTAATCCAGCTATATCCCATATGCCAAGGAAAAATCATGGGAAAAAACCATTCGCTAAGAACAAACAAGATGCAAAAACTAAGTAGGCTAAGCGGACTCTTTTTTGCAAAGATTTTTTCGTACAACCAAGTGCTAATGCAAAAGTGTAAGTTTGCAAAAGCGCAAAACGCCATCAAGCCGAGATAACCAAAAATCTTTGGCATTTGTCCAAATTCAATAATGGTATGAGCCACCCAGTGAAAGCCAATCAAAGTAAGTATGTACTGTGTAATCCAAGAGTAAAAAACTTTCTTTTTAGTGGGGATGTCTTTACGTAAGAGCAGGAAAAAAGGCAAAAAGGCAATCCAAGCTAATAATTGGGGGCCAGGAATGTAGGCGAAACCTATCAAGATGCCACTGAGCACAGCCAGTTGCCAAGGCTTTAACTTTTCCATCCATTTCATACATAGATTAGAACGGATTTCCGAAAGTCTTGCAAATAGTTATAAAGCTTTCTAACATAAATTATGCCGCAAAATATTAGTCAGTTTGAAACCTGTCCTAGCTGCAATAAACCCAAACACCTTGATATAGAGGAATGTCCCTATTGCGGCGTAATTTACAAGAAGGTTGCCTTGCAGGCAGAAGATTTCGGCCCGCAAGCACAGATGGATCTGGATTTGCTGGAGAAATGGCAAAGTTTATTGGAAGATTATGAAAACCTAAATGCCCATGAAGACTTTTTGCAAATGGCGTTGATGAAAAAGAATTTGCCCTTTGCCTCACAGCAGTACCGCAAGATCCTAGAGGTGAATCCTAATGATGAATTGGCAAAGAAGATGCAAGATAAAATCATCAATCTTGTTAGTGTTAGCTTTATGAGTACTAAGCGAGATGTGGGCACTCCGAAAAAACCTTCTTATATGACTTATCTTTTTGTGTTTTTGGCAATTTCATTTTCCGTATTGGCCATGATTGTGAAAAAGCCATCCTTATATTTTGTTGCGGCTTTTTGCTTGCTTGTGATTTTTGCGGTCCGATTTTTAAAAAATAGGTTTGAGTAAACAACAGGAGAGATCGGGGGAAATTGACCTCTCCTGCTGCCACTCTATAGCTGATTGGTAAAGGCTTTTACCAATTCAGCCAAATCATTTATATTGTTATTATCACTATTACTGGTTTCTTCAGAGGCATAAAAGGACTGGGTGCTCAAGCTTCGTCCGCCCGTAATGGTACGGTCGGTACCCTGCATGGCCAATGCGGCCCAAGAGTTTAGGATACCAGCCGTTTTTGTTTTCCCCTTTAAAGAGTCATCGTAATCAGCTGTGGATAGAATTTGCTTTTTTACATCTTGGTAGTCCATCTTGGGGTTGTTGGCATAAATTAGAGCTGCCACGCCTGTTACCAAGGGCGCTGCTTGCGATGTACCAGTAAGTAGTCCGTATTTTCCGCCAGGAATTGTAGAAAAAATATTTTTACCAGGAGCCGCAATATGTACTGTATTGGTACCATAATTGGAGGAACTTAAAACTCGAGTTTTCGGGTCGATGGCTGTAACGGATATTATATTATCTAGCTTGTAACTAGCAGGGTAGTAGCGAATCTCATCGGAATTGTTGTGCTCGTTACCGGCTGCAGCCACAATAAGAATGCCTTTTTCATAACTTTCCTTTACGGCCTTAAACTCTTCCGAGCTAAATTCGTTGCCGCCACCAGAGTAGTTAATAATTTTGGCTCCCATTTTGTTTGCGTATTTTATCGCTTTGATCGTATTTCCTAAATTATTGTTAAAAGTAGACTTTGGATCATAGTACTTTAAAACCATAAGGCTAACTTTGGGAGCGATACCGCTAATCCCAATGCCGTTGCCGCCTTCTGCACCAATGATGCCGGCAACATGGGTTCCATGCCCATGGTTGTCACTTAAGTCATTGTTGTTGCCAACAAAGTTCCAGCCATGAACATCATCAATATAACCATTATTATCATCGTCTAAGCCATTGGTGGCTTTGTCGCGCCCTTTTGCATCTTTACCTATTTCGCCTGGATTGCGCCATAGATTCGCTTTTAAATCAGGGTGATCAACGTCAATTCCCGTATCTATTACTGCCACCACAATGTCGCGGCTGCCTTGGGTAATTTGCCAAGCTTTAGAAGCCTTCACATTGGATTTGATGGCGTCGTTAAAGGCCCAGTTCTTTTGCATGGATGGGTCGTTTAAAAGCACGCTCTTTTCGCTTTTAGTAGATGGCACAATCTCGCTAAGATTACCAAAGTTGCTCGGTGTACGCGTAGTTGGGCTTTCAGTTTGCATGTATCCTAGCACCAGGCTAAGAGCTGCAAAGGCAAAGATATATTTAATGTATTGCATGGATTTCCCCCGTTTCTTATGCATTTAAGTTGCAAGAGGGGTGCCATGTGTGAGAATCTAAGTATCTAATATTATTGAGCAATATTCTGTTTTTTAGCTAGCCTCTGTGCAAGCCTTGGGGGTTTGTAAAAGATATTTACAGGTTTCTCATTTTGAGACGAATTGAAAAATGCCCACATGCTGGGTAAGCACGTCTTCCGATGTCACGCGAAGCTTAAGCTTGCTGGCGGTCCACCAAGTAACATTTCCGCCAAAGTAGCCACCAAAAAATATGGGCAAAGAAATGGATTTAATTTGATCGGTGTTGGCTCGCATGGTTTTGTACTCGCCGTTCTCATCCTCTAGGTAGTAGACGCGAGTTTCTCTTTTGTTTTTACCCAAGGAATTGGGATGAACCTTTACATTCACCCGATCACCCTTATCGTTTAGACCTGTTAGCTGGTAAACTCGGCGCCAGTCCTTGTCTATATTCACTTGCAAGGTCGTAGTTTCTGATTGCAAATTTTTATAAAAAACAAGCTGCAGTTCTACAGGTTTGTTGCGAGGGGTATTTCTCCAACAGCGGCCAGGATCGAAACCAAAGTTTAGACTGATGATCTCGTATTGATCTCCGCTTTCTTTGCCACTACCGATTTCTTTTTCACTATCCAAGAGATCACCAATGGCGCTATTGCAATACTTGCCAAGCAAATCTATTGGTGGACCAGCCATATCACGGTAAAAAGCCACAAAAGGTATGTCGTCTTGCAGTTGAAATTCTATGTAAATATCAATCAGCGGGTCTGCGTGAAAGTCAGCATCTGGATCAGGGTTGATATTGAGATCATCTAGTGGGCTGGCAGAAATGGAGGTATCAAAAGCGCCCTGGTAAAAGCCCTGTTCACTTTTTAGGGATTTCGCAATACTTCTAGGTAAAGAGCCTGCGAAAGCAAAGTTTGCGTAAAAAAAAACTGTTATAAAAAACCACGATTTCATGGGACTTTTATATCATAAAAAGCTGGCGTTTATAGGTAGGCTATAAAGATTACCAGCTAGTTCGTGCTAACTTCTTCGGAGATTTGGCTAGTATAAGTTTTTACATAGTTTTCTAGGCTATCAAAGGCCCAATGCGGAAATGGAATTTTATCCACTGCGTAGTTCATGCGTTTGTAGATCATGAAATTGCGAAAGATCAACTTAACATAGCCTTTGGTTTCTGCATAGGGAATGTCTTCGATAAAGGTCAAGGCATCCCCTCTGTAGCGAGTTCGAAGCCATCCATGTACAGCCGTATAGGCTGCATTGTAGCTGGCCACGCTAATGATAAACTGATTGTCAAAACGCTCTCGCAGGGTCTTTAGGTGAGAGGTACCAATGGGAATATTGATCCTGGGCTTGTAAAGATCCTCTGTTTGGTTAAGAGCAATATTGTGCTGGGCCGCTATGCGAAAAGCTTCTTTTGGTAAAACTTGCATAAGCCCATAGGCATCGGCATGGCTACGAGCGTTGGGATCAAAAGCGGATTCTTGCCGAATGATGGATAAGATAAATTCGGGGCTAACGCCATATTTGTCCGATGCTTCCACAATGATATCGTAGTAGGGGCGAGGAAAGAAAAACTCTGGATCTATAGCAAGTAATTCTAGTTGCTCCTCTTCATCAAAGTAAGCCATGCGAACAAACATGCCCCGGTAATCCTTAGCAAGTTTGTAATAGCTAAGGTATTTCACCACTTCGTCACGGTTTAGTTTATGGAATTTGATGGTTTTTAATAGGTGCCTGGCCGCTTCTAGCTCATTGGTGGCAATCAACCACTGCAATGTGGATTCAGTGCTATGGGAAGCTTTTAAACGAAGATCCTCCATATCCATGCCTTTTTTAGATCGCAAGTGTGGGATTTCCTCATCAATTTCAGCATAGGCCACTAGGCCGTAGTAGCCAAAGGGATCTTCCTTTGTTAGCTTTTTAAATAATTTTTCTGCTTTTCTTTTTTCGCCCAAACTTTGCAGGGTTTTGGCTAGCCAAAAGCTGTATTTGTCTTGCAGATGTTTTTCGTCGGTATTATCAAGCAGTTGCTGAAAGCTTTCCTTTGCTTCTTGGTAGCGGCCTAATTTGCGCGTATTCCAGGCTTTTACCCATAAAACTTTATCCAAGACTTCGTTTGAGTCTTTGACTTCTTTAAGGGCCAGATCTGCCATGGCAATGGCCGCCTCAAAGTTTTCTTTTTCTTCTTCCATACGTGCCAAAAGCCAATAAACTTCTTGCAGACTTTGTTGGTCCTTTAAGATTTTGGCAGTTTCCTCTAGCAGCTTGCGTGCTTTGGTGACTTGTGATTTCGTCCAAAGCGAGCGCGCCACCTTCATATTGATATACAGCAACTCTTTTTGATAATAGTTGGATTTTTTGTTTTGGCGATACATACGCTTCGTAAATGCCGCCCATTGTTCACTGGCTAGTAAGTAGCGACGAGTATCGTTTTGTAGTTTGTAGACCTTGATAATTCCTTGAAAGGCTCTTTTCTTTGCAATGTAGGTAGATCGAGGGTGATTCAGAACCTTTTTGTAATAGATTCTAGCTTTAGCAAAATCACGAGCCCTTCGAAAATCATAGGCAATCTTTAACCAGTCTTCACGGTCATATTTTTTTTGTAACCGTGGAGCCAATCGGTATAAACGTCTTTCTAAGTATTTTTCTTGATCTTTATTTTTAAGAATTTTAGCAGCGGCGATGGCCTCTTTTGTGTAATTTACTTTTTCATGCATGATGCGAGATTTTTTTGATTGCACCAAAGCATAGTGCATAATTTGTTCTTGGTTATTTAGCTCCTTAGCTTTTTGATAGGCCAAATCCTCTTTGTAATCTTCTAGCCACTCCTCGGCTTCACTAAGCTGTAGACCAAACAAATCGTTGGTTCTTTTTGAATTCGGGCAGATCTCGTAGGAGCGAATCTCCGCTAAGTGATACAAGGGAAATTGTTCATCTTTTGCTAAATCAGCAAATAGCTCGCAGGATTTTTGCGGCGACTCCTCTCGATAAGCTTGCGCTCTTTTGTACTTAACCCACCAGCGCGTGGAGGGCTCCTCTGGGCTTTCGCTAAGGATGACATTCAAATCCTTTTCGATTTGCTCTAAGCTTCTTTCTCCATCCACAACATTAAACGAATTAAGAGGAGTGATTTTTAATCCCTGCTTGCTAGATAGGGAGGAGCAGCTGCTAACTAATGTAAAGAGTACGATGGCGGGTAGGAAAAAGATATTCATACCTATCAGGATAGGGCTATTCGAAGGCGAATTCAATGCTAATCAAATCTGACTTAAGTCTTGCAGCAAAGAATTCAAGGTTAACCAGTCGTTTTCTGAATATGCTAGTAGTCCATGTGGCGCTTGATACTTAATGGTTTTGGAAGCGTAGCTAAGGTTTTCTGCGCTTCTTAGTGGGTCTTCAGGGTTATTTAATACAAAAACGGTTTTATCTACAAAGACTTTGGATTGGTCGCGTACTTTGTATTTGGAGAGCAAGATCTCTTTCCATATATCATAATTACTTAGTATTTTTTTAGCTTCGCTTTTAAATTCTTGAGAGATTTTATTTGGATAGGCATAGGAGTCTAAAAACACGTCCAATTTATATTTTAAAGAGCGTTTTAACAGGGCTTTGGTTAAAAAAGGACTTTTTAAGTAGATGGGCATTTTTTGACTTTGTTTATTTCTCTGGATAATTGGATTTACAGCCAAAACCTTTTGTTCCTGCACGGTCTCCACCCTTTGGGGGGCATTGGAATCTAGTAGGGCAATATCCCCTTCACTCAAGGCCCAGGTAATTCTAGGTAGTTGTTTTTTTAAAAGTGCAAAATGCAAATCCCCAAAGGGAAAGCTAGGGTAGTAATGAACCCTAGTCATAGTATTGATCAAGAGGGCTAGAAAGTTTTGTGTCTAGCAAGAAAACAATTTGAAAGGATACATAATTGAACGCCTCATCAAGACTGGTGCCCAATTCTCCGTAAAGGTAAACGTCCTCCCATTCAAAATGCTTGTACTTGGAACCAATGATAAATTGAAATGGGTTTTCGGCATCCTCTTCGTTGGTTAGAGTTACTCCATAGGCCAAAGCGCCATAAGGGGAGATTTGCCCGTAATCAAAATCAAAGCGCTTGCTGACAAAGGATTTGAATTGCGCCACCACAAAATCATTGTCCTCTTCGTTGGCAAACGTTGCGCCAAAAATAAAGCCAATGGCGGGTTGTCCTTCATAGTCTGGATAAGGGACAAATTTAATATTGCCACCAGCAGAAAAGTCCGTGGCTCCGGTACCAATATCACCTAAAAACTCCAGGCTCTCGCTGAGGCCCAAATTGTAACGGCCGGCAAAGTTGATGCCATCATTTTTGTTAAAAACGAATTGTGACTCGGCTCCAAGGCTTTGCTCGCCTTTTGGCAGCACCTCGCCATCGGTCATTAAGCTCAGATATGCTTGAGCTGGCAAAGAAAAAAGTAGAATCAAAATTGCCAAACGCATTGTTGCCTCCAAACTTGCCAAACCACCTTTGCTCGACTAGCTTAAAGCCGAATAAAAAGGATAGTTTATGCTAGCATGGATCATTGTCGCAGTTCTAGTTTTTTTACTACTTTATTTTGTCTTGCATTACCGTATGAAGTACCTGGCCACAATACGTGAGTTGGAGCTGGAACGCCAAATGCTTGGCCATCATAAAGAAACTTTTCAATCCATTGCCAGTGAGGTTTTAGATAAAAACAACGAGCGCTTTTTGCAAATGGCTGCAGAGCGATTGGAAAAGAAAAATATGGAGGCTTCCTTTCAATTTGAAAAAAAATCGAAGGATTTTGAGCAAATGCTAAGCCCCATGCGCGAGCTAATGGAAAAAATGCAGCAAGATTTGCGTTCAGTCGAAAAGCAGCGAGTGGAACAATTCGGCCATTTAAAGGAAAGTCTTGGGCAGATGCGAGATTTGAATGAAAAGCTTCGCCTTGAGACCACCACTTTAAGTAATGCTTTAAAAAGACCAGAGGTGCGCGGCTCCTGGGGGGAAATCCAGTTGCGCCGAGTGGTGGAGCTTGCCGGAATGTCGGCCTATTGTGATTTTCAAGAGCAGGTTTCGCAAAAAGGTGAGGGGCGTTTGCATAGGCCAGACATGGTGGTGCATATGCCAAGCGGCAGAAGCATTATCATTGATGCTAAGGCTGTTATGGATGCTTTTTTGGAGGCGATGGAGGCCAAGTCTTCAGAAGCTAGAAAGGCAGCTCTTGGCAAGCATGCGCAAAATATGCGTGCAAGAGTGCGGGAGTTGGCGAAAAAATCTTATTGGGAACAGTTTGATAAAAGCCCCGAGTTTGTGGTTTTATTTGTCCCTAACGAGGCACTATTGGCGGCCGCAGTAGAAGTGGACCGAGCGTTGATTGAAGATGCGCTAGAGGCATCCATTATCATAGCCACACCAACGAATTTGGTCTCTTTGCTGAAAGCCATAGCCTATGGCTGGCAGCAGGAAAAGGTGCAGGAAAACGCTAAAAAAATTGTGGAGGCAGCCAAAGAGTTTTACCAGCGTTTGAGTCCGTGGCTGAAAAAAATGGAAGATGTGGGGCAAAAGATGGATGGTGCCGTAAAATCCTACAATGAAAGTATGGGCTCGCTCGAATCGCGAGTGCTTCCACAGGTCAGACGTATGCGAGAGATGGCATTTCCTGATAAGGAAGACTTACCCACGCCCAAGCAAATTGATAAAGTTCCTAGAACCTAAGCTGCTAAAATTTAAGCAAAGCTTTCATTGTTAGCAAGTCTTGGGGGATTTCAACTTGCCAATTCTACAGCTCTACGTCATAAAAGAGGCTCAGTGGCGGCCGTAGCTCAGTTGGTAGAGCCCCGGATTGTGATTCCGGTTGTCGCGGGTTCAAGCCCCGTCGGTCGCCCCATTTTCCTTTTTCGAGAACAACCGTTATATCTCAGCATTAAGCACTCTTAACCGGTAATTTTTGAAGCTTTTAAAGCCAAAGGCGTTTCGTTTCAACAACTTAGCGATGTGATTGAAGCCTTCGTCTTGGTGCTTATAATTCGAAAATTCTTTTCACCATTTGATATAAATAAGTATTTTTTCAGTCCAGTATCCGGCGACCGTCCTTGCTGATCTTAACATGCTATTTCAGAATTAATGATATATATGGACAAACCGCATAGAGGGAATCATTGAAAATCAAAGATTACAAAAATAACAAATGGTTGGTTTTGCTCTCACTTGGTTTGGCATCTTGGGTGTCAATTAGAGTGCTTTTGCTGTGGAGAGCCTACTTTTTTCAACTAGAAAGCCTGCCTATTGCTCATTCTAAAGAGTTAGCAGATATTGACCCAACTATTTTAATTATAGCCAATCTGCCAACTGTAATTTTAACTGTTGTAGCAATCTTTGGTTACTTTAAGAAGAAATCAATTTACCTATTACCATTTTGGATATGGAGTTTCGTTTTATTTGGTTTGTATCTTTTAAAGCAACCAGTTTGTTTCCTTGGATTAACAGGTATTTGTTTCTACGCATTAGGTTTTTTTCAGATGCGTAACAATGAGAAAATAGAAAAGATCAAAAAAGAAAAAGTGGCTTCTGGTATTGACGATGCCAATGAAGTGACTTTGCCGAAGGACCTACAGCCTTTCTATGTGTCACAACCGCAAGTAATGCATTTCATCCATGTATCTATAATGGCAGTGCCGTTTGTCATCTTTAGTATTTCATTCTTACCGATTATTTCTCCAATGTACGTACCTTTTTTTCAAGGTATGGGAATGATCTTATTTTACATCTTTTTTGTGGTTTTCTGCATAGTAAAGTGCATCAAGCCCGAGATTAATAAGAAGATCACTGGTAAAACTCTCTTGATACTCTTTGTTGCATCTTTGCTACCAAGTTTTTTGACCTATCAGAATATTATTTCTCCTCTATCTTGCTACTACGCTGGTCTTGGTGCTCAGGATTGTATGCGTGTGAATTGTGTGACTCGACATATACTAAGAGCGCCGACCAATAGGATTTGTGATACGATCGCTGATATCGAGGCTAATGATCCAAATAGGACTCTTGACCCAATGTATAGGATGACGAGACAAGGATGTTTGGAGCTCTTCGAATGGAAAAGAGGCAAGAAGAGCGTACGGCCTGTTATTGGGGGGGAGCAATCCAAATTAGAATGGCAAACGAGATTGGCATGCGATACTTTTAGAACAGGAAGCAGGTTTAAGAATTACCCTTGGTACATGGAAACTATGGAAGACTTAGAGCTGTTAGAATATATATCGAAATAAGAAATAAGCAGTAATATCGGGCAATGGTCTAAATAATTAGATTTTCAAAGTAGACTAAATAATAGATGGATTGTGAACAAACTGCACTATTTAGTTTAAGGCTTTTCAGCATTGAAATATTTAAAAAATATGAGCCAAGTAAAGAGAACACTAATTTGGCCGCTTTTCGGTATTACCTTCCAGTATCGCCTTACTTGTCTCATTCAACAGACCAGACAGACTATTGTCTTCTGCGATTTTAATAAGATCTCGTTCCGCATATACACTAGTGAAAAATAAAAAGGGTTGGTTGCGGAAGGTTTTTGCTTCATCGTTTTCCGCATGGACCGAGACAGAAAAGGTCGCAGCGCTGAGTCCGGCTCCCAAACCTAGCTTTACTAGTTTTTTAAGAGCTAAGCGCAAGGCACCTACAGCAATGGCACCTGTGGCTATATTACTTTGTAGTTCTTGGATTTGTTCCGCATCAAGTGACTGTACATAATCTCTAGCCTTTTGAAAGGCAGAGATATCGAGTGGTTCGTCTTTAGTGATCTCTGTATCAAAACTACAATTGATGCAGAGCGCTTGTCCCTCGGTGCTTGTATCTAGACCTTCAAACAAGCTTACATTCACTTCTTTTTCAAAGTCGCGCAGATCATGAATTAATTGTTTAAAATGGCGCGCGTAGCTTTCTTTGCTTTTGCTGTCTTCATCTTTCTTGCGGCATATGATGGCTCGCTCCTTATTGTCTAAAAGCAGAATACCTACGCTTTGATTGTGCACAAAAGAGACTTGTCCGCTAATGCCGTTGACCTCGCCGGTATTGCGATCCACAGCTTTATAAAGCCCAGAATAGGAGCGAATTCGATCGACCATATCATAGGGGATTAGCTTAATGCGATCTAGCCTGGCTTTTAAATCATCATGTACGGACCAGGCTTTATTTACGGAGGTCATTATACTTAGTTTTTCAAAATGCCGCTGCCGCTTTGGCTTTTTGTCAGTATCACTTGCAAAAGGATGAAAATAAGCATCATGAATTTCGCTTAAGCTAGACTGCTGTAAATCAAAAGAGGCACTGCCGCAGGTAAAAAGGCTTGTATCATCGTTTAGATCCGCCGTATTTGCCTTCCCAAGTAAAGGGGCTGTCAGTAGACAAAAAAGTGCCAATAGTCTTAGATAGCTATAATTAATACGTTTCATATGAATTATAATTGCAAGCCGTGCCAATGCTATTTAGGCCATAATTCTGTATAGCAGCCTAACACTTCCAGCGCTGGAATCCGTAAGTACCTATAATTACAAATTAAATTGGTGCTAGAAAGCTAACATGGAAAAATGATGATTCTGACAAATATCAGCCCATGTTCCCATTGCAATTACGAAAAATGCATTATAGTTAAGGTTAAGTATGGCTAAGAATTTACAATACTTATTGGTTTTTTATTTTGCTTTATTTAGCGCGCCGTCTTTGGCGAAAACTGTCGACCGCATTCTTATAGAAAAAGACTATCGCAGTATGACGCTGTTTGATGGAGATAAGGTAGTGAAAAGCTACCGTATCGCTTTAGGGCCTGAGCCTGTGGGGCATAAAGTTCAAGAGGGAGATGGCCGCACGCCGGAGGGGCGCTATAAGATTACTTACAAAAATCCAAATTCAAAATTTCATCTGTCCTTGAAGATATCCTACCCCAATCGAGAGGATAGAAAGTTTGCCAGGGAAAATGGCTTTTCTCCTGGTGGCGACATCATGATCCATGGCCTATCGCCAGAATATGAATATTTGGGCGCAGTCCACTTCCTATATGATTGGACCGATGGTTGCATCGCCGTTAGCAACTCCGAGATCGAAGAAATATGGGAGTGGGTGAGTGTAGGCACTGAGGTGCTTATCTATTAAAGATTTCGAAGCACAGGCTTTCTAGTGCTTGGAATTCTGCCAGTAGCTTTTATGAAAACGCAGGCGGTTCATAGAATTGACCGGCGCTTTTTCTAAGCCCGGTCGAACTAAATAATGTCGAACGCCAGTATATAAGGGAATGGCAGCGACTTCTTTTTCGGTAAGAATCGTCACGGCTTTTTGAGCTAAGTCGGCCCTCTTCCCAGGATCTGCAGCGGCGTTCATTTGCTGAAACAAGAGGTCGTATTCTTTGTTTTGCCAACCCGAGGTATTAAAATTCGACTCGCTGGTATAGAGACCTAAAAATAAAGCCGGATCAGGAAAAATGGCCATCCATCCTATGCGAAATATGGAAGGGGGATTGGAATTGATTTTTGACAAGTAATATTTCCATTCCATATTGTCCAAATGAACTGCTAGTCCTAAATTTTGTTCTAACTGCTGCTGTAGGTTCTCCATCAATCGCTTTTGTTGGTGGTCGGTGTAGTAGCTTAAAGTTAATTTTTTGTTTTTATCAAAAAGCTCTTGCTTTTTTATGGGCTGAAAACTTATGTCTTGCTCAGAGCTATGCCCCAGGATGCCGTGGGGCAAAAAGCTTGGGTTTTCCCGAACTTCTCCCTGAAAGATCTTTTCTATCTGCCTGCGGTCTATGGACTGGGCAATGGCTTTGCGTTTGAGGGGAGTATTGACGGCTGCATGCCGAACATTAAAACCTAAGTACTCAATAGCAAGGTCCTCAGATCTATGAAAATCATCGCGTTTTTTTAGAGAAGCAAGGCTGTTTAACGGGATTTTACTAAGAAAATCTAAGTCGCCCGATTCATAGAGGTTTAAGGCCGTGGCATCCTCTTTTACCACAATGAAATTTAATTCACGAATTTTAGCTTTTTCAAAAAAGTAGTTTGGGTTTTTAACGACTTGTATGCTGCTTTCAAGTTTAGCGCTTTTTAACAAATAGGGACCAATGCCTACGAAATTCTTTGGTTCTAGCCAAGTTTTAGGGTGTTTCTCTATGATATCTTTTCGAATGGGCATTACAGAATAGAGTGCGAGCAACTTGGGAAAGTAAACGGCTGCTTGGTCTAAGTGAAAACGAATGTGATAAGGGCTTTGAATGCTGATTCCTACTTTTTTGAAATCTTTGATTTTGCCTGCATTGAATTCTTTGGCATTTTGTAGAACATAAAACAAAAAGGCGTTAGGTGCTCCTGTCTTTGGATCAAGCAAGCGGTGAAAGGAATCATAAATATGCTGCGCCTGAAGCTCTACGCCATCCGACCACAGGATGCCTTTTCGAAGGTAAATATCCCAGCTTTTATAATCTTTATTAGCCGACCATTTGCTGACAATGGCGGGTTCTAGATAATATTGCTTCTTATCGAAGCGATAGTCGATTAATGGCTCCATGATATTTAATATAATACTGCGAGAAACAACGTCCGTAGCTTGTTGCCAGTCAAGACTTGTGGGGGTATCGCTTAAGCGAATGTTGAGTGGCTGGCTCTCTTCTTTGTGTTGACAGCCCAGTATCAAAATAAGCATTAGGCTTGTTATCACAATATATTTCATAGGTATTTTCTATCATTTCAAATTGTATTAGCAAGATAAGAAGCGTTATTTATTAAGCTTAGCGTAGAAAGATTTTTATACTACTTACTTCTTCTAGATAGCGAATTATTTGTGACTGCCTGTTGTAAAATGTGACAAAATCTTTATATGCATCAAATTTTGTGAATTCTACTCTATATCTGCCTGCAATACTTTGGTGCGGCTCTAGTAGAATACCAGGTTCGTTTTTCAGCCATCGAATAAAGCGGAATTGCTTCGCTTCGTTACCATTTGCTTGCAACTGCATGTTTAGCGCTAGATCTGCCGAGGCAATGTATTCTATTGTCTGACGGGAGTCCTTTTTAATGATTATGAATTGAATTTGCTGCAGTTCATTTGAGCTAAATCCAATGTAGACACTAGTCTCACTATCAAAGACTTTTTGGGGAAGGCTTTTTACTTGGCGCCCAAAATAAATGAAATTTTCGTTATATATGCTTTTGTCCCGATTGCTTTTTGATACTTTTCGAAACTCTATTTGCGTGGAAAGGTGTTTTAAATCCTCTTGCTTTATTGGATATTCAAAAAAATCACGTAATCTATTGACGATTTTTTTTTGGTTTACCAGCTCGCCGCGATAATTAAAAACCTGTGCGCATTTATTGCCATTAGCCAAAGCGGGGAGTGACGAGCAGCATAGAAACAGCCCGATTAAAGCTCTTTGGTAAACCATTTTTTCCATGGGCTCTTGGGTAGCAGATCATTTTGAAAGTGAAGCCATTGATTTTGCCCTTCCTCCTCAATGGATATAATATCATCTGCAAAACCGTAGTCTTTCAATTGAAAATGAATTTTTTCACCCTCATTGCGCGGGACTTTGCCGCGAACTAGTATGGCCCGATCTCGAATGTCGAGAATGTCTAGGTTTTTAAGGGAAGGTAGGCTCAGTAATTGCTTTTTGATCTCATCAAAAGAGTGAAAAAATAGTGCCATGACTTTGGGGCTTAGTACATAAGCCAAGATGACAAGATTCACTATGCTGACTCCAAGAATTAAAGCCCATGAGTAGCGGTAGGATAGGTAGGAGAACTCATGAAAATTTCTTAGCCACATAAGGCAAATGGCCCCAAGAGCAATGTAATAGGTGTTTGGTCTTTGCATAAGAATGGCAATTCCCGCTATAGGAGCTAAGAGATAGATGGCCAGTATGTCTAAAATATAAGAGTTTTTTAGGGATACTTGCCAGTACTGCAAATAGCCCATATTGGAAGCGTTAGCACTGTAGAGAAAGTTAAAAGCAGGGGACAGTATAAGGGCAATGGCCAGTGCTTTTAGCAGCTTTTCATGGGTTCTATAGGATAATTTCATAACGTTCTGATTATACACGATAAGTTAATTTTACGGCCCGCAATTTTGCTGCGCTATAAATAATATAAGATTGTAAACAAAGTGGCCAGCTCTAGGCGTGACAATAATTGTCGCTTGTCTGTAAGGGCTATATACATTGCTTTGGCTTCCGCCGTTATTTTGATTCTGATCTTGGTATCAGGCTTGCAGTATTTAGGGCTGGAGGATTTTATGAATCGAAAAATCTTAATTTCATCTATTGTGCTATCGTTGCTATTTTCCTTGGTGGCTTGTCAATCCACACAAGAGGTCGTGGTCAGCCCCGAAGAAAGACAAGACGAGATTTATTTTAAATATATGGTTACACCAGAAAATATTAACAAGCGATTCGGTAAATCAAAAGAGACGGCTCTTTACCGCGCCGTAAGGCTTAATGATAAAGAGGCGGTAAAAGTCTTTCTGGAGAACCCTAGAACCAATGTTTATATAAAGCCCTTACCCTTGCTAAGAGCTGCCTATGATAATAAAGCAGAAATTGTGCAAATGTTGATTAACAAAGGTGTTCGGCTTAACGACAAGAATGCCAATGGCTACACAGCTCTACACTTGGCGGTGAGGAAAGGGCATCAAGAAATTGTGGAAATGCTTTTGCAGGCCGGAGCCAATCCGAATGTTAAAGACAAGAAGGGGCGTACAGCTCTAATGGATGCGAGTCTACGCGGTAATGTAGAGATCACACGTCTTTTGCTGCAAGCAAATGCTAACGCCAATGCATTGGATGGTAAAAGTCGCTCAGCTTTGATTATTTCATCCGCTCTTGATCATACGGATGTAGCCAAAGCCTTGTTACAAAATGCCGATATCAACCAACGAGATAAAAAGGGCCGTAGTGCTTTAACTTATGCTGCTAGAAACGGAAATATTGAAATCGTAAAAGATTTAATCCAGAGAGGAGCGGAATTCAATTTGCGCGGAGAAGATAAGGTGGCTCTTGATGCAGCAGCAATGAATGGTCATTCAAAAGTGGTTACCTACTTGATACAGGCCGACAAAGCCAATCGTTTAAAGAAAAAACGAAGCAAAAAGTAGTTAGTTCATATCTTCTGTATTGAAGATGCGCGATTTAGGCAAAATCACGGCATGAGGCGGGATGGTCAAGCCATCTCCAATGACCACATCCCCCATAATGCTAGCTTTCAGGCCAATGGTTGTCTTATTACCTATTTTTACTTTTCTGACAATGAGATAACCCTTCATTCCATAATGTGCAAAGATGGTGGCAGAACCCCCAACGGTAACATAGTCTCCCAATTCAATCAGACATGGGTCCGATATGTTCGAAGTATTGATCACAGTGCCCTTGCCAATTTTCATGCCCATCAAACGATAAAACATGACAGCCAAGGGCGAGGGGCAGATAAAATCCAACGTGGTGTATCGAACCAGTTGTACTAGCGAATTGTGATATAGCCAGGGGATTACATTGATCGAGTACCAAGTTCCCTTAAATGGTTTGAGCCAAAAGATCCACGGTATGTTAAAGACCGGAACAATAAATAAGATGGAAAGCCAATACATAATTATGCCAAGTGCTACACACATTGCATAAATGGGGGCTTGCAGCCAGAGCTCCATGGGGGCTACCAACTGCCTTGCTTGTAAAAACAAATAGATCCCCGGGCTAAGTGCAAGACTCAAACACACAACATAAATCAGAGCAATGGGGCTTAATACAACAAGAGCTCCTATGCCGCGAAAGCTTCTTAATAGGGTCTCCATTAAGCCTAGTAGCCCAGGCTTATTGCTAATCCTACTACTAGGGTCTTCGTATGTCTTTTCTGCAGGTATGTCAGAAGTTTTTGGCTTTTTTGCCCCCGCCGATTCCATAGGTATATTATAGGTCATTTTTATGGCATCGGTCTAACAGAAATATAACGAAATTAGAAGTGAAAGCCTTCTATCCATTCATTTAGAGATGAAAACGTCTCCAATTGGTGCAAATCCTCATAATTAAGTAGCTGATAGTCACTGCAATTTCTAAGGTGCGCGAGCAAATGATCAAAAAAGCCAGACTCATTGATCAAGGCTATGGGCTTTTGATGTAGTTGCATTTGCCTCCAGGTGAGGATTTCAAATAGCTCATCCAATGTTCCCAAGCCACCAGGGATGGCCAAAAAGGCATGACTTTCCTTTTCCATTAAGGCTTTGCGGGCGTGCATGGAATCTACAATTCTAAGATCTTGCAAGCCATCGTGGGCTACCTCCCACTGAACTAGGGATTGAGGAATAATTCCCAAAACCTGGCCGCCGGCGTTCAGGCAGGCGTCTGCTGCCTCTCCCATTAGTCCCACTTTGGCGCCACCATAAACCAAGCGAATTTGATTTTCTGCCAAGTAGATGCCTAATTTCCTGGCCAGTTCACGGAACTGACTATGATTGGATGGTTTCGAACCACAATATACGCACAGCGATTTCATCTATAATCCTTTTGAGCTTGCCATGAATTAGCAATCTTATAGGCTTATGACAAGGGGGCGAGATGAAAGTAATTCTTTTTATAGGCTTTTTTTGCATGGCAATACCAGCCTTTGCGGGACTCGATATATTCCCATCCTCATTGTCGCTAGGCCCGATCGATTTAAATTACGGCAGGGAGGATCGAGGGAGCCTGCGTGTTTACAATAATACAAAGGAAGATTTAGACCTGTATGTGCAAAGAGCTTGTGGATCGGAGTTTCGAACCTTCAGCACTTGTCATATGCTACGTGCGGGTTCGAGTTGCCGCATTGATGTTAGTTTCCGGCCATACAATTCTGGTTTTTTTACTTGTAGAATACGTGTGAATGATTCCTCTTATACTTATTCTGACTCAGCCTCCGTAACCGGTAGGGCCTATAGGCGATGATCCTTTCTCTAATACTGTTTCGTCTTCTTTTTGCTGAGTGGAGCGGGCCACAACTACATGGTGTGCTTGATAAAAAAATCTTAAAAGAAGCCAGCGGCCTAGTTTGGCATCAAGATTCCTGGTGGCAAGTGAATGATTCAGGAGATGGGCCATTTGTATACAAGTCCGATGATATTACTGGTCCGTATCAAAAAATAAACTACATAGGGGCAAAGCCTTTTGACGTAGAGTCTTTGGCCATTGCAGACTGCTTTGCTGAAAAGTGTTTGGTAGTGGGGGATATTGGAGACAATTACCATTTGCGAGATCGTATTCGTTTGTATTTTTTGCGGATGAGTGACCTAAATAAAAAGGAAGTGGTTGTAAGTCATATTTTACAATTAAGGTATCCGCAGCAAGCCAGAAACGCCGAAGCCATGAGTTTTGCCCCGAACGGTGATTTGATAATCGTTACCAAGGAAGAATACGATAAAGAGGTAAAAAACGCCCAGGTATTTCGACTTGCTAGCAATAAAGTCTTTAGCAAAGAAGTGGAGGTTTTAGAATTTGTAAAAGAATTGCCAATTCTTGATTGGTTAAAATCAAAGGACCGTCATTCCTACTTGGTGACCGGATTGGATATTGCCGAAGATGGTGTGTGGTATCTATTGACGTATCATCATATAATAATTCTGCAAGCAACCAGTAAAATGCAAGATTGGTCAAAAACAATTTTGCCCTTTTCTGCGCAAGTTGCGGGGCAAGCCGAAGCCATTGTGAAAAACGGCAATCTTTTATATGTAACTTCCGAGACCTCTAAACGTACAAAAGGTGCTATTTTAGTTTGGGCCAATAAAAAAGATAGAAGATTATCAGGCAAGGCAGCAGAAAGAAAAACGAAAGCAGCTGACCATAAGTAAAATATGTCGCAATATACCCGATATGGTTATCGGGAGCCCGGAAACACTCGCTTATTATTCTTAGTAGTGAGTAATAGATGACAAATAGTGTGGTGTTAAAGCCTCTTAGTTTTTCATTTCGACTCAAATAAAGCAGGGTAAACAATACGGGGCCCTCGGCGATGGCTTGGTATAATTGAGAGGGGTGCCGCAAATAGCCATCCATGATTGGAAAAACCATGGCCCAGGGAACATCTGTGATTCGTCCGGCCAATTCGCCATTTATAAAATTACCGATTCTTCCTAAAAACAATGCTATAGGGGCAAATAATAGGCTTATATCCAATATGGGAATGGGGTTGGATTTTTTGATCCTATAAAAAAGCAGTAGAAAAATTCCTACGCCAATAACAGCACCATGAAAACTCATGCCGCCCATTTGCAAAGAAAAGATGATTGCCGGATCTTGCACAAGCAGACGCGGTTGGTATAGCAGCATATAGCCCAATCTGCCGCCGACAATGATGCTTATCCACAAGAATGTGAAAAAGTCGATGATTGCGTGACCAGGAACCATGGAGTTAATTTTTTTGCTGTATTTTAAAGTGCAAAAAATACGATAAGCAAAGCTAGTGGATAAAAAAGCCAGTACCAAGACACGGGTTGACCATAAAATACGAAAGCGATGGGATCGAAGCTATGCTGCATAGTTAATGCTTTCTTTTCATGCTAGTTTTGTCAAATGGCTTAATTAATATTCATTTACATTTTACCCAAATTCCATTAACAAAGGAGCATGTTTCGGCCCCAACTTACCAAATTCAGCCTCAGTCTGTATGTATATACCTTGTTTATTATCCTTTGGGGCGCTTGGGTGCGAATTTCCAAATCTGGAGATGGCTGCGGAGATTCTTGGCCACTTTGCGATGGAGCACTAATCCCAAAAGCACAAAGCTGGGCTACTTGGTTTGAATACTTTCACCGTTTTACAACGGGTTTATTTGGTCTCTTGGTAATTTATTTGTTTTATATTGGTCTGAAACATTATCGTAAAGAGACTGCCGTTTGGCGTCTTTGTATTTTGATTTTTGTCTTTACTGTGATCGAGGCCCTTATAGGCGCGTTGCTAGTAAAGCTTGGCCTGGTGGTAGATAATGATACTTTTTTACGGCTCCTATATATGTCGATACATCAGGTGAGCTCAATACTTTTGTCAGGCTTTATTGGCTTGTTGTGGCTTATATCCAAAAGACAAAAATATGTCTTAGATTTTCACCGCAGTCATATTTTGATTGCGGCTGCGTTTTTGCTGCTAATGCTTAGCGGTCCTCTTGCGGCTCTTTCTACCACACTTTATCCGAGTCAAGAATTGTGGCAGGGCTTTTTGCAAGACTTGCAGCCGGGGCAACACTGGATCATTCGCTGGCGTGGTTTGCATCCCATCTTATCGAGCATAATTGGGGCCGCGATGGTTTATCTAGTTTATCTGCGTTATCAGAAGACTAAGGATAAAAAATACGAAACTTTTCTTAAGATTTTGGTGATCGCCCTACTGTTTGGCGTATCGACGCTGCTAATGCTCTATCCTATTTGGATGAAACTAGGGCACTTGGCCCTAGCGCATTTGCTTTGGTTGGCGGTGATGCGTTTGTTAATTAAAGATAAGCTCTAAATGCGGCGCCTACTGCATCCGGATCACTGGTGCCGCCCGCATTATTAATGATGGTATTGATTTGATTACATACATCATCTTGCGCTGATTCTAGAGAACAATAGGCATTTTGAATGTCGATAACATTGTTGCCAAGTTCCGTATCATTGGATGCATCGACAATATTGGTAAAATCAGAGCCATCACTTTCAAAATCTGCATAGGTTCCGTCCCATCCACCAAATGTAGAGGCCATAAGAGTTGCCGAATAAGCCATGGAGCCAAACATCGTCATGCCAACGGATTGTGAGTTCTTGCAATATGTTTTGGTTTGCTGCGCTTTGCTGACCGCATCACCAGGCCCAGAGGAGCTACCAAATACCAGTGAGCGAGAAAATAGTTCCAAGTTGCTGCTGTCCTCACCTTGCGCCTGAGAAAATATTTGTGCCAATCTAGTATTATCCATGCCTTGTTCAATAAAACCAGCGGCACATCTTAGTTTGTTGGCTCTAGGGGATTGATCATTGCCAAGAGCTGCTACACAGGTCTGTACGCTAGCAGCAGTGGCATTATTTACGCACTCTCTTGCATTCGCATAGTTTTGTAGCTCCTCACTTTCACAGGCCATCATCGGTACCACCAATAATACTAGAAATACTCTTTTCATATTCATTCTCCCTACTACTAATCTAGCAGTAAGAGATAGAGAGCGTAAGAGCTTTGCATGAAGTATCGACTAGAGGCCAGGTTATTCTGGTAAATAGTTTTTAAATAGATCCCGGTAATTAGGGAACTGGTCCATGGCTTTGTAGGCTATGCTTTCTAGCATTTTTTCGTTTTTCGTTGTGGTGAGAATGTCCAAGACTTTGATAAATACATCGGGATTGGCTTCTCCGCTATTGATCAGCTTTTTTCCCTCTTCCAAAACCTGATCGTAGGTATTTCTTTCGGCGCTAATTTTAAAAAGCAGTTGTTTGTATTGAGCTCCGCCTACATCATCGGGCTCAAACATGCCTATGTAGCGATCGGCATCATCAAGCATGTCGTTTTTAATCAGAACATCGATTACCTTATTTAAATATTCTACGGTGCGGCCGTTGATGACGGCTCCCTTAAGAAAATAGGATAGCGCCTCTTCGGTATTATCATTATTTAGTAGATCAATGCCGGAGGTAAGTAGAGCTTGTGAGACCACTTTTTTTAGATCATCAGGTTTTCGGTCTAGCTTCATATAACGGTCAAAGTATCGCTCCACATCTTTGTATTGATAAGTGGTAATACATAGAAGTAGGGCAAATTTTAAAAGCTGTGGACTCAGTGGGTAGTATTGCGATATGTGAGAAATTTTTTTGTAGGCCAATTCATTTTTCTTTTGTTCCAAATGGATAATAAAATCACCCACCAAGCACTTAAAATGTAGGGGAGTTAAACCTAAAGCTTTTTGGTAGTATTCCAATGCTTCATCCAATTGTCCTTGATCGTGGGCGATCTTTCCAAGGTAGTAATAAGCCAAAGTAGGCTTATCGCTTTGATTGATGGCAATTAGGAATTGTGCCCTGGCATCTTTACTTTTTTCGGCCTCTAAAAAACGTCGACCCTTTAGAATGGTTTTGGTGTATTCGCTTGGATTCATTTTTCTTTGCGCAATACTAAGCAAATAGGCTTCAAATTGCTCTGAAGAAAAGGGCTTGAGCAAATAGCCATCCACCTCTTCTTCTGCTGCATCGGCAACAGAGGAGTCCGTTGCATTTTCCGTTACTACTACAAATATTTTTTCAAAGGGAGACTCAACGTATTCATTGATATAGGGGATCAAATCCAAACCATAGCGGTCATGTACTTCAAAGTCTGAAATAATAATCTCTGGTTTATGGTTTTTGATGTAATCCACAGCGTGATCATAGTTTTTTAAGGATATAATGTTGGCCTTTTCAACACCGATATTGGTAAGCACTCGCTCCAACATACTTCTAATGGAGCTAGATTTATCTAGAACCAAAGCCTTTTTATCAGCAAAAAATATTAGATTTTGATCTTCGGTCAATTCAACTCCTAACTAGAAAAAAAATCTTTCGGTCTCTCACTAGTATTCGTTTCTTGTTTCTTCTCAGTCTCTTCTGACTTTTTGCTGGAGATTCCTAGCCATTCAGGGGCGTATATACTTACAACAATATAAGCGATAAAGCTTGCAAAACAGATAAATATGCCAATACCAATAATCAGAGCATCCACCTTGCTAGAATAACGGAAAAAACACTAGCAGAAAAGATTTAAATGTTGCAGCCAATAATCAATGCTACATAATTATAGGTCTTTAGACGAAAGAATCGGGGAAATACTTGTTCTTTGTATAGATAGTCAATAAACTCTTAACATATTTAGGGGGATCATTGTTACTACTAATCATTTCAACGTTAATGGCAGCTGATTGCGGCAAAATTCGATATGCAAAGGGCGAGGTACACGTTATGCGTGTTAAGCCGGGGCAAGAGGGGCGTACAAACCCTGTACGAAATGCTTTGCGCATAAAGAAAACTCCATTTGCATTAAATTGCTATGACGGCATACGTACCGGCCCCTCATCTCGTGTTAAAATCAAAATTTTAAAGGGCGCCTTAACCTTAGGTCCCAATTCCCAGGTTTTAATTGAGAACTACTTAAGAAAAACACGAGATGTTGAAACTTTAAGTATGCTATATGGAAAGATCCGCGCTGTAATTGATCCTAAGCAAAATAAAAAGAAAAGTTTTCGCATCAAAACCCCTTCATCAGTTGCAGGAGTTCGTGGTACGGATTTTTATATTGAATTTGATCCAAATAAAAACGTTACCAAGCAGGCCACCTTGACGGGGAAAGTGGAAGTGGAGCAAGTTGGATCAAAACAAAAGGTTGTGGTGGAATCCGGAAACCAGGTGGAAGTAAAAAAAGTAGTTCTTCCACAAGCGCCTAAGAAAGCAAAGGTGGAAAAATCCAATGAGGGCAAGGTTGCTACGAGTTTGCCGGCTAAAAAAGTAAAGCAAGAGGCACCTGTTTTTGTTGAGCCAGTGGTAGTAGAGCCTTTAAAAGTTACTCGAATTGAAGAGACTGTGAAGAAGCAAATTCGTTCTACATCAACGATTGTAAAAAATGATAAAGATTTTACCTCAGAAAAGGCAGTGGAAATACTGGGTAAGCCAGAAGATTGGAAGCCCACAAAAGATGAAGTGCCTTTGGACTTCCAAGAAATAGAGAATGTGTTTTAAAACTGGTAGACAGGTCCCAGGTAAAGCATAATGGCCCATGTTGTGATATGGGGATTTCTATCAAAATTATTAGAAGCGGCACTCGACTCTATTACGCTATGACGAGTTCGCTTTATGGTTCGGGCTAGGTAAAACTCCAAATTAGTTTGAATCGCCATTTTGGCGCTAGGCCATAGAATATGGCTAATGCCGGCACCCGCACTGGCACCAATATAACGAGACTTGCCGTTATGGTACAAAGTGCCTGGAAAATAGTAATCAATTTCTAGTGTTGAAAAAGATAGTCCTGCTAGCCAATACAAAGACGTAGAGGCATTATGATTTAGCCGTTCGCCAAACTGTAAATCAAAAATATTGTATTGGCTCTTATTTAGGTCATCAGCAATGGGCATATCCTTATCCTGATTTTTGTGTTTCAGCGTATAGTACGAAGCCGTAAGTAAATATGACCTATTGTTTTTTAAAAAATTATAAGAGGCTCGAATCCCGTGCATTCTAAAGTTATCTCGAAAGCCTTGCATATCGTTTTTATCTAATTCGATATAAGGAGCTCCTACCATGGGAGTGATGGCGATGCGCCGACTAATATCACGATCCGGCTCAGGGAGTTTATTGAAATAACTTTCTCTGGGGAGGCGCTTTTCTGCAAACCAGTCGTAGGTGGGCCCTTCCTGCATATTCTGGGCGCTGGCTACAAGTTTGTTGGCTTCAAGCTTGTACAAAACCCCCGTTTTTAATTTTGTTTTGCCAACTGTCGTTAAGCCTTTTATGGAAATAATATTATCACCTTCTACGTAAATCTCTGAGTCACTTACAAGTACATTCTTACCGCGCCACATAAGGTTTTCTTTTGCGCCTTGTGGGCAAAGCCAGCGAAAGTCACCCTCTACTTGCCATTGATCCTTTTTTATAGCCGTAGCGCTTGCATCTTCGTACAAAACGCCATAACAGCGGTTTTTACTAATAAATTTTATATAGGATTTCTTTTCGGCTTGAATGCGCTGTCCGTTGTTTACAAGGGTTTTAAATTTCGCAGGCTGTTTGTCTACGAAAGTTTTTCCACGTTCATACTGTACTATGGCGCGAAAGTTCTCTTCACTTGCAAAACTAAACATTAATAAAAAAATACTTGGTAACATGCTTTCTCCGATTTATATCTAGGGTAGGATCTTTCGTAGCAGATGGCTAGTAGAGAAAGGTCTAGTTAAGAGGTAGAAATGAAGTTAAGTCACATACTTACAGACCATGAGTACGAAATTCAAGATGTTGCAAAATTGCTTAAGGAGGGGGAGGACTTTGCTGATTTGGCAAAGCGTTTTTCGCGTTGTCCTTCTGGCACAAGTGGCGGCAATTTAGGCGATATACAAAAGGGTCAAACCGTCAAAGAGTTTGAGGAGGCGGCTTTTGCATTGGATGTGGGGGAGATTTCCAAGCCCGTACGCAGTCAATTTGGCTATCACCTAATTAGGAGAGAAGACTAGATCCAGCGGTCGATGGTTTCGGCTAGCCAATGAGGATCGTCAATCGCAATATCATGACCAGCGCTTTTATGAAGGATTAGTGAGGATTCCAAGCGCTTGGCAAGTTTTTGTGAGGAACGCCAACTAACCATATTATCTGCTGTGGAAGATATGATAAGGCACGGTATCTTGGTTTTCTTTGGTGCCGTAAAGGTTGCAGCGGATAGAATTTGTCTTAAGGCGGTCTTGGTGCTAAGGCCTTCTTGCTCTGCAATTTCCGTCCACTCGCTAAGGATTTCTTCTTCCTTCCAAGCCTGGTTGCTCACCATTTTTAAAATTGCTTGTTCCCTTTCGCGTGCGTTGGGGTTTTTTAAAGACTTTAAGCAGGTAGCAAGTGCTTGCGGTTTCAAGCGTTCCCAGGCAAAGCCTACGTTTGCTGCGCTAGAGTTGATGATAAAAGCTTTTTTGAAATCTTTTGGGTATTGATCTTGCCAGCTTAAGGCAATCATGCCGCCAAGGGAGACTCCCACAATACCCCAAATATCCCCTTCTTTTTTGGCTAAGAATTCTTCGCGCATGATGGAGACAGCTTGTTTTACAGTGTTGGGATAAGCCTTTTCTTTATTGTCACCGATTCCAGGTAGGTCTATGCAAAGAGTGTTTCCAACATTGCCTTTGCCAGCAAGTATCTGTGGAAATTTATGCCAATGGCGCTTGCTGCGCATTAAGCCTCTAAGCAATAATAGGTTCATTTTTTAAAACCTTATAGCTGTGAGTGCTTTCTAACATAAAGCGAAATAGCGGCTTATGTCGTCGCATGATTCGGCGGTAGCGATGTGGTTTGATGGGGTTAAAAGCTCCGAGGGCGGAAAACAATTGCCGCGGATTTTTTTTCACCCATAACCAAGAGCCCATCTCTAGGCACCAAGGCAAATAGAGTTTGCTGTCACCGTATTGTGAATGATGGCGATCAAAAAGATAATCCCAAAGGTCTCCATGGGTAACGTAAGATTGGGATTGGGGTTCGATTTTATAAATATTATGGGGGTGAGCTTTATTAAATAGTTTCGCAAAATTTTCGCTTTCGTGGTGAAAAGGAAAGTTTTCCTTTGTTTTGGCGTAGGGGTACCAAAGACGGTCGCGAAGGCCAAAGCCTGAATGAACATCAATGCTCATGGCAAATTGTGCGGGGAATAACTCTTTTTCACAAAATTCTACAACTGCCTGGTTTTCTAGTTCCATTTCTTCGGGGTTGCCGCGGTACCAAGGCAGGCTGGAGCTAATCGTTTGGCCACCGACCAAGCCAGGAGTTTTGTCCAGCGCCTCCACAGGAGCATTGCGCATAAGATCCACATGATTGTAGTTGGAGCGTTGGTTATAATAGACGCCAGTAGGATTTATCATGGGGATGCTGATTAGGCGGGTTTCTTGAAAGAATTTTTTCATCGCCTGATTCCATCGCCATTGCTCAGCAATGGACTCTAGAAAGTCCAAAACCACATGGGTGCCAATTTTTTCTAAACCGTGCACTCCAGCAAATATACCAAGTGTTGGGAGGCTTTTGTTATCTTCGCCCAGGCTAAATGAGACCACCGGAAAGTCTTTGTCTCGGTAGCGTATATTGGTTAAGTCTTTGGTTTTAAAAACTCCGGATTCTTGTAGTGCTCGAATGCGATCTAGTTCCACAAATGTCATGAGAGTAGTTTACACCTTTAAGGCTCAAATGAGGATAGTGATTTTTACTATAACGCAAAACTAACCCTTTGTAGGGTCATCCTTTGGAAGCGTAATTTCAAGCTTCGTATAGGTGGCACCTTTATGAGGGTCTGAATTTGTTTCAATTTGAATCTCTGCATCTATTTTCGCCAGAAAATAATAGATTTGTATCCAGCCCAAACCGCTGCCTTTTTCGCCGCTGCTACCTTCACCAGAGATTAATTTTTTTTGCTTGAGTAGTTTTTTCAACTTTTCTGGCTGAATTCCACTTCCTTGATCTTCTATGTAGAGATAGACCTTAGAGCTCTTTGTTGAGGCAGAAATTCGTACCTCCGTATTCTCATCGCTAAATTTAATAGCGTTATCCAGTGCATTGATAAGAATGTTATTAATTAGAATGTCGCGATTGGTATAAACCATGATCTCAGAATGCACGTCATTAGTGATTTTAATATTCTTTTGGGTAGCTTTATCGAGAACAAAATTAATACTGGCATCAATGGCGTTTTTTAGGGACTCCTTATTAAAGGTGATTACCGGGTTATGAATCTCCAAGCTTTGAATTTCACGGGTTTTGTTTAGGATCTCTTTAAGGCGCTGAATGCCGTAGGAAAAGCGTTGCCAATCCTTCGCGTTTAGACTGTCTTTAATTCGGCTAAGAAGCAAATCGATGATGGATATTGGTGTGGCAATATCATGCGATACGGTGTTAATTAGTACTTTTTGTAGTTCTATCTTTTTGTTGCGGCGTTGAACCTGTCGATTCTCTTTGATGTATAAAATAGAAGTGATAATTAGTAGCAAGAAAGCAAGTCGGCAAAACCAAACCAGGTAATCAAAGTAGGATAGTTGTGATGAGTGATGGTCACAGTGGTAGCGAATCTTAAAAACCAAGTCTTGCCCGAATAACGTACGTGTTTTTGTCAATTCATGATAACTAGTCAAACTTTCATTATAGTTTTTAGACTTGTATGTTTCTTTTCTGTCGGGGTTATTTTTCCAGATAATTTCTACAGAAAAATCATGAATATCAAAATGTCCCATGTAGTTATGGATAAAGTCATCATAACGAATTAAATAATTGTACCAACCTTGAAACTCGCCATTGGCACTTAGCCTTGGCTCATAGATGGCGATTCCAGGAAACCCCTGATAGGTTTTCACTACATGGGTCATGGTAGGCATTCCAGAATCTTTTGCACGCAATAAGTATTTTTTTACATCTTCTCGCTGCAGAAGATTTTTATTTAATGCCGCTAAATTTGGTTCTTTCGGAAAGACCAGAACAATTTTTCCGTTTTTGTCTACAGCATTCACTGCTGCCAAAGACATGCTCTTGTCTTCTAAGTATTTTTTTAAAACTTTTTGGCTTCTTTCAATGTATTCGGGGTCTTTTTCGTAGTCAGGTACTTTGACAAGGTGTAGGGCGTTGTAAATGTTATCTATTTCGTCAATGTAGCGCTCTACTAGGTGCTCACTATGAACTTGAATTTCTGCTTTTTTTTGCGATTCCTCTATGCTAATCAGGTTGTAGATGGCCACTTCTGCCAGTGAGTATAGTATGATTGGCAGGACAATGAGTAGTAAGTGTTTTGGCGGCCTAAGCATGGAACCAACATAATACTAAATTGGATAAGTAACAATAGATTATGTCTGCAAATATTTCTAAATATAAGGAATCAATTTTAAGCATGAATAATGCTTTTACCCCCATGGTCAGTGAGCTAAGTATGGCTGGATTAGAACAGCTGCTTGCCTATCCTGGCTCGAAACCTATTATTCATACTGTTGCGGAGGAATTAGCTGGCTTTGCCCTGGCACTGCCTCCTGGTTTAGATTACCAGTCTTTGAATTACCAGTGGTTTGAGCGTAACGTTAAGAATTATTTTTATTTAGATCGAATTTTTATTGCAAAAAAGTTTCAACGTACAGGTTTAGGTAAGAAGATTTATCTAGAGCTCTTTGAGTCCCTTAAAGGGGATTACCAGTATTTAACTTGTGAGGTGAATCTTAAGCCATTAAATCAAATATCTTTAGATTTTCATCGAAAGCTCGGTTTTAAAGAAGTTGGGCAACAAGACACGGATGGCGGTAAAAAGCGAGTAAGCCTACTTGCTTTAAAACTTTAGGGCTTGCAATAAATCTCTTTTATGATTTCGGTGGTATAGTCACCGTATAGGGATACCGTCATATAAGCCAGTTCCCCGCGACCTCCCATAAATTTTTGGAAGCCGAATTTTTTGCATACAAAATCAAAGGTGGAATCTCCTGAAAGGGGGATCTTTCTGCCATCCGCCGATAGCCAGTAGGGTGATTTGATCACGCCGACCCCTTCGATCACTTCTACGCTGGCAGCGCCAAATTCAGAGCTAGGCAGGCTCTGTGCCCAAAGTGAGCCAGGAGCTAAAAAAAAGACCAATAACCATTTCATTCGTTAGCCAAACTAGGAAAATCTCTTATCGAAGGCAAGTAGAATAGCTTTAAGGGCCTAAAATTGAGCCGTTTTAGCTCTAGACCCTTGTCGTATAATTGGATTCAGGGTTTGTTTTTTGTAATGCTGCTGTCGATAATGGTGCAAAAGGGGATTTTATGGAACTTTGGATTGCTTTGGGGGTAGTTGCCCTGTTTTTAGTGTTTATGTACAACTCTTTGGTTGCGAAATCCAATCAGGTAAAAAATGCTTTTGCTGGTATCGATGTGCAATTAAAAAAGCGCTATGATTTGATTCCTAATTTGGTGTCTACCGTTAAACAGTATGCTAGCCATGAAAAGGATCTTTTAGAGAAGATTACGGAGTTAAGGACAAAAGCTGAAAGCAGTCATAGCCCCAAAGAAAAAGTAGAGCTAGACAACGAAATTAGTGGTTTGATTGGTAAGATCATGGTGGCGGTAGAAAACTACCCAGATCTTAAGGCAAGTGAAAATTTTCTGCACCTGCAGCAGAGTTTAAATGAAGTGGAGGAGCAGCTTTCTGCTTCCCGCAGAAGCTTTAATGCGGCTGTTTTAAATCTAAACAATGCTGTGCAGATGTTTCCTACCAATCTAATGGCGGGCGTGATGGGTCTGTCGACGCAAACCATGTTTGAAATTCCTGAAAGTCAAAGATCTACGCCGAATGTGGCGAATATGTTTGAGCAAACATGAGCGTAATAGAATTATACAACCGCGTTTATCCCTATTTAATGGGTTTAGAAAAGCAAAGGCAAAAGAATGTGCGCTTGCTTTGTACGGTAGGCTTTGTTGTTGCACTTGTATGCTTGTTTTTGTTTTGGCTTCTACTTCATAATTTAGCGGTTCGAGGCAATGGCATCTTTCTAAGTTTTTCGCCTGTGCTGGTTTTTTCCTGGTGGGCGGATCATTTTGTAATTAAACCCTACAAAAGGAACTACAAAAGGCATGTGGTAAATAGTGTGATAGCCGCGATATATCCAAACTTGACCTATGATGCTAATGCCAAGATTCCATCAAGCCTTTATAGGGCTAGCCATTTGTTTCCGCAGGGTTTTGATCGCTATCGCGGAGAAGATTATGTGCAAGGTTTGGTGGGGAAGACGCAAATTCAATTTTCAGAACTACATGTGGAGAAGAGGTCCTATGATAGTAAAAACCGCAGAAGATACTATACCCAGTTTCGTGGCTTGTATTTTGTAGCGGATTTTAACAAACATTTTCAGCACACTACTATCGTGTTGCCGGATGCAACGGAAAAAATATTCGGTAGATTCGCATCTGCATTCCAAAAAATGGGTGGGATGGTAGATGGTCGGCCTGGAAAGCTTATCAAGTTAGAAGATCATGAATTTGAGAAGCGTTTTAAGGTGCTAGCTACAAACGATACCGAAGCCCGCTATATCTTGAGTCCATCACTTATGAGGAGGATCATGGAATTTAGTAAGAACGGCTCACGTAGAATCTCTCTTGGTTTTGTGCACTCCCATGTTCACATTGCAATACAGGGCTCGCACAATCGTTTTGAACCGAAATTATTTTCTTCTATCGTGAAGCCAGATATTGTTAGCGAATTGGTTGATGACGTTCAAATGGTTGTGGGTATTGTGGAGGACTTAAATTTAAATACTAGAATATGGACGAAAGCTTGAAAAAGCACCTGTAGAATATATGGGGGGGACTACAGGCGCTGTAAAACGACTAATTGCTTAAGTCATTTTTTAAGCGAGCGAGGCGCTTTTGCATTTCCTCAACTGCTTCAATTGCTTCTTTTCTTGTATCTTCTTTTCCGGCGTCAAATTTTTTCTTTACATTATGCATATAAGTGTCCCAATCCTTACGAATGTCTTCCCATTCGTCCTTCATATCCATACTCAATAGATGGGCCTGCAATTTGATGTCGTCAAACATAGACTGAATTTTATTAACATCATTTTCTTCTGACATTATTTCTCCTTTCTATACATCCGTATTTTAATGGCTATTACTATGATGAAAAGCTTTGTGTCTGGGTGATGTAAAATCCGCAGAGCTATGAAATAATTATGATGATTTCTACAAAGGTACTTCTTGTCGATTTATGTCACTCTAATAATTGGGTGTATGAATCTGTAGAAAGACCCGACTTCCCAAGAAATGACACGAAGCTTCAGTTGCCGACGAAAGGTTTCTGTTGCGCATATACCCCATAGGGGTATATAATCAATATATGAAAAAGGGGACCTCTCATAAAAAACAAGTGAATCGCCTCAATCGAATAGCGGGCCAGGTGAAAGGTGTAGTTAAAATGGTGGAAGAGCAACGGTATTGCATCGATATTTTGAATCAAATGAAAGCCATCAAATCTGCCTTAGCTTCAGTAGAAAACGAAATTGTGAATGAGCACCTGAATCACTGCGTACATCAAGCCATTGCCTCCAAGAAACAAGCCGATGCCAACAAGATGTTGAGTGAAATTAAAGGCTTATTACTGCGAGCGAGGCTTTAGATGGCTAGATTCGTAAGCTTGTGTTTCGTTCTATCTTTCGTATTGAGCTCCGCATCTGCTTACAGTTGTCATAGTTTTACAAAGGTAGATTCGAAGAAGCGTTCTTGTCATGAGCAGGAAGTGCTTCATGCTGTCCATCTTAGTTATGCGATGCAAGACATTGAACATGAGTGTCCTATTTGCATGGCCAATCTTTGCCGTATTGAATTTACCTATGAATCTTCTGCTTTGGGTGTGCCCTCTACAAAGATTTGTAAATCAAAAGAAATTCTTTTTAGTTCCTATAATATAGCGCTATCTACCAAACATATGCCGAAACAGATAGAGCTGCCAGAGCGCTTTAATTGGCAGGCCGTCTACTCTATTTTCATCATATAAGTCAAATTCCGTCGACACGTATTTTAATTTCAATGATTAGGAGATTTATATGAAATTTGCATTTTTATTTTTATTTTTATTCAATGCCGGACTTGCGATGGCTCATCCCGTGGCCTTTCAAGATTCAGTGGGCATTATGGGGCACCATTCGCCCATGCTGACGCACAATCAACTGAACTATTCTTTTAAGTACTGGTGGGCCATGGGGGTTCATCATTTTAAAAGGCCGGATGCTTTGGATAACCGTCATGCAAGTCTAGCTTCGACCAACTTTTTATTAAAAAGATGGTATGGCGATGCCTTTCAAGCCAATGTTTATGCAATTTTGGGGGGCGGAAAAAGTGAGCTACTAGATGAGCCAAAGGATGTCGGAATGGGCATGCTTCAATTCGATATTGAAGATCGAAAGTACTACTTTTTGGCGCAGTATCTGCAACTTACTGACAGCGATGATACCCAGCTCGAGCAAACCACTGTTCGTGCGGGCCTGGCTCCTTATGTGGGGAATTTCGATGATCTACACACGTGGTTCATTCTGGAGTGGAGTGAGAATAGGTTTCTTAATGAAAAGCCAGAGGAAGACTTAACCCCGTATCTTCGCTTTTTTTACAAAAATGTATTGTTTGAAATTGGTCAGTCCTTTGATGGGGCCACAAGATTTAATTATATAATTCATTATTAGGAGAAAATTATGAAAACACTTGTATTAATAGCATGTATTTTTATTGGCTGTTCAGCGCTAGCTGACAATCACAAGCAGCAAGATTCCAAGATGGAGCATAAAGATCATAAAAAGCATGAACATAAAGATAGTCAGGCTTCGGCCAAAAAAGTGGCTAAAGATAAGTTACTTATTAAGGTGAAGGGCATGGTATGTGCTTTTTGTGCTCAAGGAATTGAGAAAAACTTTAATGCCAGGGAGGAAGTGAAAAACACAGAAGTGGACTTAGATAAGATGCAAGTCTTGGTAACTTTTGTGAAAGGCAAAAGCTTGGCAGAAGATGTAGTGAAAGAAATTGTCACTGGTGCAGGTTTTCAATTTGCTGGGGTGGTAGAGTGAGTCGCTTGTCTGCATGGTTATCACTTTTTACTTCCACGGGAACGCTAGTGTGTTGTGCTCTGCCAAGTTTGCTTGTTGTACTTGGTATGGGGGCAACAATGGCAGGGCTAGTAACAGCCGTACCTCAACTAGTATGGTTATCTCAGTATAAGGCATGGGTGTTTTCTGGTAGTGGGATTATGATTTTCATCGCGGCAGCATTGCATTATCGATCAAGAAATGAGCCATGTCCTATTGATCCTAAAAAAGCGAAGGCTTGCATATCAGCAAGGAAATGGTCTTTTGGTGTATTGGTTCTTTCTGGAGTGCTTTGGGGGATCGGAGCATTTTTTGCTTTTGTTGCTCCTTACGTATTTTAGGTTGTTCTTGGTTCGAGAATCCTATGTGCCAAAAACAAAAAAACCGCTAGCACCTAAGGGTACTACCGGTTTTTTGGAAGGATAAGCTAGATTGAAATTTCATGAATTGTCGTTAAACGTCAATTAATAGGGTTTAATGCTAATTATTCTCATTTTGAGATTATTTCCGCCATCTAGCAAATGGCGGAAATATGGTGAAATTATATCCGCCACCTTGACTTTGGCGGAAATATGGCGGATATTTATTTTGTGGGAAAATATAAAGCACTAGACCGACAAAAAATTCCAAGTCAGTTTGAATATACAGACAACTTGGTACATCAACTCATAAGGATTGCAGAAGCTAAACCTTATATTGAAGAATATCTAGGTCAACCTTTAGAGGTCCAGCTTCTTCGTCAGGCTAAGATTATGGCTGTTACTTATTCAAATCAAATTGAAGGGAACAAACTTGAAGAGCGAGGAGTAACTCGGATTTTAGAGGGTAAAGAAACGCGAAGCAAAGATAAAGATATCGTTGAAGTCAGAAATTATGTTGATGCCATTGATTATGTAGAAAAATTATCGCAAGACACCAGAGCAATAAGGACAAGAGATATATGTGATCTGCAAAAATTGATCACCAAGGACCTTCTTGCGGATAAAAAGCAATGGGGTACATTGAGAACAATTGAAGTGGGTATTGTTGACGCTATTTCAGGAAAGAAAATTGATAATGTGCCAGAACCTATTTTTTTAAAGGAACTAATGTCTGATCTATGGGCATGGCTTGATGATAATAAATCCACCAATCCTTTTGTAAAGGCATACGCTTTCCATTTTTTACTGGTAGCGATACATCCATTTGCTGATGGTAACGGCAGAACCTCTAGGTTGATGCAACATTTGTTATTATTGAAAGACAAAGAAAACCTAGCGCGTTTTGTTCCGAGTGAAACTTCGATTATGGCAACAAGAGATCGTTATTATTCTTCAATTCGTCAGAGTAAAATCCTTGGTAAGATGAATCCGATAATTGAATATTTGGCAGAGTGTTTTGCAGATTCCTCGGAGGAAGTCATTAAAGGGGCTAAAAAGCTAGTCAAATCTAGCTTGGAGCGGAAGCCCGATGTAAGAAAAAAAAGAATCCTTACGTTGGCTCGAAAGCTAAAAGAGTTTGTAATTAGCGATGTTCTGGAAGCCTTTCCTGAGATTCCTCGCAGGACCCTTGAAAGGGATCTTGCCAATTTAGTAAAGACTAAAGACCTTAAGGCCATTGGGGAGCGTAAAGGTCGTATTTACAGAGTAAAGTGAAGTGGGTGCAGTATAAAAAAAAACCGCTAGCACCTAAGGGTACTACCGGTTTTTTGGATGGGGCGGCAGGATTCGAACCTGCGAATGACAGGATCAAAACCTGTTGACTTACCGCTTGTCGACGCCCCAATCGCAGACCCAAAAACTAATGTGTCCACAAAGCGAAGGCAAGAAAAAATCGCAATTCTCTAAGGAAATGAATACTTAATCGGCAACTATCGGGCTCTCTGGATTTCATCCAGAGTTTGTCCCATGTCCTCTAAGTGTTTTTCGTACTCGGCAAATATGGTGTTCTCCAGGTCTTCACGCATATCTTGATTCAGAGGGTGGGCCACATCACGAAATGTCCCATCTTTTTTCTTTTTTGAGGGCATGGCCACGAATAGACCATTGTTGCCTAGAATAATCTTTAAATCACGAACGACAAAGACACCATCTAATACAATGGTCACATATGCCTTAAGGCGTTCCTCGTTTACGGGGAATATTTTAACTTCTGAAATTTTCATAGCCCATCCTCGTTGTTTACTGGTTGTACCTATTATATCGGTAATGTCCGTCATCACTTTAGACATTCGTCTGGCTTGTTTCACATTGGTACAAAACCAGAAATCTATTGCTTAGAGGCGGCTATGGACTATTATGGCTAAAAAAATAGGAGAGGTATGTATTCATTACATAGTATGACGGCCTATGCTGATTTCAGCTGCAAAGGAAAGAATGCAGACTACCAAGTTCGTATTCGCTCCTTGAATTCTCGGTTTTTGGATCTAAAAATTTCTTTGCCAAGTGAACTGACTGTCCTCGAAGAAGAAGCCCGCGCCTTGGTTGCCAAAGCCTTTCATCGCGGCAAAGTGGATTTGCAGGTCTATCGTTATGCTCGGGATGGTGACAAGAACGTGCGCATTGAAGTGAATCAGGACTTGATCCAAAAGGCACATCAAAGCTTAAAAAGTATCGCCCAGAAAACAGGTCTACGCTATGAGAGCATTCAAGACCTGCAGGCGAGTCTTCCACTATTGAGTCTGCAAAGCGAGACAGCCTTAGCCCAAAGCGAAAAAGCGCAAGTTATGAAAGCCATGAAGGCTTGTTTGGACTTAGCAAAACAACAAAGAGCCAAAGAGGGCTTGCATCATGCCCGAATTTTAGAGTCTTTGGTGAAGGCCATTGAAAAAGAATTGGGGCAAATTGAGAGAAAAAAGGCACAAATTGCGCAATCGGGCTATAAGAGGCTGGAGGCTCGCCTAAAAAAATGGAAGCTCAAAGACATAGAGCCAGAGAGGCTCGAGCAAGAACTCGTGCTTTACCTTGATCGCAGTGATATCAATGAGGAATTGGTGCGACTGCGTGAGCATCTTAAAACCTTTCTTGAGGTGATGAAGAAAAATAAAAGCGGAAAGAAGCTGGATTTTTATACGCAAGAATTCCTGCGCGAGACCAATACCATCGGTTCCAAGGCTCAAGATGCTAAAATCACAAAGTCTGTAGTAAATATGAAATGTCTTATTGAGCAGATTCGAGAATTGGTGCAGAATATTGAATAGAATGGCCAAGTTAATTATTTTAGTAGCACCTAGCGGCGCCGGAAAATCTACCTTTTTACAACAAGCTGTAGCGGATGATGACAACTTGGTTCACTCCGTTTCCTATACCACGCGTAAACCAAGGGCTAACGAAAGCCAGGGAAATCCCTATAATTTTATCTCGGAAGAGGATTTTAAAAAGAAAATTCAGGAAGACTTTTTTATTGAATGGGCCAAGGTGCATGAGCACTACTATGGAACCTCAAAGAAGGATCTGGAAGATATTTGGGCTCAAGGTCAGCGGGTGATTATGGATTTGGATGTAAAGGGAGCCACTCGCATGAAGGGTTATTACCCGGAGGCTTTGACGGTATTCTTGCTGCCGCCCTCAATTGACGAGCTGCGCAATAGATTGCAGAAGCGCGATCAGTCCGAGGAAACCAATTTGGATTTGCGTCTGGCTAATGCAGTGGATGAAATGCTATCGGCCCCCAAGTTTGATCATCAGATTGTAAATGATGATTTCGACCGTGCCTATTCTCAGTTCAAAAAAATAATTGATGGCCAATACAATCAATAGTAGAAGATGGTCTACTTTAGGAGGTTCTTTTGGCACGTGTAACAGTAGAAGATTGTTTAGACAAAACCTACAATCGTTTTTCGTTGGTCATGTTGGTAGCTAAGCGCGCCAAGCAATTGGTCAAAGGCAGTCTTCCGTGTGTAAAAACCAAAAACAACAAAGAAGTGGTTACGGCATTGCGTGAGGTGGCTGCGGGGCATGTGTATTATACGCCTGACAAAAGCCTAGGAGAGCCAGAAATTCAGATCGAGAACGATCTAAACCGTTAATTTTTCCCTAAATTTTCCGATCTTTCCTACATAGGACAAATCGCATCAAGGTGGGTAAGGCATAATGGCAACGCAAAAGGTAGTGGAAAAAATCAGCGAAACTTCCCCTACCGATGTTGAAGAGCTTTTAGAGCGCATACAGGATCTTTCCCCAAATATTGATACCAAGGAAGTACGAAGGGCCTTTGAATTTTCCAAAAAGGCACATGAAGGGCAATTTCGTCGAAGTGGTGAGCCCTATATCACCCACCCCCTAGGTGTGGCCAGCATCATCAATGACCTTGGCTTGGATCAAGCCTCCATCATTACCGGGCTTTTGCATGATACGGTTGAAGACACTAAAGTAACCAATGAGGACATTGTTAAAAACTTCGGTCAAGAAGTTGCCGACTTGGTAGATGGGGTAACCAAAATTTCGCAAATGACGTTTAAGAATACCCACCAAAAACAAGGTGAGAATATTCGTAAGATGATCATTGCTATGGGGAAAGACATACGTGTGATCATGGTCAAGCTAGCCGATCGCTTGCACAATATGCGAACCCTCAATCATATGCCTTATTTTAAACAGGAAAGAATCGCGCAAGAAACGTTGGATATTTATGCGCCACTAGCAAATCGATTGGGTATTTCCTCCATTAAAGTGGAGCTGGAAGATTTAAGTTTTCGTTATTTAAGGCCAGATATTTTTTATGATCTTGTGCAAAGGGTACAGCGCAAGAAAAAGGAACGTGAAAAGTATGTGGACGATGTGATTCACCAAATCCACGAGGTTCTAGAAAAATCTAGCCTATACGCAGATGTGCAGGGCAGATCCAAGCACCTTTACTCCATCTACAAAAAAATGGAGCATAAAAATTTAGAATTCGATCAAGTGCATGACCTGCTGGGTTTTCGTGTCTTGTTGGATTCGGTTGGCCAGTGCTATCAAGCTTTGGGCATCGTCCACTCTGTTTGGAAGCCTGTGCCGGGGCGATTTAAAGACTATATTGCATTGGCGAAATCCAATAATTACCAGTCTTTGCACACCACGGTAGTTGGCCCTGAGGCGGAGCAAATTGAAATCCAAATCCGTACTCACGAAATGCATGTGATTGCTGAGCGCGGTATCGCAGCTCACTGGCAGTATAAAGAAAAGGGCAAGATCGATGCGGAGACCGAACAAAAGTTTCGCTGGTTAAGAGACATGATTTCCAATGCTTCTACCGATGCGGATGAGTATTTGGAAAACGTAAAGACTGATCTTTTTGATTCAGAGATTTATGTTTTTACTCCAGCAGGGGAGGTAAAGGAGCTTCCCGAGGGTGCAACGCCTGTGGATTTTGCCTATGCGGTTCATACAGACGTGGGCTTTCGCTGCGTTGGCGCAAAAATTAACGGTCGTATTGTGCCATTAAAGCACCGGTTGAAAAGTGGGGACAGGGTTGAGATCCTCACCTCTCCTACGCAATCGCCAAATAAGGATTGGTTAAAATTTGTTGTCACCTCCAAGGCCAAGGCAAAGATTCGTACCCACGTACGGACGGAAGAGCGCAAAAAGAGTTTGGAGTTGGGTAAAGAGATTGCGGAACGTGAATTAAAAAAGATTGGCAAAAGCAATAAGGTTTTTAAGAGCAGTGAGTTTGATAAGTATCTGAAAAAGACAGGCGCCAACACTTTGGATGAGTTTTATATCCATATTGGTTACGGCAAACACAATATGGAGCAAATGTTTGATGCGGTAATACCAGATTGGAAAAAAGATGAGAAAAAGCCTGAAGACAATGCATCCATTATGGACAAGGTCTTTAAGTCCGCAAAAAAGAAAAAAGAATCCTTAATTACCGTGGATGGCATGAGTGATGTGATGGTTCGCTATGCCAAGTGTTGCAACCCCATTCCTGGAGATCCCATTGTTGGCTTTATTTCTCGAGGCCGTGGAGTGACGGTACACAAGGCCTCTTGCAACAAGGTTTTTGAAATCGATGCGAAGCGAGAAGTGGAGGTGGCTTGGACCAAAGAAAGAAAAGGTGCCGCTCACGCTCATATTCGCATAGTATCCTTAGATAAGCCGGGCTTTTTAATTAAAGTATCCGAGGCATTCACCCATTCAGGGGTAAATATACTTAACGCCAAAATCAAAACTACCAAAGATCAAAAAGCCGTTTTTCATTTTGAAGTGCAGGTAAAAGACCTGGAGCAGCTGCAAAATACCATTCAAAAGATCCAAAGCCTAAAGGGCGTTATCCACGTGGAGCGCCTCTAGTTGCGAGTCTAGCCCGAGGCATAGTTTCACCATACAATTGCTATATTACTAGGCGCGTATAATTGCTTTTGGTATATGACAGCATCTTCTTTTTTCGCTTCAATAGCGGCATAAGGAAAATCCTATGACATTATTGATGAAACAATTATTTCAATTGATTAGCTTGCTCAATTCTGAAACGGGCACCAATCAAATCGCTGCAGGTGTTGCACTAGGTTTTGTACTGGGGATGACTCCCGCCTTTTCTTTGCAGACCATTCTCATAGTCTTCTGCCTTTTTATTTTTCGAATTCAAATAGGTGCCGCTTTGCTCTCAGCTTTCTTTTTTGCATTTCCTGCTTATTTGCTGGACCCCTTATTTCATACTGTTGGCAAAGCCATTCTGGAAGCTGCAAGCCTACAAACTTTATTTACGACTATGTACAATATGCCAATTGTGCCATTTACACGCTTTAACAATACCATCGTGATGGGTTCCGGTGTGGTAGCCATTCTACTGGTGCCTGTAGTATTTTTTCTAGCTCGCTATTTGATTGCGAAATATCGCGAGCAGGTAGTGGCAAGAGTGAAACAAACAAAGATATTCAAAGCATTGCAAGCAACCAAACTTTACAAGTGGTACTACAAATATGAACAATACGAATGGTAAAAAGAAAAAAACAAAAGGGCCGATTCGATTTGAGGCCATCATCCCGGCAATCATTGTATTTGCTTTGTTTGCCCTGTACTTTCGTTTTCTTTTCGATGCGAATTTGCGTTCTGCTTTGTCCTATATAGCAACGCAGGTACATGGTGCAGAGGTCAATATTGGAGACATTTCCTCCTCGTTTCTTAACCCTAGTATTTCGATTTCGAACATTCAGGTAACAGACAAAGAGGAGCCAAGTAGAAATGTTTTTAGCCTTGGCCGAATTGGCTTGAAGTTAAATGGCGATGCCCTACTTAGAGCTAAGTTGGTAGTGGACAAAGCTGAGGTAAGTGGTATTCAGGCCTTTTCCCCTCGCAAGCGCCCAGGCAAAGTCTTGCCCCCGCCGCCTCCAGGTGCAGCAAAGAATTCCACTGTTCGTCAGTTGGAGGCAGAGGTATTGGAGCAAACGCAGCAGCGCTACGAACAAAATGTCTTGGGAGATGTGGCCACTATCTTGGGCGGAGTGGACTCGGAAGAGCAGTTAAAGAACATTCAGGCGGAGCTAAAGTCCGAACAGTTTTTAGAAAGTCTGGAAAAGGAAACAAAGGCCAAGGAAGAAGAGTGGAAAAAACGGCTCAAAGAGCTGCCAAAACCAAAGGAATTTGATGCCTTGGTGGAGCGAGCAAAAAACTTAAAGTTTTCCTCGGAGGATCCTCTTAAGGCGTTGAAGAACATTAAAGAGATTGATGAGATTATCAAAGAAGCCGACAAAAAAATCGATGCCTATAAAGACACGAGCCGGGATTTTGAAAAAGACTACAAAAACCTCGAGGATTCGGTAAAGGGATTGGAGGATTTGGTAAAAGAGGATGTTAAGGATCTGCAAAAACGCTTCAATATCCCTGAGATTGACAGCAAAAATCTTAGTGAAAGTATTTTCATGGGATTTTTAGATAAAAAAATCGCGGGATTTACAAAATATGCGGCTATGGCAGAAACGTATATGCCGAAAAAGAAAAAAGGGGAAGAGGCGCCTGAGCAAATCGTTCCGCGAAAGCGTGGGACGGGAGAGGATGTGCGCTATCCCATTACGGTTGGCTATCCACTTTTTTGGCTTAAAGAAGCGGTGATTTCCTCAAAAGCCAATGAAGAAAATCCTTATAGTGGAAACTTGCAAGGTAGTTTGAAGAACGTTTCCACAGCCCCTAGCTTTATCAATAAGCCTATTACTTTAAAATTAGAAGGGGGATTTCCTTATCAAGGATTGCAAGGAATGAATGCCAATTGGGAGTCGCGTGTGCACGAACCAAAAGTGCAACACAACTTTGATATTAAAGTGGCCTCTATGCAAGTAAAAGGGATGAAGCTTGTTGATTCAAAAGATTTAAACCTTGCTATGCAAAAGGCAGATGCCGTGCTTTCCTTTGAAGGCAGTATTGTGGATCAAGTGATGAACGTGAAATTTGAGAACTTTTTTCGTCAACCAGAATTTGCTCTAGATACTAAGGATAAAAAAATCCGTGAAATATTAGGCCGAGTCTTTGAATCTCTGCCTTACGTGTCCTTATATGGCTACTTTCAAGGTGCCTGGGGAAAGTTGAATATGCGTGTAAGTTCCAATTTTGGCGATGAAGTGGTAAAAGGCATTCAGCGAGAGGTGCAGGCAGAAATTGATAAGGCAAAAAAGAAAATTGAAGACTATGTTGAATCAAAAATTTCGGCAAAAAAGCAAAAAGTTCAAGATCAAGTGGCAGGAGTTCGTAAAGAAATCGACACGGAGATTGATAGTAATCGCCAAAAAATGCAAACTAAGTTAGATCAGGCAAAAGCGGAAGTGAAGAGCTCGCAAAAGTCGAAAACAAAAAAGACAGAAGAGGAACTAAAAAAAGGCTTAAAAAAATTATTTAAAGGCATCTAATAAAGAGGGGGAGTTATGCTAGTACTATCATTATACATTGGTTTTTTATTACAGGCTGGTGACATCGGTTTGCAAAATGGCAATCACATTCAATTGCAGCCGTTAAGCGGGGAAGCCCACGTCTGGTGTGATGATGGCCCCTACTCCGAATTTCGCATCATGGCTTGCTACCAAAACTCGGTGCGTCCCGATACAGAAGATTATTTTGTAGCCAAAGGCTATGATGCCGACCGGGTGGAACTAGAAGCTACGCAAGAGAGCGGCAAAACCGTGACTAAAAAAATGCGTTTTCGCACTATTGAAGGTCGCACAAAGAAAAAGGTGAATCTTTTAATGAATACTCTCTTTCAAAGAGCGCTGTTGGCTGAGGGAGAAAACCAGGTAGACTACCGCTTAACTAAAGACAAAGAATTGGTTAAGGAGGGCTCTTTTAAGGTAGTAGTAGAGGAGTTGCCAGAACTTTATTGCGGCACGAGAAGTCTTTCGGGCTTCTATCAGTGTCATGATATTAAGGGAATTTGCGACGCCTACTTTTTTCGAAATCGCAGTTGTCATTGATCCTATATGCGCAATCGCTTAAAGACCATCTTATCTCTTGTTCATGAGGGTGAGAATTTATGGGATATAGGTTGTGATCATGGTCTTGTTGGTTTGGATTATATGAACCAACATCCTGATGCTAGTGTTTACTTTGTGGACCGGATAAAGCATGTCATTGAAAAAATTAAGGGCCAAGTAGCTCGTGATGGGCGGTGCTATTTCTACCATATGGATGCTTGCTTGGGACTACCCAAGCCATTGTCAGGAAATGTGGTGATTGCGGGGATGGGAGCGGAGCGCATATTAAATATCATCAGTGCACAGAAGATAGAGAAAAATACTCGGCTTATCTTGAATCCTTTTAAAGACCCAGAGCTAATCGAGCAATTGCCTTACAATCTGGTCCAACAATGCACCCTACAAGAGGGACGCCGAGAAAGATCCATTTATGTTTTTACTACTTAGCTATGGTGGTTATGATGGGCGGCGCTTCTTTTTGAATGATCATGGTGTTCTCAAATTGCGCTGTACGAAAACGAGGGGAGGTAACAAGTGTCCAACCATCGCCCTCATCATCGACAAATGTTGCGCCGGTAGATAAAAATGGTTCAATGGTAATGACCATATTTTCTTTTAATTGCCTTAAATCTTTGGAATCGTAATAGCCAGCAATAAATTTTGGTTCATCGTGCAGAGTTTTGCCAATGCCATGGCTGCCCAAGTTACGAATCAGTGTGTAGCCGTGAAATTTAGCTGTATCCTCAATGGCTTTGCCAATGGCATTGATGGGTTGGTTGGCTCTGGCAGCATTCATCGCGGCTTGCAAGGCCGCCTTTGTTGCACTCAAAAGTTTGCTGATTTGTGGGTTTTGTGGGCTTAGCTGAAAGGAGCCGCCAGTATCGCCATAATAGCCATTTTTTAAAGCGGATACATCTATGTTGATCAGATCTCCCTCTTTGATGATGGTATCTTTTTTGGGAATGCCGTGGGCCACTTGGTGATTGATACTAATGCAGGTTTGCCCAGGAAAGTCATAGCAGTGAATGGGGGCGGATTTTGCACCATGATCGCCTAAGTAGGTCTTGGCAATCTGATCCAAATCCCATGCCGACATGCCGGCTTTTGTTTCCTCTTGCATTACCTTTAGACAGGAGGCGACAATTCCTCCAATCTCTTTTAGCTTTTCGACATCTTCTTGGTTTTTTACTATCATAGCTTTATTTCAGAAGTAGTTTAGGCTATGGCTAAAGTCAATTAAGAGGCAAAGAATGTACTTAAAACAGATAAAAGGTTTATACAAAGTCAATTTTACCGAGCATCCTGTGGTCGAGTTGAAAGGTCCAGAACATAAGGAATGGCTTTATACGATTTCCTCCCAGGCTTTCGCCAAAGATAGGCCGAATATTTGTAGCAATGCCTTTTTAAAGGCCGATGGAGGTTTAATTGCCGCCTTTATGCAGGCATCTTTCAATGATAAGACTTATTTGTTTTTAAATCCCTATAATAAGGATCAGGCTCTGGAGCACTTGGATTTTTGTCATTTTGGCGAAGACCTAGAATTTACTTTGCTCGAAGGCGGTTATCAGCGCTGGTTTGTCGATGCTCAGGAACATTTAGTAGAAAATCATATGGAGGAGGGCTTCATTGTTTTTTCCTACCCTGGACTGAAAGGCTGTGAGGTTTTCACTCTTAAAGATTTAGATTTGGATTTGCCAGAAAAAAACTTTGCCGATCTTAGATTTCGTTTTTTTCAGCAGGGTGTGCCGATTAGTGGACTTGATATATCCGTGGACAATATGATTCTAGAGGGACCCTTCGACGACTATGTCACGGATGAAAAGGGTTGCTACCCGGGACAAGAGACCATCGCCAAGGTTTATACTTACGGCCGAAAAGCGAAGTCTTTTTATCGAGCGCAAATTGAAAAAATACCAGAGAATACGGCCATTACCTGCAACGAAGCAAAGTGTGGAGATTTGGTATCGTATTTTGATTACAATCAGAAACACTGGGCATGGCTTCGCATTTCCAATGCATTTGTAAAAAAATGGCAACAAGGTGAGCCGCTTGTTTTGGGCGAGGAAAATCTAAAACTTATAGATATGACCAAACACCAGTAGGCTAAAAGTCCTGTAAAAGTGCTTCGCATTAAATAGCAAATACCATGAAGTATTCGCAACTTTTACGAAGAAATATTGCAAAACGAAAGCTTAAAACACCTATATCTTTTAGTTGAAGAAGAAAAATTCTTTTAAAAAATGTCACAAGCATTTACACAAAAATAATTTTACACACAATCCATTGCTTTCCTTCGTCTTTGTTTTGCTTAGGCTTGGTACACTTCCTGCTCTTATATTTAGTGAGGTGGTAAAATGAAAAAGTATTTATTGTATTCCATACTTATGTCTAGTGTTGCATGTAGCAACGGATTACAATTTGAAGCCAACAAGGTACTAGAAAAGGGGCAATCGGATATTTGTATTCAAAATGATCCTCCTGATGACGGAGCTTACCAAGCTCCTCCATTGCAAGTAGAAGTTGGGGACGTTTTAAATCTAGATTACCCATCGGTAGCAAATGCTTGGTTCATTCAATTGCCTGACAACAGTATGCAGCGAGTGGATGGCCCCGGAACTTTTACGGTTACGCAGGTTGGGGTGCATAAAGGCAAGCTAGAAGCCGTGGATGAGTGCAATGAAATTAAGGTTCTGTACTTTCAGTTTACTGCTTATCTTCCTGTTCGTGCGGATTCCCTGGTTATCAATGATGGTGAGGAATACACTAATTCTTTGCAAGTCAGCCTAGAATTAAATGCAGAAAATGCCACGCAAATGTATATAACAGAAGATTCTAGTTGTGAAAGTGGTGGGCAGTGGCAAGCTTACAAGCCTAGAATGGGATACACCTTACAAAATGCCAACACCAATGCAAAGGTTTATGCAAAATTTCGCGGCGGCGGACTGCAAGATAGTGCATGTATTAGCGATACAATCATTCATGATGATATTGCTCCTGCCTTATCGATTGCTGACGCTCCAGAGCGACTCAATAATCAGACTAGCGCTAATTTCGCTTTACAGGTAGGTGAGAATGGCTCTGGCTTAGAAGCTTTGTTTTGTCAGCTAGATAATAATGAGGTGCAAGTTTGCAGCAACCTTATCAATTACCGGGAACTGGCTCAGGGAATGCATCGCTTTGCTGCGAAAGCTAGGGATAAAGCCGGAAATGAGTCGGATTGGCTACTTTTTAACTGGCGAATTGATCGATCAAAACCCGTTCTGGCATTACAGAAAAAACCTAGTAACCCCAGCAATCAGAAAGAAGCAGAATTTATCATTCAAGCAAGTGATACGGGATCTAGTATAGCTTGGATTGAATGCAATCTAAATGGAGATGGTTTTGAGCGTTGTGAAAGCAATTACAAAACCAATGCTTTAGAAGGAGATAACCAAGTCTTGTTTCGCGCGGCGGATCTAGCCGGTAATGTTTCGGATGAACTTTCCTACGAATGGTTGGTAGATATTAGTGCGCCAGAAATTCGCTGGCTTGCAGGGCCTAGCAATCCCACAAAGTGGGAGCAAACAGACTTTCAATTTGAAGTAAAAGATGCTGGTGTAGGAGTGGCAAGTATTACTTGTCAATTAGATGACCAGCAGCCTTTTGCCTGCAAGGACACAGCTTCCTTCTTTTTAAGTGATGGTGATTATCGTTTCCGCATAACAGCTAGTGATTCATTTGGTCAGACAAATACCGTGGAATATACATGGACCATTAATACCAAAACACAAAGTGAAGTGATCACCACTCCTGTGGGCGTAAACAATCATCGTGATATTTTATTCATTATGGATTCCTCCGACTCCATGGATACAGAAATGTCCCACTTTCACAAAGAGTTTAAAGGTCTTATTTCTAAGTGGGGAGATATTGATTGGACGATTCGTGTGGCAAGTGCATACGCCGAAGATTATGGCCAAGGTTCCATGGGTACTTTAGCTCCCATTCATGGGGCCAAAGAGGGTACCTATGTTTTGGACCGTAGTTTTGGTAGCCAGAGTCAGATCGAAAGGGCCTTGGTTGACACCTTTCATGATTTAAAGCGTCGCTACCGTTTTGTGGAGCCCATACACAACACCTATTTAACAGTGAAAAATTTGTTAGAAAACAAAGAATTACGAGAGAACTCTCACTTGGATATTGTGGTGTTTACCGATACGGACGAAAAGTTAAAAGAAGAGAAAACAATCGAAAATGAGCCGCAATTTTTTGTGGATTATATGGCAGAGAATCATCCGAAGCGATCCTATCAGGTTCACTCTTTTAGTGTGCGCCCGATATTTGAAGATCGTCGCTGTCGAAGAATCGAGTCCCATCAAAACAATGGTTACGCCATTTATGATCTGTCAAAATTAAGTGGTGGTTTTGCAGCTAGTATTTGCGGACGATGGATGCTCTACGGTGATACCTATGCAGAGACGCTAGCGCAATTGGGCGAGTCACGCATTCCAGAGAGCATGCAAATTGCATTAAAGTGCGAACCAGATTTTGGCAAAATTGAGGTGAAATACTTAGATCCGGTTGTGCCAGAAACAACGAATAAGCTTGAGGGTAAAAGTCTTGTGATTCACCCTTATCCCTCGGAAGGCACCAGAATTGAGCTGACCTATCGTTGCCCGTAAAGCAAATTCATTGCAAATGAGCAGAAAAATAGGCCCTAATGGGCCTATTTTCTTCTAAAGTAAGCTAGTCAAAAGTCCGATAATGATACAATGAAGCGCTATCTAATTTTGGGCGGGAGCTTTGTAGCCCTTTTATGCTTAATGCTAGCTTACCAAAACTTTCGTGTTTTGAGTCCGCGTATATCGAGTGAATTGAAGCAGGAAGTGAGTTCGGGAGATGCAAAGATGGACCGAGTGAAAGACTTTTATGGACAAAAGCGAGAGTGGCAATTTCGCCAGCAACGTTTGTATCATGGACCCAAAGACTTTGTAAAAAGCAGCTGGAAAGAATCGGAGCTTTATGAAGAAATAAAGGACTATGATTTGCTCGAGATGGATAGTGATGAGGCCTTTGCCTTGGATCCCTATGCCAATATCAATTCCCCAGATCAAGATTCCGAGGCAAAAAGGCGATTGCCTAGCGGTGATATGAAAATGCGCTACAATCCCTTTCGCTCCAAGGCATCCATTCGCTATGAAGGGGAGTGGCAAACCGCCGTGAACTTGGAGGACCAGGATTTGGAGCTAAATCTACGCGGCTCCCTTGGGGCTGGTTCGGTCATAGAAGTGCGTCATGAACGAAATGAAGATAAAACCTTCGTGCAGTATTTGCTAAGCTGGTAGGGTGCCAAAAGATTATATTCTTTACTTTGATGGACATTGTCTATTATGCCAATTTTGGGTGAAGGTCTTTTTGCGTCTGGATGGACAAAAAAAGTTCGTCTTTGCCAGCTTGCAGTCGGATTTTGCCAGACAGCGTGTTCCAGAGAAATGGCAGCAAATCGATAGCATTGTCTTCGAAAAAAACGGTCAGTTTTATAGCAAAAGCACCGCCATTTTGCTTGCAGCAGCAGCGGCGAAGCCCGTATTTTATATTTTCTATGTTTTTTTCTTGCTACCTAGGGTGGTGCGAGACTTTTTCTATGATTTGGTAGCCAAAAATCGTTACAAATACTTTGGTAAAAGTGATACTTGTGAAATACCGGATGCAAATCAGAAAGACAGATTTATTTTGTGAGGGTTTATGAGAGTATTGGGGCTAGATTTAGAAACAAGTGGTATTGATCCATTTAAAGATCAAATAATCGAGATTGGTGCCATCCTGTGGGATTGCGAAAGACAAAAACCACTCACCATGATGTCGCGTTTGATTAAGCAAGACAACCTAGAGCTTGATTCTAAGATCACCGAAATCACAGGGATTGAAAAACAAGATCTCGATGATTTTGGCATCCCTTTGTCTCTGGCTCTGGAAGAGCTACAAGCTTTGGCCACAAATGCTGACTACATAGTGGCTCATAATGGCAAAAAATTTGATAAGTTGTTTTTGGAAACTGCTTGGAAATCCCATGCGGAAAGTCTAATTGATTTGCCTTGGATTGATACCACGCAGGACATCCCGTTTGGTGAGGAAATTCAGTCGAAAAAACTAAATTACTTGGCCGCCGATCATAACTTCATAAACCCCTTTGCCCATCGCGCGGTTTTTGATGTGATGACCATGATGATGGTTTTTTCAAAATACCCTCTAGATAAGATATTGGATTTAGCAAGCTCAGAAACCAAACGCATTATAGCGAAGGTGAGTTTTGATGAAAAAGAGCTGGCAAAAAAAGAGGGTTTTCGCTGGGATCCAAGTGCAAAGGTTTGGTACAAAGACATTAAGGAAATTCAAATCAAGGATTTATCCTTTCCGTTTACCATAGACTATGTTTGAGAAAGAATATTTTCACAAACTATATCCTAAGGATGCTTGCATCGATGGTGACTTTAATGCCCCTGAGCATGCCAAGTACATCCAGTCTTTTTTTCAATTGTTGGAAGTCGATATAGAAAAAGTATGCGATTTTGGCTGTGGAAGAGGCCGCTTGTTGTATTATGTGACACGGCTTTTGCGTCCGCAATATGTGGAGGCCTGTGATGTATCGGACTATGCTCTTTCGTATTTAAAAAATAAAACCTGGACGCAGGATTATACATTCAAAAAAACAGAGATTAAAGGCTTTAAAAGCCGGCATATTTTTGATCTTGGAATTTGTAATTCTGTTTTGCAGTACGTTCTTGATGAGGATTTGGAGGCAAGCTATGCATGTATGGCGAAATCATGTCGCTATCTTTATCTGCATGTACCTAGCTCGGAGGATTATAAAGTTTTAGCAGAGGACTTGGATTTTTATGATCCCTACGCCTATTTGCGCTGTAAAGAGCGCTATGAGCTGATTCGAAAGAAATATTTTCGTTCCATTGGCTATGGCTTTATGCAATCTCTGCAAAATCAGCGAAAAAATGATCCTATGATCGATGCTATATATGCTCATTAGCTGACATAGACTTGCATTTATGTTAGCCTCATCCAATGTATTCAGAAGAATTAGCAGTTATCGAAGATGCGGTTCTTACAGCCGGCGACCTATTAAAAAGTTACTTTGGTAAAATTTCGTCCTTCCATGAAAAGAGCGATTCTTCTTTAGTGAGCAAGGCAGATCAAGAGGCCGAAGAAATTATATTCCAGAAGCTAAAGGCTGCTTTTCCAAAAGCTGAGTTTTATGGAGAAGAGGGAGGCAAGCGTGAAGGCCTTCAAGGCTTTGAGCGCTCCTTTGCTTGTGACCCCCTTGATGGAACCACGAATTTTTTGTATCGAATTCCCTATTTCTGTTCGAGTGTGGCGATGGCGTATCAAGGGGAGTGGGTCTTAGGCTATATATACAACCCCATAAGTGGTGATGTTTTTTATGCCATTAAAGGCGAGGGAGCCTTTCATAATGGCAAGGCCATGCAGGCCTCAAAATTAGAGGATGAATCCAAGGCCATGGTGGTATTTTCTCGGGCCTTTTCCTCTAATTACGGCAGGGCCATTATTCCCTTGTACAAACGGCTGCAAAATGTACGGGCGGTTCGTAGTATGGGATCGGCGGCTTTGGATCTTGCTTATGTGGCAGACGGTCGTTTTGATTTGCATTTATGTAAAGGCTTGAATGTCTGGGATACGGCGGCGGCAACGGTCATGTTACGAGAAAGTGGTGCTGCGGTGATGGACCTTCAAGGAAGTGATTACGATCCTTTTTATGCCGATATTTTAGCAGGTAGTCCGGCTTTGGTTGAAAAATATCTGGACCTTGTAAAAGGGCTTTAAGTCCTCTAGTTCTAGCCAATTTCATGAGCACCTATATGTAGTGGCGTACACTTTGCGTAGTCTAGATTCATCACTATATAGCAGAATTTCTCGTTTTTCTTCGAGTCATGCTTTAACCTTTTATTATGTTGAGAAAAATACGATTTCAAGATTTACCCGAGAATTTACAAGATGAATTGCGTGATGCACCGATACAGCTCCTTGATAATGGGCGTATTAGCGTGGAGTGGTTGGCGGAATACGAGGGGCGCATGCACCAGTTTATGTTAGAATTGCAGCCGCGTACACAAGAGCCGCACTCCATCATCTATGTTACGCAGGATTTGCAAGATATGGAAGTCAGCTTTGTGCCGGTTTCACAAAGTATGCCCGCCTAAGCTTAGAACATTTAAATTCTAATAAGAAATTCCTGTATTCTATTCTAAGAAGCCTTTATATTGGCTGCATGCAGGATATCATTCATCACTTGGAACGAGACCCCCACCAACAATTTCTTAAGTGGTACGATTATGCTATGGACAAGGGCTATGGCGAGGCCAATGCTTTTAGCTTGTCCACGGTTGGCAAAGATGGTCGGCCGCATTCGCGAGTTTTACTCTGGAAGGGTATGAATCAAGGTCGTTTTTGCTTTTATACCAATTATGATTCCAATAAAGCCATACAAATGCAGCAGAATCCTTTTGTTGCCATGAATTTTTATTGGTGGCTACCCATAGGTTATCAGGTGCGTATAGAGGGAAAGGCCGAAAAACTTTCGCGCCAAGATTCGGAAAAATACTTTTTATCCCGTCCCCGTGAATCACGTCTTTCCGCTTGGGCCTCCGCACAAAGTCAGCCTTTAGCAAACCGGCAAGCACTAGAAGAGGACATTCAATCCGCGCAAGATCGTTTTGCTGGTAAAGAAGTGCCTTGTCCCGAGAATTGGGGTGGCTACGGGGTGACGGCAGATTATTTTGAATTTATGATTTTAGATAAATATCGAGCACATGACCGTTTTGTTTATTGCAAACAGGGAAGCCTTTGGTCTGTGCAGCGATTAGCACCTTAAAGGAGATGGCATTGCCAAGAAAAATATTAGTAACTGCAGCTTTGCCCTATGCCAACGGTAAGACCCATATTGGTCATTTGGTGGAGTACATTCAAACCGATATCTGGGTACGTTACCAAAGACTTCGAGGTAATGAATGTCTGTTCTTTTGTGGTGATGATACCCATGGCACGGCGGTTATGATCTCTGCCAACAAGCAAGGAATTAGCCCGGAAGAATTTATCAAAAAAATTCATGCAGATCGCATTAAGGATTTTGCTGATTTTGAGATTGAGTTCACCCATTATTCTTCTACTCATTCAGAGGAAAATCGCCGACAATGCGAGAACATCTTTCTCAAGATGCAAGAAAAGGGACATATAAAAACTAAAATCATCGAACAGTCCTACTGCGAGCATGACAAAATGTTTTTGCCAGATCGCTATGTGAAGGGAACTTGTCCTATATGTGGGGCGGAAGATCAGTATGGTGATTCTTGCGATGTTTGCGGGGCGACTTACGCTCCCACAGAATTGAAAAATCCTGCATGTAACATTTGTGGCAATCCGCCAGTGAAGAAAAAAAGTGAACACCTCTTATTTGAGCTAAACGACTTTAAAGATTTTTTACATGAATGGGTGCCGCAGCACACAGATCGTGAAACTGGCAAGAAATTACTAGAGTGGTTTGATGAGGACCTTCGGGATTGGGACATTTCTCGAGATGCGCCTTATTTTGGTTTTCAAATACCCGGTCATAAGGACAAGTTTTTCTATGTTTGGGTGGATGCGCCTGTGGGTTATATAGCAGCTTCGCAGGAATGGTTGCAAAAGCAAGGCCGTTCCATGGAAGAGTTTTGGGCCAATGAGGATGCTGAAATTTATCATTTTATTGGTAAAGACATTGTGTATTTTCACTGTTTGTTTTGGCCCGCTATGCTGAAGGCGGCAGATTTGCGTGGGCCCAATCAGGTCTTTGTACATGGAATGTTAACGGTCAATGGCGCGAAGATGAGCAAGTCGAAGGGTACATTTATCAATGCTCGCACCTATTTGAACCACTTAGATCCTATGTATTTACGTTATTATTATGCCTGCAAACTATCTTCCACGGCAGAGGACTTGGATTTAAATACGGAAGACATTATCTCGCGAGTCAACTCCGATCTTATTGGCAAGATCACCAATCTAGCCTCGCGCGGAGCGACCATGCTACAAGGCAAGCTTAATGCTGATCTAGTCTCTTTGGACGAGGAGGGGCAAGCCTTACTAGCAAAATCCCAGAATGTAAAAGAGCTTATTGAAGGCTTGTACGAGGCCAGAGACTATTCAAAAGTGATTACCGAGATTAGAAAGTTGGCCGAAGAGGGCAATCGTTATTTTGATGTGAAGCAGCCTTGGAAATCCATAAAGGAAAAGCCCGAGGAGGCACAACAAGTTTTGAGTAATGTTTTGAATCTTTATAAAAATATTGCGATTTACTTAAAGCCAATATTGCCAAGTTATGTAGAGAAGGTAGAAAAACTTTTTGATCAGGGCGCCTTTACATGGGCAGATCTAGATACGGAATTGAAGGCAAAAGCCATTCAGCCCTATGAGCACTTAGCAGGCCGAATTGACAAAGCAAAGGTTGAGAAAATGATAGAAGAGTCAAAAGAAAACAAGGAAGCAAAAGTACAGGAAACGGAAGGTCTAATCAGCATTGAGGACTTCCAAAAAGTGGATTTGAAAATTGCGCAGGTTGTGGAAGCCTCCGATGTACCAGAAGCCGATAAATTATTAAAAATAATAGTACAAGTGGGCGACAGTAAAAAACAGGTCTTTGCGGGTATTAAGTCGCAATACAAAGCTGAAGACCTTTTGGGTAAGCACGTGGTTTTGGTAAACAACTTGAAGCCTCGTAAAATGCGTTTTGGAATGTCGGAGGGCATGCTCCTTGCTGCTAGTGGTAAGAGTGGTGGTCCCTTTCTTGTTACAGTGGATGCTGGTGCAAAAAGCGGTTTTCAGGTCAAGTAATGTCCACTTATGGTAAACTGTATAAATTTCTACAAAACTTAGAAAGTGGAGAAGCCGGGCTTTCCTCAAGTTTGCAGAAAATTCTTGGTCTTCTCAGTAAGTTAGATCCCATTGAGGGCGGGCGCATTGAGGGGATGATTAAAAAGTATTTGGAAAGCGGCGAAAAAAAAGATTTAAACATTGCCCTGCTTTACCTGGAACGAAAATTATCTCTATCACTAAAAGATGAAGATTTGCTTGAATCTTTGAGCACGGATGAAATAAGGCAAGAATCACCCATGGATTTGATCATTGTCTTGGACAATCTACGATCAGCTCTAAATGTGGGAAATATGATTCGTAGTTCGGAGGCATTTCTTGCAAAAGAGATATGGCTTTCCGGCTACACCGCAGGTGCAGATCATCCAAAAGTAAGCAAGGCAGCACTAGGTGCCGATAAGCATTTGCCCATATATAATCTAGATCGGCAGCGGCTAGAGGCCTGCAAGACAGAGGGTTATACGATTTACGGTTTCGATACCATTCGTGAGGCAACTGCCTTGCAAGAAGTGGCCTTTGCGACAAAGGCAATGTTTATTTTCGGAAACGAGCGTTTTGGTATCTCCAACGCGCTCAAAGAATATGTGGACGAATATTTATACATTCCTATGCATGCAGCCAAGCGTAGTATCAATGTTGGCAATGCGTTGGCAATAGGTCTTTACGAATACGCGAGGCAGTGTGGAAAACTTTAATTTAAAACCCATTGGCTTTTTTCGCTGCAAAGAAAAATACCCACAAGAGCTACCAAGGCAAGCTTCCGAGGCTAGTGGTAATTTAGCAAAAGTGGAGGTTAAAGACTTGTTTCCCTTAAGGCAGGCTTTGGAGGATTTGGAGCAATGTCCTAAGATTTGGCTAATTTACTTGTTTCACCGCAATCGCGGCTGGAAGCCAAAGGTCTATCCTCCGCGTGGTAGTGATAAAAAAATTGGGCTTTTTGCTACGAGAGCGCCCTATAGGCCAAACCCCATTGGTCTTTCCTGTGTGGACCTGGTTCGCGTCGAAAAAAACACAATTCTTGTGAAAAACTACGATTTGCTTGATGGCACCCCCATTTTAGATATTAAGCCTTATATATCTTATGCAGATTCATTTCAAAATGTAGCGCCTTCGTGGAAAAAGAAAGAGGAGTCCTACGAAATCACTTTCAGTGAGCAGGCGCTTGAGAAAATGCAATATCTAGATGAAAAGTTGCAGATGAATATCCATGCTTTGTTGGTCGAGCAGTTGGAGGTGCAGCCATTTTATCAGAAAAGAAAGCGCATTATGGAGGTGGGGCAGAATAAGTATGTTTATGCCTTTCGTACATGGCGCTTTGACTTGCATGGCGCTTTGACTTGGAAATTCAGGGATTAAAGATTTTGGTTAAAGATATATTTTCGGGCTATAAGGAAGAGGATTTGTTGGATTTGAGGAGTGATCCTTATTTGGATAAGAAGATACATCAGAAGTTTTTGGAGGATTTCTAAAACTGACCTACCATAGTGTGTTTGTAGAAAGTAAAAGAGCCATTAAGCTGTTAATTTTAGGCACAGATCTTGAATAAACTTACTGCATATGAAGAAATGTGCGTTTTTTTGCCCCTCATCCATTTACGTGTCCGAAAAAGTAATAAAAATCGGACATTTTAGAAGAAAGTCTGATTCCAAGGTAATTCAACGTTACCGCTGCCTTCATTGTAAAAAAAGTTTTTCCGCTGCTACTCACTCTGATTTAAGAGGGCAAAACAAAAGACGTTGCAACACGGCAGTATACCGTTTGGTCTGCTCAGGCGTATCGCAAAGAAGAGCGGCCATATTACTAAACATTAATAAAATAACCGTCGTTCGAAAGTTTCGTTTTATGGCAAATAAGCTTGGAGCGAATGGGCTTTTAACCAAATGCACACTTCCCCCTGAAAAGGTAAGGGAAATTCAATTTGATCATATGGAAACCTTTGAGCATACAAAATTAAAACCCATATCAATATTGGTTGTGGTGGATAAGACAACGCGGAAGATCCTAGCGGCTAAAGCCTGCTCGTCTCCTGCTAAAGGACTTCTCGTAGAAAAATCCATTAAAAAATATGGCAAAAGACAAGATGATCGCATGCAGGTGATGAAAGAGGCTTTTCGTGAAATTGCAAAGGTTTATCCATATATAGAGAAAATAGAAAGTGATAAGAGTCCACTATACCCCCAAGTTATAAGGGATCATTTTCCCACCGCGAAATACAAGCAATACAAAGGCAGGAGGGGATGTGTTACTGGGCAAGGCGAGTTAAAATCAGGGGGCTATGATCCGCTATTTTCTTTAAACCAAACATGCGCCATGTTTCGGGCCAATATGAACCGTTTGTTCCGAAGAAGTTGGTGTACAACGAAAAAATGTGCGGATTTAAATATTCATCTAAGCTTGTATGGTCATTACCATAATAGCGTTCTCACTAAAGTTTAAGCAATCCGGGCCAGTGTTTAGATAAATCTATTCCCAGTAAACACACTAAGGTAGGTCAGTTTGAGAATCTCCAATAGTAGGTCAGGCCAACAAACATAGTCTCAGCCGCCGCTTTGGACTTATCATCTAGTAAGACTCTCGTGGCATCATATTGAAAATCCAAACTTATTTTAAAAGCTTTCTCATTCCAGCCAAGGCTTGCCTTAGCAGAAGAGTTTTGGATTTCAAATTTTGTGGCCTCTTCTTGCCGGTCGACAAATTCCAGTTTTCTGAACTTAAGACTTGGGATAATGGCAAGGGTCGCATTTACGTAAAAGCCACCCCAGATAAGGTTATAAGAATATCCAGGTCCGGCAGCAATGCTGTAGCTAGAAAAACCTGTTAGATCATTTAGCAAGCCATAATCATTTGGGCTTGCTGCGGGTATCATGCGGCTTTTATTGTTATCAAATTTATCGAAACTAATACTGGTATGTAATAGCCAAGAGCCGCCGCTTTCTTTTTGCAAGCGAGTAGTGGAGTAGGCATGGTTCAAGGAAAAATCGTCATTAAAAGTATAGATAAAAATAATCGCATGGCGCTTAGAGTTCAGCTCAGGCAGTATAGTCGGGGAGGTGTCTCCCGGCAAGACTTCATCATAATTTTTTAAGTAGTAGCCCTGATAATCTTGATAGTAAAGCTCTATGGTATAAGGGTCCATAAAAAATCGGAACTGAAAATCCGTATAATCACTTTCGCCATATTTAAATTCATCATCCTCGTTCTGCTTAAAGCCATAGGATATGCCGTACTCCTCATAACCAAGTGCCACAATAAAATTTGTATCGACATTGGGTTCAAACTCTACCTTGTTGCCACCTTCGGTTTCCAGTACGGATTTCAATTGTGGGGTTCCAAAACCAAGGCCGATGGAAATCATATCTTTAGAAATATTACTAACGGAGGCAGCCAGACCTGAAGAATAAAATATTAAGAAGGCAGCGACTGCATGATTTCGATATGAAAATCTCTTTTTTCGAAGCGACATAATTCCTGTAAGCCGGTAGGGCTTGTGACATTGATTTCGGTTAATTTCTCTCCAATAAAGTCTAAGCCAACAAAATAAAGCCCGTCACGAACAAAAGACTCTTTTAGATCTTGCACAACCTGCATTTCTGTATCACTTATTTTGGTCGGCAGAGCTTGCCCTCCTGCGTCTAGATTGTGAACTTCTCCGATCGGGTGGCGTCGTAAAATTGCACCCAAAGCCTCACCCTTCCAAAGCAAGACTCGCTTGTCACCGTCTTTAGCGGCCGCTAGGTACTCTTGCACCATCATGCCATGGGGATTTTTTTGCATGATCTGCTTTGCCGACTCTTTCCAGTTCTTGTCATTCGTGGACAAAAACTCAATGCCTCGGCCGGCAAAGCCGTCCAGAGGCTTTAAAACAAAACGTCCTTTTTTTGATTCTAAAATTGTAATTAGAGGTTTTGCATCACTCAATGTAATGCTCCAAGGAATATGTTTGGGGTAATTCAAAATGGCTAGCTTTTCATTATAGTCTCTTAAGGCCTGTGGGCGATTGATGACCATGGCCTTTTTCAGTTGGCTTAAATAAATCGAGGCATATAGATAATTTTTATCAAAAGGAGGGTCCGTTCGAACCCATACGTAATCAAATTCATCCACAGCAAGTTTTTCATTAGCGTGTGAGCAAATGGCTTGATCAATGGAATCGGCATTGCCATCCAGCAAATCAAGCTTGCTTGTAGAGACCATGAGTTCTTGCTGAAAGAATAAATCAGAAAAAAGGGCATGATAGATTTCATGCCCCAGCTCCCAAGCACCTCGCATCAAGTGGTAGGAGGTGTCTTTGTGAGTTTTTATCGTGGACACAGGGTCCATCAAAAATAGATGTCGAGTCATCTACGCCTTGTCAGAACATTTGCACTCAGAGCAATCTGAGCTTTTCTTGCTAGTGGATTTACAGCTTTTGTCTTTGCACTCGCCAGCCTTGCAGGCCTCTTTCCCCTTTTTTTCCATCTTGCATTCACCTTCTGCACAGCTTTGTTTTTTGCTACAGCATGCGCTATTGCTCATATGCGAACAAGAAAGACTCATAAAGCTAAGAGCCAATACGGCTGAAAATAAAATATTACGCATAAATTCTCCCTTTTTAAGCCATGCTAATATAATTTCACTTCAATAGAAACGCTTTTTTCGCTATAGCTTGAGCATGCAAATACGGGAGTGGGCAGAGGAAATCTTATTAAATCCTAGTTTAGAGGCAAAATTGCGTCCTCTAGAATCATTTCAAGACAGTGGCGCCCCCTCAAAATATCGAGACTTGAGTCTTCCGGCAAGGTTATTGAAACATAAGTTTTCTGAAGAGAAAAAGCCGTTTCCTTCCTTATCGCAGTTGGAGCATGACAACGTAAAGGCTCAGGTACTGCACTTTTTTGCCAACCATGAACTCTTAGCTCTTGAGCTGATGGCTTTGGCTCTTCTGCGTTTTCCGGATGCCCCTAAGGCCTTTCGCCGCTCATTGGTAACCTCCATGCAGGAGGAGCAGGAGCATATGCGCTTTTATTTAGATAATATGCAGCGATTTGGTTGGGAATTTGGCGATGCCCCGCTATCAGGCTTTTTTTGGAACTGCATCCAAGGCGGCAATACTGCACTGGATTTTGTTTGCCATCTCAACTTATGTTTTGAACAAGCGAACTTGGATTACTCCAAGTATTTTGAAAGGCAGTTTCGCCGTATCGAAGACCATAGCATAGCAGATGCTTTGCAGCAGGTTTACGAAGATGAGATCAAGCATGTGGGTATTGGTCTGCACTGGTTTCGCAAGTGGAAGCCGCAGGGGCAAACGGATTGGCAGGCGCATAAATCCAGCTTGCGTTTGCCTTTGAGTCTGAGACGAGCCAAGGGCAAGGATTTTATGCGTGAAGCTCGTGAAAAGATTGGTTTCGAAAAAGATTATATAGATCGTTTGCAGGTCTTTTCTTCCTCTCGAGGTAAAATTGCCAACGTTTATCATTTTAATCCGGATGCTGAGAGCCGAGTAGGTGGCAAAAACTCCAACAAAATACTTTTGCATCTCCAGCAGGATCTGGCATTTTTAATGAATCTGCTTTGCGATGAATCGGACATTTTGTTGCTGCAAAACTTGCCGACGAAGGAATATTTAAAGGAAATGCAGGCTCTGGGCTTGCCAATTGCAGAATACCGTAGCGATATTCCAGAAAACAGAAAGGTGAACCTTAGTCCTTGGGCAAAGGAGGATCCCTATCTTTTAAGTAAAATGCGCACGAAAGAATTTCTAGACAGATTTTACGAGAACTTCCAACATCCACTACTTTTAGATAGAACTGACTTGCTAAGTGAAGATCTTAGGGCCAAAGAGCTTTTGGCTAAACCCATTTATGCTTGCAGTGGGCGAGGCATAAAGACGGGTAGGCAAGATGGCAACTATCTTTATGAAAAGCGATTTCACGTAAAGAAAAATATATCCTTTCATTTTAAGAGAACCGAAGTAGGGGTAAAATATTTGGGTTGCACGGAGTTCTTTACCAATCGCTTTCAATTTTCTGCTGCTGTTGTAAATCAGAAAGATTTTCCGCTAAATTGCTTGCTTAGAGAAGATAGTGAGTTTTACAAAAGCTTGGTCCGCACATACACCCACATTCTTCATGATTATTTGCCTGCAAACTACCAGGGCCCTGTTAGTTTAGACACCTTTATTACGGAGGACTTAAAGTTTCACCCTTGTAATGATTTAAATATACGATTCACAATGGGTAGAATTGCTAATCGCTTAAAAAAATATATCTCGCCCGCATCAAGTGCATCACTGGAGATTGTTAAAAAGGAAAACTATCAAAAACAAGATATGGTCACAAACAACAAAAAACAGATGGTTCGCGGTTGCATTGCTTTAAGTGATCCAGAAATTGCGAAAGTATTTTTACCTATTTTGAAGGTTCAAGTAGGATCGAAAATCAGCCGGTAGAGGGGCTTCCAGGCAAAGCAATTTTTTGCTGACTGGATGGGGAAAGGTAAGACGAGCTGCATGCAGCATACAGCGCTTGGGCTTTTTATCCAGAGCCTTGTCCTTTTCTATGGGACAATAGATGGTATCGCCGATGATGGGCATGCCAAGGCCTGCTAAATGCACACGGATCTGATGCATTCTTCCCGTTTTGGGTTTTGCTTCTACAAGTAGTATATTACCGTAGTCCTTTGCGAGTTTAAAGGTAGTGATGGCTTGATCGCCGCCAGCTTGCACTTCTTCCATTTGCATACGGTGATTTTTTGACCTGGCCAGATGATTGCGTACACTCCAGCGGGGCTTGTCAAAATCGGGATTCTTATGGCAAATGGCTACATATTCCTTTAAAGCTTCACGATTGGCGAATATCTCGCTTACCGCCTTGTTGGCAGATTTTTTTTTGGTCATCAAGACTAAGCCGGAGGTGTCTCTGTCAAGTCGGTGGTGTAAGCCTACGTATATCTCACGCGATGGATTGCGTTGCTTTAAAAACCTTTGCACGGCTGCAAAGAGGTGGTCTCGACTCGGATCAAGGGTGCCTTGCGTGGGCAAACCCGCTGGCTTATTTAAAACTATGATACTAGCATCTTCATAGACAATTCGATCTTCCGTGAGCTCAAAACTAATATGAATGTCTTTTTGCTTGAGTTGTTTTGGATCGATCTGCAAAGAAATTTTATCATCTAGAGCTAGGGTAATGGTGGTGATCTTTGCTCGGTGTCGATTCAAAAAGACATTGCCGCCCTCAATCATTTTGCGAACACTTTTTCTGGACACAGAAAAATTACGGTCCGTATTCAAACGGTCCAAAAGAAAATAATCCATGCGTTTACCGATGGCTGTTTCATCTACTGAGAATTCAAATCGCCTTTTCATACTGCTCTTTCCACTTAAGAGGCACAGCTAAACGAATCTTATAGCCGGCCTGTTTTAAATTCTTTAAAAATAAATCCATTATATTTGCTGTTTGCGTGTGAATATCATGGAAGAGAATCACACCTTTTTGATTGCGATTGATTTGTTCTACACAATGATTATAAAGTTTTACAGGATCTTTGATGGCCCAATCTCTTGAATCCATATTCCAGAAGAAGCTAGAAATTTTGCTGTCATACAAGTGCTGGGCCAACTTTTGGGTTCGTCCACCATAGGGGTAGCGAAAAAATGCCGCATCTTCAGAGCCAGAATTGTAAAATACCTCTTTATGGCCTTGGTCAATGTCTTCTCTAGCTTTTTCAAAAGGTATTTTATAAAGATCACTTCGATGCGAATAAGAGTGGGAGGCCAAGATATGTCCCTGCTTCACTACTTCCTGCGTCCACTCCTTATGCTTTAACGATTTGTTTCCAATTTGAAAGAAGACCGCCTTGATTTGATGGTTTGCTAAAATGTCTAGGATTAAAGGCGTAATTCTAGGGCTAGGGCCGTCATCAAAAGTAAAAACGATTTCTCCTTGCTCCAATGACATATTGGGGTATTCACCGGTAATTAGATTTTTACGGTAAACTACCTCGCCCTTATCCGTGTTTACAAAACTATAGCCGCTAAAAAATGGCGGCTGCATTTCGCCTACGGGTTCAATGGTAGACAATTGCGAGGTAATGCCCAATTGATCTAGACCCATTTCTACAATCATGCTTTCAGCTAAGATATTTGTGTTTTGCAGCGTATGGTATTTCTCAATTTTCATCATAAGGGAGGGAAAGCACGGTAAAAGTTGGAATTCCTCAATATAAGGGTCTAGTAATATTAGCTCCTTGTCCGAAAGTTTTTCTAGTTGCTCGCACATATCTAAAGAGGAGCTTGCCAGTTCGTGCAACAATTGGTGCGGATGGTTGGGTAGAGAGGCCTCCAGGCTGCTAGCTTGTTGAAAATCAGTCAAACGCTGGTGAAGATTCAGATCGCTGGAATAAACTTGGTTCAAGAACAAAATTAGTAGGCTTAGCATAAGCATTGACTTATAGCATAAAAATCCCAGACTGTAAGCACCTTGTAAAAATTCTAGAAGCTGTCTAGAATAAAAGATGAGTAATAATAAGGGGATAGCTTGATTCCTATTTTGCGCTACCAGGATTTAGAGCAAGCCAGCAGGGCCAGAAGGGCTCTGCGGCAGCTATTTTTAAAACTTTACCCCCAGGGAGATGTCTTCGCTTTCTTGGAGTATTACTACCAGAACTATCCAGAATGTTTTTATTTGGCCATGAAGAGTGAGCAAGTACTTGCCTATCTAGCAATATGTCCAGACACCAGCGCCGCTTTAGCTGAACTTAAATATGATTACTACCATTTGTTTTCGGACTACTACCAGGAGCACCCCGCTCACCTTCATATAAATGTAGATCCAAGTATGCAAGGGCAAGGTCTTGGTAGCCGCCTACTTGATTATGCCAAAAAGGATTTAGCAAAATCCCTTCATGCTATAGTTGCTAAGGGAGAAGATAATGTTCACTTTTATTTAAAAAATGGTTTTCAGCCTGTGGCAGTTAGAAAGCTGCAAGAAAAGGAGCTAATCTTTTTGTCTAATCATTAGAAAAATGTAAAACTAAACCAAACAGATTCCACGGAGGGAAAATGTTGCAAAAGGCTTTGCCAATTTTTCTTATTTTTATTGTCGCTTGTTCGTACAATGGTCATGATAATGATTCCTCTAGCATAAAGCCGCAGCCGGATTTTAAACAGCAAAATTTGGTGATTACCCCCACAATATTGCTGCATACAGAAGAGTGGCCTAGCATCGAAGATGATTTGGATTTTGATTGGATGCTTCTCGCCTTGGATAGGCAGATTCAAAAGTTTGAACGGATGCGTTCCTCTAGACAAATAAAACTTGGAAGCATTGTCTATGAATTCGATGTCTTTTTAAAATCTTTGGTAAAATACCGAAGTCTTGTTATGCATTACAAAGTTTGCCAAATGAATCGAGCCCGGATTTTTTGCCGTGCGCAATTTGCCAAAAGTTTGAAGCACTATTTTCATATGTTTGCCCCGGTGGAAAAAGGAAAAATTAAGAAAGCTCTATTTACGGCATATCATACCCCGGTAATTAAGGCCTCCTTGATCCAGAGTGAAGAATATCCAGCCGGTATACACCTTAAACCCATTGAAGAGGATTTGCGAACTCAAACCCGTAACGCCATTAACTTTGGTGGGGCATTGAAGGGAAGCCCTTATGAGGCGCTTTATATGCAAGATTATTTCGATCAGTATCTATTGCACGTGCAGGGCGGGGGAAAAGTTTTTTATCAAGATTTTAATGGTAGCATCAAATCAAAGTACCTAAATTATAACGGCACCAATTCACAGCCCTTCCGTTTTATTTCGATTTACATGCGTGATAAAGGATATATAGAGGATCCCTCTGTAAGGTCACAGCGGGAATTTTTAGAAGAGAATCCAGATAAGCAAGAGGAGATTTACGCCTATTCGCCTAGCTATGTGTACTTTTCTTTAAGTGATGAGCCTCCACATGGTAGTGATGCAGTATCACTGACAGATAAACGCTCCATAGCCACGGATTATCGAATATATAAAATGAAGGGGCTGCTAACCTATGTACAGACGCAGAGGCCGATAAAAAAGGCTGGTGGCGGTGTAGATTGGGTGCCCATGAGCCGTTTTATGATCGATCACGATACCGGTGGTGCGATTCGAGGTCCAGCAAGGGGAGATCTCTATTTTGGTGAGAGTGATTATGCGGCTTGGGTGGCCACGCAAATGAAAAAACGAGGCTATAAATACTTTTTAGCATTAAAGCCCAATTATTTATAAACCTCAAAAGCATGCTTTGCCAAACCGCGTACCACAGACATAAAATTCTCGGGGCGATAGAATTTATCGCTATCAATTTCCGAAGCCAAGGCTTGGTGCAAAGAAGGCAATTGTGAGGAGCCTCCCGTAATTAAAACGAGATCTAGTTCTGCAATTTGCTTACCGGCCATATTCACAGTTTGCATCATGGTATCGCGTATTTTCGAAATATTCGAGGCAATCCATGATTGAAATTCGCTTTCTATAAGCGCTTGATCAATATCGATTCCTGGATATTGATAATTAAAATGATGGTTTTCCCCGTTAGATAAACGTATTTTCGAGCGTTCAATATGCTGATACAAATTAAAGGCGAGATTGTCCTCTAAAACGATTTCTAGGTTTTGCAAATACTTTCTATCGCCCTCAGAAATATTGCTTGTTTGCAAATCTCTTAGGAAATCCTGGATGTCTCCTTTTGTCATAAAACAAATATCTGCTGGCGAGCGCAATCGATACTTAATCTCTGCCGGCATGGAAAGCTTGGTAGAGGACATAGGCAAGCTATATTGAAGTTCTGCCGCAAAGTATTTGGCCAAACCATATTGCATAATGTCGCCATCAAAGGCATCTCCAGCTATAGGAATGGCATTTAGTGCGTGTACTTTTAAGTTGTCTGAATCTGTTTTTTCCACCCAAGAAAAATCGGAGGTTCCAGCTCCAATGTCCATAACCAAAAGATTTTGCCAGTCTCGGTTCATAGGAAACTCTTTTGCTGCAGCAAGGGGTTCGGCAAAAAAATCAATATTTTGAAACCCCGCTATCATTGCCGCTCGGTGCATTCTTTCTTGTGCTAAGCGATCTTCTTTTATGTCGAGGGAGTATTTGGCAGGTCGGCCTAAAATAACATTATTTATTTTTTGGCCTAGTATTTTGTCGGCACGCTCCTTCATTTCTTTTAAAAAAAAGCCAACAAGTGATTCTAATAAGTAATGTCGATCACCAATGCGTGTGGATTCAAAATTGGGGTTTGGCAAAAACTTTTTAACAGATCGTACAAAGCGGCCTTCAAAAGAATTGGCTTCATATTCTTCTATGGCATTAGAGCCAAAATAATATTCCTCTTCATTTAGGTAGTAAGATAGACTCTTCATAATAGAGCTGTTTTCTTCTAAAAATAGAATCTCATGAGAGCCATCTTTGTTAATAGCTGCCAACAGGGAATTCGACGTTCCAAAATCAATGGCGTAAGCGATTGTGTTTGTCATATTATTTACGCCAGTAAAGCAGATGCGCTAGAGGAAGTAAATCAGTAATCAGGCCACGCTCGTTTTCTAATAAAAATTGTGAAAGCTGGTTGAGTTCTAAATGGTAGTCTTCTATTAGCTTGGTGTTTAGCGCATCAAAATCTTTGATTTTGTTTTGCCAAGTATCTTCACCAACAAAGCTTTGTATGTCCTTCAAAGTCTGTAGATTTAAGAATTCCTGCTTTTTGCTGTCACTAACTTCATTTAAAAGAAAAAGAGCAAAGGAGTTCAGATAGCCAGCATGATGATCTCCCAAAATATTTTTATTTTCATCGTTGCGAATATTGTAATCGATCAAATCATCGGCGCGCTGAAATAGCACACCCATTAAAGTGCCAATTTTTTCTAAGCATTGGTGGAGTTCTTTATCTTTTCTTTCTAGGGCGTAAAAAGGGGCTCTTAAACACCATTTTTTTAAGGAAGCGGTTTTTAAGTTGTGAACCTTCTCCAGTTCTTCACTATTAATTCTTGTGGAGCCCTTTATATCATCTTGTATCCATTCGCCTTCCACAAGATCCATAATGACCTCTGAAGTATAGGCAACCAAATCCAAGTTGGTGTTTTCACAAAGCAGCGAAATCACCTTGGCTAAAAGAAAATCACCAGCTAAAACTGCATGGTCAGCACCATAGGCCTTCCAAGCAGCCGTTTTTCCCCTTCGAAGCGGAGAGCCATCAATTAAATCGTCATGCAAAAGGGATGAGTTGTGGATGTATTCCACAACTTTTTGCAAGCAGACCGTTTTTTCTTGCGGAAGATTTAAGGGGATGCTGACCATGGCTACCAAACGGGAGCGAAAGCCTTTGCCGCCGGCAAAAAGGTCCAAATAGAGTTGTTTTAGTTTATGAATGTGGGCAGGAAAGTCCTTTTCCTCAAATGTAATAAAATCGTGCATATTGTCCCAGCTTATTATGCCTTTATAGTAGGGTGTCAAGAAAATGCAAGAAAGCTTTGGCATTGGTTAAAAAAATCATTAGTTTGCCTCTATGTATTATGAAAAACAGCTTCGAATTCCATTTTCTTTTGTTGATGCAGCAGGGATTCTTTTTTTTGCTAGGGTGGGAGATCTATTTCATCAGGTCTATGAGGACTGGTGGACAGAATTTGCTGATTGGCAGGCAAGCTTTGCTTCTAGCGAATTGGCTTTGCCCTTGGTCAGTTGGCAGGTGACCTACAAAGAGGCAGTAAAGGCCGGAGATATAATAAGCATTCGACTTCATGTAGAGGACATTGGCAAATCCTCTTTTCAATTAGAAAGTAAAGCCTTTACAGGGGAGGGGCGGCTTTTATGGACTACGCGTTCTACCCATGTTTTTGTAGACAAGAAGACAGGGAAAAGTCTTAAGATTCCCAATGATCGATATAATTATTTGCAGAAATATCAGCCAACGTCTTAAGGCGAGAAACTTTTTGCATGTCATTGCGTGCTAGTTTCTTTACTTGATAGACGTGTTGGATTCTGTGAAGTGGAAAGCAAGCCTGTTGATAATCTTGTAATAAGTCTTTGGCAATTGCACTTTCTGTGGCAAGGATCAATTCATTGCCATCACGGGGGTGTGGACGAGCCAAAACCGCCCAATCTGTTCCATCCAAGTGCTTGGCAATTTCCTTTTCGATTAGCATCAAGCTTAGGGCTTCTCCCTTAATTTTTATATAATCATCACTTCTGCCCAAAGGAATGAGATGATCGCCTTCAATAATGGCGTGATCTTCCATTTGAAAAAATCCATAGGAGTCTAAGTGTATTCGATGTGGCTGCTTTTCTTCTAGATCATAGTAAGAGTGAAATAGTGAGGGACTTTGTATCCATAAGCGCTGCTTTTCATCGCATTTAGCACGAATATGGGGAAGTAGTTGCAAGTGGTAGTCTTTCTCATAGATTTTATGTGCACTTGCGATTTGCGAGCTAGCCTCCGTTGCCCCATAACTTGGGTAAAGCGGCCATCCAAGCTGGCATGCCTCCTGATACAATTTTATATTTAAATGGGCGCCGCCTACTAAAATATGCTTTAAATTTTTAGGACAAGTCTCTTTAGCGGCAAGCAAATCATAAACTTGTGTTGGGACAAGGGAGGTGGCTTGTGCCTTTCTTGCGAGTTCCATAAAGTCTCGCACATTCCATTTCTCTAACTTTAGAACCTCTTGCTTTGCCAAATAGGCGCGCGCATATATAGCAATGGCACCTATATGATGATGTGGAAGTACACAAAGGCTGCGTTCGACATTTTGCAGGCTGTGAAATTGCAAGCTTGCTTTGGCGGAGCTGAGAATGGCATTTTTCTTAATGGCGTAAAGCTTTTTCTTGCCGGAACTACCAGAGCTTGGCAGCAGAATGCAGGAATCTAATTCAAAATGTCTTTGTAAATGGTTGGCAGCTTCCTCGATATCTTTTATTTCCTTGTTGGAAAGGCGCGTGTTGTAGAAAAGAGAATTGCTCTGGTCTTGCCAATTTATTTTAGCTGCGTCCATTCTTCTTTCTCCAGCAAGGTATCAAATCCAAAACCATATCCCTCCGCGCCCAATATATATCTATCCTGTATGTGTAGAGCTTCCGTGTACGCATTGGACTCAAATAGGCTATGGCTAAAAATACCACAGGGCTCTAAATATTGCGGGTATTTTTGATAAAAAGAGGCGGCATAAAATAGCGCTTGGATTTGCCCTAGAGGGTGATCCATATTGGAAGTAAATATTACGCGTGACTGTCTTTCTAGTACCAAGCCTGCGCATGCTTCTTTAACAGGTTTCACTATAAAAATATAGCCATCGCCTTTTGGCTTCTCGCTATCGTAGGCAACGGCATAGGTAGTTTCACTACCTGGATCTTCAATATAATCTACTGCCAAACCTTCTAATAAACTTTCATCAAATTCTCTTCCGTTAAGATCGATACGGTGTCGGTAGTTTTTTAACTTCTTATGAAGCTGGCGAATTATGCTCGTATCTTTTGGCCACTTCCATTTGATGCAGGCGCCGCTAGGAATTTCGGCGATCCCGTCCAGCTCACCAATAGAATAATAATTGGGAACTTTCGGTAGGTTTTCCAAGAGATTGACTTTGTCCGCACGTGCTTGGGCATCTAGTTTGGCAAAGTAGCATGCCGATTGGGAGTAGGGGTGCTTGCATGCCCCCGAGATATCTAGCAGCAAATCCATCAGGCTTGGCTCTCCTAAGTGGGGCCAGGTTTGCAGCAAGCTATAACCCCAACCAGTCGCAAAGTGAATGCGTATTAGATAAGCCTTTATCACGCTGCTTTCACTATTTGTATACAAGGATTTTTGCGGGCTTAAAGCGTAGGGAGCATATTCTAGGTACATAAAAATGCTCCAGATTGTAAAATGATAAAAGCAATGTAGATCCCGGAGGATTTTGCTAGGTAACGGTTATAGATTTTGCTTGGAGGATTTAGCATAATTTCTTTTATCAAGGAAAAAGCCGGGATAACCAAAAGAAATGGCAGCAAATAAAAGGCACTCTTGCTTGTATAAAACCAATAAATTTGGAGTAAAAAGGCGGCTGTATAGAGAAATAATATTTCTCGGCGAACAAAGCTTTTGCCTAGCAAAACTGCCAAGGTGCGCTTATTTGCTTTTTTATCGCCATCGATATCTCGCAAATTGTTGATAGCAATCAGTACGGTACATAAAAATCCGCACTGACATGCCAGTACAAAAATATCCAACGAAAAGTCATGATGGTATAAAAAGTAGGTCCCTTTGGTTGCACCCAAACCAAAAAATAAAAAAACAAATACGTCTCCTAGGCCATAGTAAGCAAGCGGATAGGGACCACCTGTATACAAATAGGCAAGGCTAAGGGAAACAAGACCCAAAAAGAGTATTGGCATTCCCCCTGCCTGGATAAGAGGGATTGCCAAGATGACTGCGGCTATACAAAAAATAGATGCCAAAATATAGACTTGCTTTGCACTTAGCCATTGCATTTGGGTTGCACGCAAGGGGCCAAGTCGATCCTCGTTATCGACTCCTTTTTTATGGTCAATGGCATCATTGAATAGATTGCTAGCTATTTGTATGCAAAGGGCTGACAAAAGCGCAAATCCGCAGAGTTTTAAATTGGCGGGGTAAACATAAGCGGCGACTGCCAAAACGGGTAAGATGGCTGCACTGAGCGTTTTGGGTCTTAGAGCAAAAAAAATGTATTTAAGTTTCATCATCTGTCCAATGCCATTCATCCCTATTGGCTGTATAGTAAAAAGGAATTCGATGCGCCTGTCCAGGCAGTATATGGCAGGCATGCTGGCTTTGCTGCTGGATTTTATCAAGAATCGCGCAAAATTTACTGTCATGCTCTCCGGCAACAAAATATGTGTTTTTTGGTAGGCTTCTCAGATGTTGCCAATGATTTTCTTGCTGCGACAATCCCCATATTTGCAAAGCTTGAATCAATGCAGATCTATCACAGGGATAGGCCAATATATTGGCTTGCCCTTGAAATAGGGGCATAGCATTCCACTGCGCGAGAAATTCTTTTTCATCTAGAGTTTTTAATTGCTGAATCCAATGATCCTCCAAGTTTTTACGAGCGGCTCTGTCTTCTTCTGATAGTCCAGGTTGTACCGAAAAGAGAACCAATTTTTTTACTTTTTCTGGATGGTGAACGGCAAAATCCAAGGCCAATCGTGCCCCCATGGAATAACCATAGAGACTCACAGGAGAGCTAATTTGATGCAGTAAATAAGTTCGAAAGCTAGTAAAGTCACAGACCTCTTTCTTGGCAGCAATTTCCCAAAGGTTGGGGCATTGCGCTTGCGGGATTCCCATTGATGTCCAATCTTGCGGAGATCCTAGAAAGCCATGTAGAAATATTCTAGAACTTAAGGGACTCATATTCTTTCCAAAAATCATGACTTTGCTTAAGGCATGGTTGCAGTTCGAAGAAACAAGAGGTGTCTTGCCAAGTCAGCTCACGTGCATCCGATATTTTTTTATAGTTAAGATCGTGATAGGCAGCTAGATGAGCAAAAGACTTATTATGGGAATTGATGTAGTAGTTGCCCTCATACATGCGGGAAAAGATCTGTCCACCACGATTATTCATGCAAAGAATTTGATAATTTTTGTCTGTTTCTAAAAAGTGCAGGGCGCTTTCGGAATACATCATGGTTTGATCGCCAAGCAGGGCGATATTGATTTGATTGGCCGCAGCGCAAGCAATAAAAGATGCCACCTGCCCGTCAATGCCATTGGCCCCGCGATTGGCTTGTAACGAGTAAGACTGGGAGCCCGATTGAAAATGTTGCCAATAGCGAATGGGTAGGGAGTTACCCAAATATAAAAGACTATTGGCAGGCATGATTTTGCTCAAGTGCCAGTGCATGGCTGGCTCGGATAGGGGATATTTCTCAAGGATTTGCAGGCAATTTTCCTTATGCTGCGTAATACGTTGCAAAACTTCTTTTTGGCCCTCGATCTTTGGCATTTCGATATTCAAGCTGTTGTAAGACTGGGACTGCCTAGCCAAACCAGCAAAGGGATATTTCGTAAAGTTGTAAACGGGTATATGGGCATACTTTTTTTCGAGTCGACGCCAAATGGAGGAGACTGGTACTTTTCCTATTCGAAGGACAGCATCAAAGCGGCCCTCATCCATGAATCGATAAATCAAACGCTCTGGTCCAAATAGTCGATAGGGGTTCGTCTGACTAGAGCCAAGACCAGATAGAGCTTCCACTATATGAGGTACGTGGTGATTTTGCAAAAAACGCAATGCTTGCTGTTTTTCTGTTTCAGATTCGAGTTCACTCACAAGAACCAGTGGGAATTGGCAGTCCAATGAAATCGTCTTGCTATCAAAATGCTTTTCTGATTGGTAATTAGCAGGCTGAAAATAAAGTTTTTCCGTTAAAGGACTTTTTAAGGGTTCATCAAAGCATAAATTTATATGAATGGCTTTGTCCATTCCCATTTGCATGGATTCAATTTGTGAAGCATCATCAAGATCAAAACTGTCGGCATATTTTGCAAATAGATGGGCTTGTTCAATGCTTTGCGGTGAGCCGCTACCTCGGTAAGATTTCGGTCGATCCGCACTTATGATAACAAAGGGGCAATTTTGATAGTAAGCTTCAATTACGGCAGGGTAGGCTTCCGCCACAGCGCTGCCCGATGTGGTAACAATGGCGCAGAGTCTTTTGCCCGCATGACTGCGCTTATACGCGTAAAACGCAGCCTCCCTTTCCTCATGCATCACCTTGATATCGAAGCCCGTAGACTGCTTAAGCACCTCGATGATAGGGGCGTTGCGCGAGCCGGGTAGAATGCAAATCTCACTAAGTCCAAGACTTGCTAATTTTTCTAATACTTTTATTACCAATGCATGATTGTTCATATCTTATCTAATACCGCTTCTTGTTTGGCCAATATTTCCTGCCACTCCGAATTCAATTCGGATTCTTGTACGATACCACAGCCAGTAAAAAGATGTAATTGCTGTTCAAAAAATTGCAAGTTTCGAATGGCAACAATGGCTTTGCTATAGTCTTGTCTACGGTATAGTATTGGGCAGCCAAAAAAATGTCGATCCGTATCAGGATAGCGTTCTATCATAATGGGCAGGGCCTCACGAGGGTAGGTACCTAATGCCGGGCTTGGGTGCAGTAGGTGGACAAGTTCCTCCGAGGAGATTTCACTGCGCAATTGACACGTAATATTGGTGCTAAGATGCTCAAGATTACCGGCCTTAGTGGTCTTGGTATCGGCGATATCCACTTTACCTACTTGCTGCAAACGATTGGTTAAGTCCTTAACGACATAGGCATGTTCTTTTTGCTCTTTTGCATCTTGCAGCAAATCACTATTCTTATTTTGATGATTGGTCGCCGCCAGGGCGTGAGTGGATATGCTCTGTCCTTGCCTCTCAAAGAGTATTTCGGGGCTCTCACCGGCGATAAAATAATGGTTTTTAGGGTCCCAGAAGGCATAAAAATGCGCGCCGGAATAGTTCTTTAAAAATTTTGCCACCACATAGGAAAGGGAGTTTTCATAATCTACATTTTCTTGGCTGGAGCAAACCGCATAGGGAACAGCTTTTTCCATTTTCCCGCTTAGAATATTATTGTGAAAATAATGAAAGTCCTCTTCGAAGTGGGATTTTTTTGCCTTTTGCCAGTGGATAGATAGTGGGGATTCCGTAGGGAACGAGGTAAGCTCCTCAGCTCGAATTACTTGATAGTGATGCGCTTTTTTTGTGTTAAAGGAATACAAACTTAGGGCATGTTCAGTAAGGTCTTTGGCCTCTTGCAGACGCAAATAAAGAAATTTTTTGCCTGGCAGGCTTAGGATGGCACCTAAGCTATGAAAATCAATCATGTTTACCTGTATAATCTATGTGCAAGATGCATGCATCTTTCTTCTTTATAAACAGGATAAACCTTAACATAAATCATGACTTAAGCTACCTAAAAGAGTATAGGGTAATGGTATGACAGTTAAGCTTACAGAATACTTTCAAGATGCCAAGCAGCAGTTTTTGGTGGTGGCCGGGCCTTGCTCCATTGAATCAAGAGAGCAGCTCTTGGATACAGCCAAGGTGGTGGCAGATTCAGGCGCTACTTTATTGCGTGGAGGCATCTATAAGCTGCGCACATCCCCTGATAGTTTTCAGGGGCTGGGTGAGGATGCCTATCTATTAGTGAAAGAGGCAAAAGAAAAATTGGGTCTGCCATTTATTGCCGAGATTACAGATCCCAGGCAAATTCCCTTGTTTCAAGATTATGTCGATGTGATTCAGGTGGGATCGCGTAATATGTACAATTATGCGCTTTTAAAAGAGCTAAGCGAGCTCGATTTACCAGTGGTTTTAAAGCGGGGCTTTTCGGCCACACTGGATGAATGGATCAAGGCGGCAGACTATTTGCGTAGTGGTGGCAATGATAAAGTGATTTTGTGTGAGCGTGGGATTCGCGGCTTTGACAATAAAACTCGCAACGTATTGGATTTAGCAAGCGTAAGTTATTTAAAAAAATATAGCGATCATATTGTTATGGTGGACCCCTCCCACGCAACGGGAGATTCCAACTTGGTGGCAGATATGGCTAAGGCGGCAATTTTTGCAGGAGCTGATGGGATTATGGTGGAAATCCACCCAAATCCAGAGCAGGCACTTAGTGATGGGCCGCAAGCGCTAACTTTTCAGGCCTATGAAAAATTAATGCAAGAAATTAAAACTTTGCTTCCTTACGTGCAAAAAGAATTGGTGCGATCATGAATTATAGTGGCCCCGAGCGAGAAAAAATACGTTCCATGTTTGATGAAATTGCTGGCTCCTATGACAAAGCCAACGACGTGATGTCATTGGGTATTCACCATATATGGCGACAGAAATTAGTGAATTTCTCCGGTGCAGAATTGGGCCAGGATGTTTTGGATTGTGCCACGGGCACGGGCGATCTTGCCATAGCGTTTAAAAAAGCTGTGGGCCAGGGGCGAGTGGTCGGCACCGATTTTTCTAGCGGTATGTTGGAGCCAGCACCGAATAAGGCCAAAAAGCTAGGACTAGAGATTGAATTTTCTGTGGCGGATGTCATGGATCTACCTTTTGCAGAAAATGAATTTGATATTGCGAGTATATCCTTTGGCATTCGAAATGTGCAGGATCCGGTACAGGCTATGAGCGAGCTTGCACGTGTGGTAAAGCCCGGCGGCAAAGTGATGATTCTTGAGTTTGGACAACCGAAGATTCCTGTTTTTTCGCAAGCCTTTCAATTTTATTCAAAAAATGTATTGCCCAAAATAGGCGGCTGGCTATCGGGCAAAACTTCGGCTTATGAGTACCTGGAAAATTCCTCTGCCAAGTTTCCTTGCCGCGAAGATTTCTTGGCGATGGCGTCGAAGGCCTATCCCTTTGCAAAAATGCAATACATTCCCGTAAGCGGCGGCATTGCCTATATCTACAAACTTTCTCTATAGGTGTCCGCTACCTTTTTCGCAAATTCATGGGCATTTGGGCATGAGCGGTTGCCTTAACGTATTATATTGAGAATTATTGCAGAAATATTACAACCGAAGCCAAAATATCCGATACTAAAGTATGAGTTCGATTTCACGTTATAAGAAAAAAGGTGGCTTTATGCAGCTTCTACAATTGGTGGAAACCAGCGGGGTAGTGAAGCAGCAAAGGTTTTTGGAGCTACTGGAGGCTGAAGAGCCTGCCTGGGCAGAGGCCGTAAAGACTAAAATGCTTACCTTTGATAAAATCATTCAGGCAAGTGATGATGCCATTGTAGAAATCTTTAGTGATGTAAAAGATCTTAACCTAGCTGCGGTTTTTCATGGTATGGAGGAAGAGCCAAAAAACCGGATATTAAATTTGTTGCCAGGTCCAAAGCGAAAAAAAGTATTGGATCAAATGGAGATCATCCAACCCAATCAAAATGAAATTACCACTTCCATGGTGCAGGTTTTGGCAGAAATACGTGCGAAGATCGACAAAGATCGCTTTTTATTAGATCGAATTCATCCGGATCTTAAAATCGAGGACGACCTCGAAGACAAACTCTTAAATACTTACACTCCACCTAGCACTAGCAAATCTGCTGTAGAGACCGGGCCGGTAAACACTGGGAATGCCGATGCTGATGACGAAATTTATCGCTTGCGTAAAAAAATCAAAGATATGCAAAACGAAATGGACCGACTTAAGGTTCAAAATCACGATCTAAAGGCAAAATTAGAGCGTATTTTAAAATTGGCTTCCTAAGCTTTTTTCTTACTTGTCTTTTTCTTAGATGTTGCTTTTTTTCTAGTAGTTTTCTTTTTTGCGGTAGTTTTTTTGCTACTCGCTTTTTTGGTTGTTTTCTTTTTTGTAGAAGCTTTCTTTTTCGTTTTACGTTTGGTGGTCTTTTTCTTTCTTGTAGGCTTCTTGTTTTGTTTTAATTCTTTTTGAATGAAGTTTTCTAGGCGTTTTTGCAGTCGTTGCAATTCTTTTTTCTGTGAATCTACATACTTTTGCGCCTTTTTGATTTCATCATTGATGGTTTTATTTAGTAGTTTCTCGATTTCTGTTTTTTCTTTATAAAAGCGTTTTTTTAGTAGGTTGACATCTTTATCCACAATTTTGTTGAAATCTTTTTGTAAGTTATTGATGAGTTCGCGAACCTGCTCCTGCGCTTCATCTACACGCTCTAATTTAAGATAGGATTTTACATTTTGGCTTAAGTCGTTCCAAGATTTAAATATTTCGTTTTTCATCCTGCCTCCTGGCAACATTCTACAGGATGCCACTTGTACCTTGCAAGGTATTAATACTTAACGAAAGTAAATATGGCCCCACTCCTGCGTGCCTACAAGGGGACATTTGAATTTTTTTAGGCGTCTTTGAATGGTTTTGTGCGGGTGTCCGTACTTGCTCCTACGTGCGCTAACCAAACATTGCCTTAGTCCAGCTTGCAGACTACTTAGTAGAGCTTCGCTGTTGCTGGTTATGCTACCGTGATGAGATAGGATGTAGCGCTCCACCCTATCTTGCAATTTCTTGCGCCATATCTTCTCCTGCTTTTTTAAACTATCTCCAGGGATTAATAAGGAGCCCCATTGCAGTACTTTGGACTTTGCATTTTTGGATTTGCCATTTTCATTGCGGAAGATCGTAATATTATTTAATTCCATCGGTCTAGAATGGTGGCGCATTCTAAGTTTTTGTAAAAAGCGATAGTGATCCAAGTCCCAGTGGCTAATCCAGTGGTAGTGTCTTTGCCATCGACAAACTTCTTGCACTGCTTGCGGATAGCTTTCGCCGCCAACGTCGATATGTATGCAGCGCTGACTTTCTACCCTGGTCAGCCACTGTCCCTGTCCTACATCCCATAAAATCCAATAGGGGCGTACGTTATAGCCGAAATACTGGGGCCATAGTATTAGCAGGATTTGCGCGTAAAGTATAAGGCGATCAATATGTATAGCCATTGTAGGTGCTCCTGATTGGGTAAATGAAAGCCGTGTGATTTTGTTGGGGGGAAGATGCCATTAATAAAACATAATATTTCTAAGAGGCTGATCCAGATATAATCGACCCATGCACCAAGGAAGGGAAGTGCTTTGACTAAAAGTGATAATGGAAAGAGAAAGAGCCCTATGACAGGACTCAGAAAAATATTATTAATTAACGAAACGATCCCCATATTGCCAAAAAATAAAATGGGCATAATTAATAAAAAGATGATCCAGCATTGTTTTGTGTGTTGATGACTTAGGCTCAGGCCGATGGCAGCCAAAAGAGAGAGCTTTAACGAGATGGAGGAGGCCCATGAGGGAAACAGCATTAGGCAAAAGACTGTGGAGATGATGTACTGATAGAATTTGGGCATATGCAGAGCGTACTTTTCGCTGATAAGACTTGTTACAAACACGAAAAACGATCTTAGACTGGGGGCTTGCATTTGGCATACTAAGACATAGCTGGCAAGTATGGAGGTCTGCAAGACAGCAGAACGTAGCCGCATGCGACTCAAAATTTCTGCTAGAAAGACAAGGTGGGAGCCTGAAACCACAATCAAATGCAGTAGCCCACTTTGCTGAAAAATTTGTTTAAAATAGGGGCTTTTTATTTTGGAGCCACAGACAATGGCATCATAAAGCTCGGAATAATCCGATTCTGGTCCGAGATTCATACAGACTCCGTGTAGCTGCTGGCTTATTTCCATAAGAGCGTCCATGCTCCTGACTAATACAAATGTGGTGCCACTTGGAAAAGGTGGCCAGCTCTTGACCTGGACAAAGCATCCCATTAGCCTTTATATATGATCAAATGGCTTCTACCACTCTTATTGGCTCTTACCGCCGCTTGCGCCTCCAAGCCAGCATCGGATAAAACCAAACCCAATGACATTCTTATTAACGCAACTGCGGATTTGGAAGGCTGTAAGTTTTTAGGTGTAGTGGAAACCCGAGAGGTGAACCATTGGCAAGAAGATATGCGGCGAACTGCGGCGCTTTTGGGGGCTACACATATCCAATCCAGCGGGCCCAACTATGTCGGCTTCAACGAAGTGGTGAGCGGCTTTGCTTATAAGTGTAGGTAACTACTGCCAAGGGCCATTCCAGGTGTATATGGCAGGGCGAATATGATCAGTATCTTTATTTACCAGTTTTTCTAATGCTTCATACCTAGGGTCCAAAGTCTCAAATTCTCCGCGCTGTCGAAGCGCGCCTGCACTCAGCTCTGAGCCCTCGGGATAGAAATAAGGATCTAAGCCATCCCCTTTTGTGGTGGGTTTGCCAATATGACCCTTTAACTTACCATGAAAGGTATAAACCATCCCATCCATATAGTAGGCCATGATGACTTCCATGGTGGCTTTTTTGCCAATGAATTCTGGCAATCGATGAATGTTCCATTTTATTAACGGGCCAATTTCGGCTCCCTCAATGTGAAGACTTGTATCCTCAATAATGATCAGTTTTCCTTTTTCTCGAGCGCTAGTGGCTTTATGAACGGCCACCTCGAGGGAATTAGAATGAATTTCATCGATTTCCTCGTTGCGAAATTTTGCTTGGAGCTGTTTCGTTTTTAAAAAACGGCTAATGATTTGTTGTTTTTTTGTGTTGCTAGTAGAAAAGATGGTTTCCGTATCAAAGAATGGGCGAAAATCAAAAAGATTAACGCAAAAGTTTGCATGTGCTTGGCAGCTGATAACGAATATGATGCAGACTCTAAGAAACATATCTCCGCCCAAATTTAAAAATCAAATAAGCTTTTGCATTGTCCTACAATGTAAATGACTTTTCCCTTAAATGACCACTTGGCATTAATCGTATCACTTATATTCTTACTAATACTATCATTGTCTGTTGAAATTCTTTGCGAATACTCAGCATTTGCTAGCGCATCTTTGTAGCTTTTGTCGATGCTATCTAGGTTTTTGAGTGCTTCTTTTTGGCGGATCTCTACAATCTTTTTTTCAATCGTATTCAGTGCATCCAAATGTTCCATATATGCATGATGATTCTCGGCTGTCATGCGTTTGTCATGTTGGTGCACAAGATTGGAAATGCCGTATTGTAGAGTCAGCAAAGATCTACGAATGTTGAGTTTTTGAAGATCGCCCCATTGCGCAAAACGGCTTTCCTGAAAGCGTTGGTCCACTTCATGATAATGCTCTGAGGCAGTTATCAAGTGTTGGTTAAAAATAAAGTCCGCATAATAAAATCCATGTCCCTGATAGGGAACTCTCATTTTATTAAGAGCAAATTTCACTTTTTCATGGATGAGCATAAGGTAGGGGATTTGAAAGGCTTTTCCTGCTTCCCATTGTTTGCGAAGCTCCAAAGCTTCTTTGAAGCCATTTTTTTCTGCATACCAGATGTTTGCGCGTTCCACAAAAGGAATGGCCGACCATAATAGTACGTCATCAAGGCCTATATTTGTGCCTTCAATCAATCGGAAAGAGGCATCGGCCATGGCGGCAATCTTTAAACCAAATAGTGATAGATAGAAAAACTGGTGCTCCATGGAAAATCTGGGCAAATTGATTTCGGCTTCTACTTGGCTTAGAGGCTTTCCAATTCCGGGAATTTTCTCGACACTAGATTTCACCCCTTTTGGTAGGGAGAGCTTCGCAATATTTAGTATTCCCAAGTTTTTACCATGCTTATGTCGCATAAATGGTATGCGATAGATATGCGGTTTCATTAAGTTGTTGGCATAGTTAATGGCAATGTAGTTAAGGTGCGTAAACAATGCTCCTTGGTGGAAGGCAAATAAAGAAGAAAAGCCTTCTTTGGAGGCCCAATAAATGTAGGCAAAAGACATACTGTTAAACCAAGATTTGATTTGCACGCGATAATTATTTTTTGATACGCGCAACCAATTGCCATAAGTTTTTCCAAAGATTCCTAGAGTAACTCCGTAAATTACAGACAATGTGGCGATTTCAGGTCCACCCAAAAAGTAGGAGATAATCCCTTGCAGGCCACCAGCAGTAAGTCCCATATTTAAATCGGCCATGGTAGGACGTTCATAAATACCGCCCCAATAATGCTGCCACCATTCAAGGGACCTGGCAGTGGTTGGGCGTTTGTGCTTTTCTTTTTTAAATTGCCCATGGTCAATTTGAATCACAGTGGTATCGCGCCCGTTGATTTCACCATTCACTTTTGCAAGCTGCTGCATCCAGTATAGACTTTGCCTTTCTTCAGGGCTCATTTTCTCTATTTCAGCTTGTTTTTCGGGAGGGAAGTTGTCAGGGTGAGCGATGGCAGGCTTGTAATTATAGGATTTGTATTTCGCGAACATCACCTGGTTATGAATATAGAATTTGCGTTGTTTGATTAACTCTTTAATGGTTTGTTTTTCTTCTCGGCTAATGTCTTGACGCTGAAGTTGTTTCTCCAGGAATTCTATATTCATCTCCGGCGGAATAAAAATATAGTTGCGATTTGCACCAAAGTGCACAACTTTGGTGAAAATAACAGCATTTTTCCCCAGGCCAAAAGCATTTAACTCCGCCTTGCCTACGCCATCGATTGCAATGGATATTTTATTTTTGTATGCGCGAGAGGTGATCTGATCAATCACCTCGGATTCGCCATAGGTTTTGATTCTATCTTTAAATTCTTGGTGCAATTTTGTAAGCAGGCCCATAATCTCCACGCTGACCTGTACCGGCCCGGTGAAGAGGCGTTTGATGTACTCAGTTTCCTCCGTGCTCAAATCGCGCACATCTGTATTTTCATTTAATTGGTTCAATTTTAGGGATTGGATGTTTTTTTGAAAGTGGTCGAGAATTTCTTGAATGTATTCTGGGGATTGGGATTTATGAGATAGTACTTCAGGATTTTTTGTATCATCAAGCTCAAGGTGTCGATTTGCAAGCAGTGGGGGGCTGAGCAAGGTTAAACATATAAAATATGTTATAAATTTCCTGAATTTCAAAGATCCCATGACATAGTTTTAACTGTCAGCACGTCGTAAAATCGATAAAAACTTTCTAGGGGGAAATATTTATAGGGTCTGTAGCCTGACCAGGCAGTTAAATTCGTGATCCAAGCTACTTACAAATAATACGCTAATATTAGTAGGTAGACATGTCTGCTTTTAGCCACCATTTCTCGGTGTCGATTTTATTTTCATCAATGTAATTTTGTGGGTTTCCGTCAAATACAACAGCATTGGTTGGAGTTTCTTCGATTTTCATGGACGTAACGTAATAATCCTCTTTGAGCTCGTCTAAAAATGCCGCTAATTTGGCCTTGAATAAAACCGCTAGAATTTCGGTTGTGGGGTCCCCCGGTGTCACCAATAGGCGACCTTCTGGATTGTCTTCTCGTAAAAAGTTTAATAGTGGGTCTTTTGAGTTAACAAAAAATGCATGATCTACATGCTGGTCAATCCATGCATGCCACTTGGTTTTTAGTTCCTCAAAAGATTTGAGCATATTGGTAGCCGAATGCAATTCGGGCTTTTCCTTGCTGATGCAGGCTTCTACAAACCAGGAGTGACCATGTGGTTGGGCACACTTCGAGCTGCGATTGGCTTTTTCATAAAAACGATGTGCTGCCTCAAAACGTCGGCGAAAAATAATTTTCATGTACAAGCTTTTAGCAGAGCCGGGCTTGCCTGTCTATCTGCGGAAAAGGTAGCTGACACCTAAAAAGACACCTAAAAAAAAGCCCAGCTAAAAGCTGGGCTGCGGAAAAGGTAGCTGACACCTTTTGCCTTATTGGCAGAATGGTAGGTCAGGTTGGATTCCACAAATGATTTCACATAGTTGTGGATCACCTAGTGGACACTCTCCTGGAGGAGTAGGGCCTCCGCCGCCGCCATCATTGCCAGAGCTTTGGCCAACGATGAAATCCAGCGTTTCTAAGCTATTGCCCTCAGAATCCTTGGCGCTAATGCGGGCTTCTCCCTTTGCCTTAGCCGTAACTAGTCCTGTCTCGCTTACACTTAAGATGGCATCATCGGATGAAGCAAAGCTAACAGCGCCCTTAGCATTCATCACATCCAGTTGTACGGTTTCATTTAGATCCAAGGCTGCGGCCATGGGCACAACTAGCATTTTCTTCTTTTGCAAAGCTTCCACTGCAGCAGCAGCATCCACACGGCAGTTACAAGCGGTTTCGATATTTACTTTTGCGCCGGTGGCTTGCAGTAAGGCACGAGCTTGCGCACCAGTTAACTTAGGATCTACTGATTTTAATAGTCCTACGATACCGGAAACCAAGGGTGTTGCCATGGAGGTTCCTGACAAGTTGCCATATTTGTTACCTGGCAAAGTGCTCATAATATTTAAGCCTGGAGATGCTAGGTGAACCGTGCGCTTTCCATAGTTGGACCAGGAAGGCTTGCTGTCATTTACATCAGAGGCAGCTACGGAGATTGTATTAGCAAATCCAGCATTGGCAGGATAAACTTCTGTTTTGTCGTTGTTGCGCCCATCATTGGCTGCAGCAGCAACAAAAATTACGCCGGCTTTATCGGCTCTTTCCACAGCTTCTACCAAAGCTTTTGCGCGGCCACGATCAATGGTTGCGCCCCAAGAAGCGGAAATAATATGGGCACCATTTTCGATGGCATAATCGATGGATTTAATACCGCCCATCAAATCGCCAGAGCCATCAGCTCCTAAAAAGCGAATGGGTATGATGCTCACATTGGGTATAGCGCCAGCAATACCGCCATCAACTTGACCATTGCCTGCAATGGAGCCTGTACAGTGAGTGCCGTGTCCAGGGTTTCTGGCACCAGTCTCATCCATTGGGTCATTGTCATTGTCACGAAAGTCATAACCTTCGACCATATTTGTTGATAGCGACTCATGGCTATAATCTACGCCTGTATCGATAACTGCGATACGTACTTCTTTGGAACCCTTACCAGCCAGCTGCCAAGCCTTTTCTAAATTGACTTTTTGGTTGGCCCATTGCTCTTTAAGATTTTTTAGATCTGTAAGACTTAAGGGTTGTTTGGGCTTTCGGATTTCGAAGTTCTCTGTAACATATTCCACATTGGGATCTGCCATGATTTCCGCTAAAATCTCAGCCTTATTTTTTTCGGGTACATCTATTAATGTCAATTTACCCACAGGATGGCGGTCTTTTACCATGACGCCCAATGTGGCAAAGGTCGACTTTTTATAGATGTCCTTTTGTTTAACAATGTATTCGGCTGCATTTAATTGTAGGGCGAATACGACGAACGATAGAATAAGAAGAATTTTCTTCATGGAACCCCCCTCCTTGTGATTACCATGAAATTATTAACGCAATATTTACATGGATTGTAAAAGGAAAAACATGGTTTTTTTTGCAATTCGTTAGAGGAAATGCTTATTTTCGTCATATGAACGATGTTTTTCTTAAATTTTCCTACCACCCAGTGATCAAGCTGCCGCAACATTATGCAGTTTTTGACTTTTCTAATAGCACCAAGCAAGAAAAAAACGAATATAAGTATAAGGACACTGTATACGGAGTGGGAAAATACAATGAAAAGCGCCCAGGCATCTATACAGGCCCCCAATATGAAAAACAGAATCGCTTCATTCATATGGGCATTGATATTGCGGCGCCTGTGGGGGAGGCCGTCTACGCGTTTTTTGCCGGCCAGATCCATTCTTTTACATATAATGATGCGCCCTTGGATTATGGCTACACCTTGATTACGCAGCATGATCTTGCTGGTAAGACCTTATATGCCTTGCATGGACATTTATCAAAAAAGTCGCTGCAAAATAAAATTCCTGGGCAAAAGATTCAAGCTGGTGAGGTCATTGCTTATTTAGGCAATGAGAAAGAAAACGGCGGTTGGCCGCCGCATTTGCATTTTCAGTTGTCGTGGCTCGAGCCGCAAGACTGCGATATGCCAGGCGTAGTTAGTGAGGCCGATCACGCACAAGCACTTAAAACCTACCCAGATCCGCAATTGGTTTTAGGAAAACTTTACTGAAACATGAGTTCACAGCGCAGCTTTTGATAGCGCTGTTTTTTTTGCTCTACAAAATTATGAACATAAAGTCTGTCCAGTTTAGAAGAAAGTCTGCGAGCTGTTTTAGTGATGGACTTTAATTGCGAGTGGTAGCGAGCACTTTCTCCTAAAATTCCGCCACCATCACTTCCCAAATAAATTTTAAATCCGTAAGAGCGCAGTAGTGCCAGTTTTTTTAATAGATCAGAATTTGTTACATTGGTTAATAAGTGGTTGGATCTGTAGGCATAGTCAAAGGTGATTTCCATATTCAAACGCATCAGGGCGTTGTTGATCAGAAAGAGTTGAAAAATTTGACCTTCACTTAAAGTGGCGAAGTGACCAAAACGAATTTGCATTTTTGTTTCTAGCGGCTCGCTTTGTAGGCTTAAGCTATCGAGAAACGACCAAAGTGCGCGGTAAAAGCCACGACGTGATTCTGTTTCAAATGCATGAATTTTAAAGATCTCCGCGCCCGCAGAAGAAAGGCTTTCAAAGATCTGCATTAAACGGTTTTCTAGCAACACTATTTCTTTTAGACTCAAATCCTTGATGGCCCCATCAAGACTACCGGATAGGTCTATGCCGCCAGAATATTCGCGTCCTGTCATATTTGAGACTAAGTGCAATTTATTTTGAAACTTTTTTTCGGAGTCATTAAGGAGCTTTTTTCTCGGGTAGGAGTAAAGCACATTCACCTTTGCCCCTTGCTCCATAAAGTTGCGATAGATTTGTGGTGCGTGATTTTTAAAGAAAGTTGCTGAGGTGGAAAGTTCTACATAGCTTTTGTCCGCAATAGGTAGCTGCTTTAAGGTTTCTTGAATGGCAAGCTCTAAGAAACGATCAAAGTGTTTGCGGTCTTGCTTTAGTAGGCTTTTAAATAAATTTTTTCTTACTGCCTCGACAAAGCGGTAGTGTTCGGTGTCGAGAGATCCTTTATCTGTAAATTGAAAAAAACTACGGGTGTGAAGCTGATTTGGACCGCTTAGGAAGGTGACTACGTTTGGGGAAATGGCACTCTTGTTTGTTGCATAATAGTTTTCCGTCCAATCTTTTAAAGACAGGCCATAAGTTTCGCTATAGGCTGTTTTTAAAGCGTCATAGTGGAACCAAAGATAAAAATGCTCATGGTGATTGGCTGCCATAAGACTTCGAGAGAAACTGCAAACTAAAAGGCTAAGTATAAGTAATCTTTGCATGAACGGACATTCCCTTAGGCTGGATTTATGATGGGAATTGAATTCAATGTAAAGCGGCTCTTGGGGTAAAGGTATTCCTTACATGGCGTTAACCAGATATTATACACTTTGTTAGAGAAAGGTTAAATCACTAGGCTTTCTTTGCATCACAATAAATCTATGCTTAGCCTTCTTTAAGACGCCAGGGGAGGGAGTCGTGATTCATCTGTTATTTGTTTTTTTATCGTTAGCCTACAGTCAAAATTTAGTTTTTAGTGCGCTTGGGGATACGGGAATGGACAACTCGGGTCAGGCCATTGTGGCCGAGAACCTAAAACTAGTCTGTCAGCAAGAAAACTGTAATTTTGGTCTTATGCTGGGAGATATCATTTATAAAACCGGGCCCAAATCGGCCGAAGATGAGCAGTTTTACCACAAGTATGAAAAATATTATTCTGACTTAGATTTCCCCTTTTACTCTGTTTTAGGAAACCACGATTATGGCTTGCTAGCCCGCTCTTATAAAAAAGCCGACTATTACTTAGAGTATGCAAAGACCAATCCACAATTTCTTTTGCCTAATTTGTATTATTATTTTGAAGCAGGTGATGTGCTTTTTATTGCTTTGGATACCAATCGCATTATGAACGGTAAGCTTATTAAAGAGCAAGCAGCCATGATCAAACAAGCTTTGAAAAACTCGAGCGCTAAATGGGTGCTTGTATACGGGCATCATCCGTATTTATCTAATGGCCCACATGGAAATGCGGGGAGATATGAGGACCTACCTTTGCCGCCGGTACTTTCTGGCAAGCGAATTAAGAAATTCTTTGATCAGCATTTGTGCGGGAAAATGGATGTTTACTATTCGGGGCATGATCATAGCTTGCAAATACTGCCTGGCAATGAGGGTTGCGCTGCTGACTTTGTTGTCAGTGGGGCTGGGGCAGAGGCTTCTTCGTTGTTTGATCGCAATCCTGTTTATTTCATGGTAAAAGAAATAGGTTTTGTCTTAACAAAGGTCTACGATAATTATTTATCATTGGAAGTAAGGGGTATTGAGGGTAGTATCTTACATACCCATGAAATCACAAAAGATTGACACCGTATTTTTAGATCGCGCAACACTTGGCCCAAGTGATTTATCGCCTTTAGAAAAATTAGTAGGCAGCTTAAAAACCTACGAAATTACCGACGAAGAAGATGTCGCATCTCGCATCCGTAATGCAGAGGTTGTCATTACCAATAAGGTAAAGTTAAACGGTAAAAATTTGCTCAAAGCCAAGCGCTTAAAACTGATTTGCTTGGCGGCTACAGGTACCGACAATGTCGATTTGGATTATTGCCGCGAAGCAGGCATTCTTGTAAAAAATGTCAGTGCTTACTCTACTACTAGTGTAGCCCAGCATACTTTGAACCTACTTTTATCCTATGTGCATAATAACCATTATTTTTATCATTACACTTCTAGTAAAGAATGGTGTCGCTCGCCAATTTTCACGCATTTAGAAAAAACTTTTTTCGAAATTAATAACCAGTCATGGGGAATTATTGGTTTGGGAGCCATTGGGCAAAAAACGGCAAGCCTTGCGGAGGCCTTTGGTGCCTACATTTCTTATTTTACTTTTAGTGAACGTGAGTCCGAATACACAAAAATGTCTTTGGACTCACTTTTGGCTTCTTCAAAGATTATCTCGATTCATTGTAAGTATACAAAAGACTCTCATCATCTTTTAAATCGTAATAATTTGAAATATTGTGAGCACAAGCCGATCATTATCAATGTTGCAAGAGGTGCCACTGTGGATGAGTATGCCATGGCAGAGGCCTTGCGCTCGGGTAGGGTTGAGGCCTATTTAACGGATGTTTTAAGTCAAGAGCCGCCAGCTGAGGATCATCCCCTGCTGGCAGAAGATCTTCGTGATAGGGTGATTATGACTCCGCATATTGCATGGGCCTCGGAACAGGCAAGAATTCGTCTGCTAAACGGAATTATCAATAATATCAAGGAGGCAATTTGCTAATTCTCTTAATTAGTTTTTTTGCTTTTTCACAAGCACCGCAAACTTTACCGAAGTGGGAGCTAGGCTTGGGCTATTTTTATGGTGATATCCCTGATTATCCAGGCAGTGAGGACAACACGGTTCGTGCCTTCCCCATTCCCTATTTTATTTATCGCGGAGATATTGTTCGAGCCGACCGGGATGGCGGCTTGCGCACTCGCTTTTTGCGGGGCACTTATTATGAATTGGATTTTTCCTTCTCTGGAGGATTTCCCGCGGACTCGCAGGACAATGCCGCTCGCCAAGGGATGCCGGATTTGGATTGGCTCTTTGAATTGGGCACTCAACTTCGTGTCTATTTGTTTACCGAATCCTATTTAAGAATGCAGATGCGCTTGCCAGTACGTGCTGTTTTTTCTACAGATTTACGCGATACATCGCATGAGGGTTTTACTTTTTCTCCAGAGCTGCGCTGGGCTTTTCCAGGTTTTCCTTTTTCCAATCAAATTTTTAATTTCACTCTTACCCACGAAAATGCCACTTCCGAGTTGCACAGATATTTTTACAATGTTCCGCAAGAATATGTAAGTGCTGAGCGTCCGTTCTATTCCTCGGAGCGAGGGCATATTGGGGTGAGCTATGGACTAAGTCTAATTACAAGGTGGAAAAGTCTTGCTCTATTTACCGGCTTTCGCTTCACGGACTATAAAAAAGCAGAAAACCGCGATAGTCCCTTGCACACCACAGATTACAATCGATCCTATTTTGCCGGTATTATCTATAGCTTTTATCAATCCGATGCCCAGGGTAGTCGCTAGCTACAATGAAAACGGTGCGCTTATGGAGACAACAGCTCCCTTGTCTACTGCTTTGAAGTTTTGCTCTACTCCTGCAATGCTATACTTATCGTACTCGGCACTGTAGTACTCAAAGTTAATATCTATGATGGGCAAGAAGGTAAAGCCAATGCCGGCTTTAATGCCATCACCGTTTTCGAAGAGATATTCCCCTACACTTGGTAGATCGGCACTAAACTCAGACTCAAAGTAGCCAGCCCAGACGCGAATGGGTAATACAGGCATATCAATCCCTGCACTGATCCCTACACGTTGCACACTGCCATCAAGTTCTTGGTTGATAGCGCCTTCTGGCTCCCAACTAAGATCGCCGCCAATATAATCACCAGCAATAAAAATAGTATCAAGTATGGTAAGGCCCAAGCGGCCCCCAAAAACCCCGCCAATCGCTCCGGTGCCAAAGGTTCCAGAGGCGTTATCATACTCCACCTTGGTGGCGTTGTAACCCACAACGGGCTCGATTAATAAGCCTGCCTTTGCATGAGCTAGGAAGAAAAATATGCTAGAATATAAGAGTAATTTCATTGCGCCCCCTTTGGCATGATTATAGAAGTCCACCACTGCAATACAAGGTTTTACTGTGCTTGACTATAATCTAGGACATATCTAAGCTTATTTTGGGTTAATAAATAGGGGGGTGCTATGTCACTTTTTTTGATGATTGTTTCATCTTTTTTTGCCAATGCTCAAGATACCGCAGAGATATCCTATACGCATGTAGGCAATCGCTCGTTCTACGCTTGCAGCTACGCTGAAAAGAGAATGGAAAACTACTTACAAGCTATGGGCGCTGAGATCGTAAACTTGCGCTGCACAGGTGGTTTGCCAGATTTTAATACTTTGCGCGTTAGTGCAGAGATTGTAGTTCCTGGGCAAGGTGAAAGTGTAGAATGGGTACCGGTGGAGTTTATCGGAAATGAGGCCTGTGAATTCAATAACGGCATGATTAAAAAAGTTATGGAGCCTTTTCAGGTGCGTAATGTAGAGTCTAGAGAAAACTGCTGGTTCTCTGAGGGGCGTTATATGTATCGTTTTGAGGTAGCCAACTAGTTTGAGTCATAAAGAGGGCTTAGGCCCTCTTTTTACAAATGCATTCTTAACGCAAATATTTTGTTTTTTAGCCAAAAACTGGATACATTTCCTTATATGCCAGCAATTTACGAAGAGAAAATCAGAAAGCAAGGGATTAAAAGTCTACTGCGGGCAAGAAGCTTTCTCTATGTTCTCGAGTCTTTACCAATTAGCAAAACACAAAAGTATTTAGCCAAAGGCTATACGAGCTACAAACCAAGTTTCAAAGAAATTGACTTACTGAAACAAGAGGTGGAGGCTTTGATTGACAAAGACGCTGAAGGCTTTATGCAGAAGCATTTTCCGCCCAAGTCACTAAGGCCATCCAGTGCTTTTCGTCATTATCGTCGCTATATCAACATTCTTGTGGATAACGTTGCTGTCTCGTTAAGAAAAAGAAAAAGAGACGCGAAAAACTTTTCCAAAGACCAGGAGCAGCGTTTAGAAAAGTATCCTGATTATTATCGGCGAAATTTTCATTACCAAACGGATGGCTACCTTAGTGATGCCTCAGCTGAAAAGTACGAGCATCAAGTAGAAATACTATTTAAAGGTACGGCCGATCCCATGCGGCGACGTATGGTAAGTTTGTTTAAAGAAAACAACTTATCTTTAGGAAAAAAGGCATTGGAGCTTGGAGCCGGAGTTGGATCCAACACTCTTTTTATGGCATACGCTTTTGGCGAAACGGAAATAACTTGTCTAGATTTAAGCGAGAGCTATTTGCAAAAAGCTAAGAGCAATTTGCGCGACTTTTCAAATATCAATTTTTACCGCGGGGAGGCCGAGAATTTGGGTTTTAAGGATGCCTCCTACGATTCTGTGTTTTCCACCTTTTTATTTCATGAATTACCCTTAGAAGTAAGAGTGGCTGTTCTTGATGAAGCCCACCGCGTTTTAAAGCCTGGCGGATTGATTGCCATTGCTGATTCCATTCAATTGGGCGACATAGAATCATTGGATTGGGCAATAAAGGATTTTCCTAAAAACTTTCATGAACCTTTTTATACGAACTATATAAAGACCGCAATGGAAGGCTTATTAGAGTCGGCGGGCTTTGAAATCTTATATGTAGATAAGACTTTTTTAACTAAAACCATTCTTGCAAAAAAGATTTAAGACTCCGCTTTAAAGCCGCCTTCAACGCCTTTTGTTGCAATACTTACGGCATTGTGTGGGTGAAGACTTTCAAGGTGTTCCACTTTTAACCAAAAATCGTCTACCTGCGGAATTTCGCTCAATTCTTGCTTAGCTCTGCGGGCGGCATCCTCGCAAAACATAAGGTTGGCTGCGTTTAAGCGCGCGAACTCCTGCTCATCCTCTCGTTTTACAGCAGTTTGTACTGGTGTTGAAAGAGCTGCCTCCATGCGATCAATGAATACTTCTATATCAAAATCTTGAATCCCAGTTTGGAAGCGAATCTTTGCTTGCATAAGACTTCTTTGACTGTGCGGTGTTGCCGCCATATTTTTTTCTTCACCCAGCCATTGGTGTACAGTCTCTTTATCGATAGGTGTGCTGGAAAAACTTTTGTCAAAGTGCTCTTGCAGGGCTTGCCTGGACAGAGCCGCTGAGCATGGGCATGTACTTGAGTACATAATTTCAAAATGCAATTGTACATGGAAGCCCTTAGAGTTTTGTTTTGCTTCGATTACCACGGGGTAGGAGCGCCAACCAGCAAAATCACTGAGTAGAGCAGATCTTAATGTGAGATAATCAAATTTTAAACGAATAAAGGCCTCATCACTAAGGTCTTTATGACTTTCAATAAAACTGGAAAGTAGATTCTTAAGCAGTTGTAAATCAAAGGTGTTTTTCTCAAAGCTTTCTTGCGCCTTTAAAAACAGCCGCGACATATGAATGCCTTTGGCTTCGGGATCGATTAAGTTAACAAATAGGTCGGCCTTGGCGGCCACACGAAAATCCTTACCATCTGTAGATAGAATCAGGGGGATTTGCACATCGGTCATACCAACACGATCTAGGGTGCCATAGTTTTCACTCTTGGTTTGGTGAGCAATGTCGGGCATGGTGGCTTTGTTGATTTTATTCGGCTCTAACATAGAGCATTATTTGTAACGTATATCGACGCCAAAGCCAAAAGAATTTTACTGAAATATGAATTCTGCCAACAAGGTATAACGATTATAAAATGATAGAGAAAACAATGATTTATAGATTAGGCAAGTCGCTACTTTACCCATATTCGATGTAGGGTGTTGGCATCATCGTTACCAGCGTAGTCGTCACACTCCCAACGGTTACCATTGCCCTTGATACCCCAATGGTAGCTGCCGCCATCGTAAAAGGGAAAGTTGGTCATTGCCAAATTTCCTCGATTGTTAAAGTTACCATCAAGTGGGCCAGGTATATTGGCTGTATGCCCTGCTAGAGCTGTGAAATTGTTGTTTAAATCGCTATTGCTACATTGTCCGTTACCGCTATTGAAGTAGGAGCCGCAGGCGGAGCTGCTAATTTTAAAGTGAACCACACGGGCGTGTTCATCTGTGCGACAATAAAAGCGCATATCAGAGTAACTAATATTGTTTAAGAGTGATGGCGCCGCATGTCCCCAGCTGTTTGCTAGACCCGATTCATCCGTCCCTAATGTCGAGGAGGTAATTCTTGGTAAGCTATTGGTCATTGCTACAGGATCGGGGTTTGTATTTCCTTGGTGTAGATAGTTAAGCACAAGTGTCCAGCCACCCCCATCGCTTGTCATATCACAATAGACCGACATGGGAGGCAGGGCTCCGGGGCCATCTGGATCAATAGTGTATATTCCGTCGGTAGTTTCTCCTGCATTTCGGTGCTCCAGACAGGAAGTTAGATGCGCATAAATATCTTTTTCTGCATTAAAATTATTGCTCACATCCGCTGCGCTTCCTGAATCATAAAAGCGAAAAGAGGCAATTTCACCTTGCCAGGCCTCACTCCCATTACTACGCGCTCCCATAAATGCGTCCTGCGTAGCACCGGTAAAAGCACCCAAAGGTGTAAATTCGCACTCTTTACTACCATTAACAAAGAACTCTGCCGTAGAGCCATCATATAAGCCAGCAATATGTGACCAACCATTGGTGGTAATACTTGTGCTACATCCTCCACCAACAGATTGATATTGAGCGGAAATATCTGCTGCGCTTAGGTTAGTAGTGAAAATGGCCACTTCATCAAAGTCGTAGACGGGTTGCCCACCGCTTTGATAATTACCAATAGCATAAATGTCCGTAGTGGATACGTTCGGGGTTGAGCCAACAAAGGAGCCATTCACATAAAAACTGGTGGTCCCCGCATTCGCAACAGCAGCAAAATGATGCCACCCAGCCGCAAGACTATCGGCATCAAATCCTGAACTATGAAAACTACCAACATAGGAGCCAAGTAAGTTGGTATTGCGCTCAAAAATAATTTGATGATCGCCGCCTTGTCCACGGGTCAGGGTCTTCCAAGCATTATTAGAGGGGAGGGGCATTTTTACCCAAGCAGAAATAGTCCAAGACCCGCCAATATTAATATTGGGACTTATTCGAAAGTGACCATTATTTGTAGTGCGAAAAGAATTACTGCCAGCAAAGGCTCCGCTTTCGCCAAGACTTACATTGCCAGCATTTTGAATGGTGGCATTATTGCCATTACCTGTGGAGTCGGCAACAGCGGTGCCAGAAGTTTCTTCCAATCTATAATAGGCCTCAGGGCTTTGGGATAAAATGGTTGCTTGATAGGAACCAGAGCCTCCGACAAAAAAACCAGTTTGCCCGGTACTTAACTGATAGAAGGACCAACCATTTTCAGAATTATTTTTGCCGCCATTTCCAATAATGAATGCATCGGTGGTCTGGTTGGTTGGTTTGATCCATGCCGTAATCATGGCATTGCTTTCGGTGTTCAATACATTACCAAAATCAATACGGTCAGCATTGGCTCCGCTATTCCCATCAAATGTTAAGCTAAAAGGATTTGTTTTCCATGTACCATCCCCACTCCAACCACTAGTCCATGTGCCGCTAGCTAGTGAGCCATCCAGTGCAGTGCCACCAAATAATAGGTTTTGCCATGTTGTATCTAAGGGGCTGTTTTCTCCCGCCATGCCTTGATAGGCAAAGGCAGCCTGGTAGTCAGCAAGTAGGCTAGCATCTTGTTTGTATAAGGCTCGAACATTTACGCCAAAGATCTCCGTATCTGTAGAAGCGCCATCGGTACCGCTAATTTGAATTTCAAAGCTGTGGGCCGCATAGCTAGCTGGGGGAGTCCAAGAGAAAATGCCGTTGTTTGCGAAGCCAGGATCTAAAGTCATTCCACTTAGGCCAGAGCAATTGCTTCCAGCGGAAACGGCATTGTCTATATTGGTGTCGTAGGTACAGGTATAGGTCATGTCAGTATCACTATTCGCATCAGAGACATTGCCCACGTCCACGTTAAGTGTTTCTCCAACATCAAGTGCGCCATCACTAGCTATGAATAATCGATCATTGATCGTTGTTAATACAGGTAGGGGGTCTGTGGTAGCAGACTCTGTTTTTGTATTGGTGTCATGGTTACCAAAGAAATCCACCGCGCGAACAAGAAAGTCATAGCTAGTATTTGGGGTGAGGCCCGTAACTACAACGCTGGTGGAATTTTGCGCAGAAGAACCAAGATATTGTAAGCTACCACCATTATCAATAAAGTAAACGTAGCCGCTTTCATTGGAAATATCTGTCCAGTTCAAGCGTACGGATGTGCTACGAATTTGGTCTATAGAATCAATGCCAGGAAAGCTCACTGGTGATGCGCCTGTACCAGTAAGACCCATGGTGGATTTGTAGGTATTGGTATAATAGGTGTAGTTGACAATAACGGTAGTTCCGAGTTCGCCATTGGTTGCTGGTTCGAAACGGACATTGATATCACAAGAAGCGCCAGCCGGGATGATGCCACTACAGGTTGTGGATGAAATACTGAAATGGGCATTGTTGCCATCGACCGCTGAAATACTCAAAGCTTGGTCGCTGACGTTTGTTGCTATAATTTTTTTTACCGCATTATCGGAGTTAGAGGCTACCGGTCCATAATCATATACATTAGGGGTAAAATCAAAGGCGGAATCACCAATTGTATTGCCATTGGTATTGCCAAATAGCTCGTCCACTTTCTCACCATCTGAGCATGCTAGCAAAGACACTAAAAGTAGAGGGTATAAAATATGTCGACTCAGATAAGATCTCACATAATAATTATCGGTCTATCTAGTGAATATTTAAATGCTTTTCTTACTTTGAGACAGGCGTAAAGAAAATGCCTGAGGATGTTTTATATTGGTACAATTTTATGACCGCAAGGATATCTCTAAAGCTTGTTGCGCTAGAAAAAAGCCCATGCTGCCAGTAAGAAAGCTAGCCGTGCCAAAGCCAGTCTCACAATCCAGCTGACCTTGCGGTCTTTCACATGCGTTAGGAAGCTGGGGCAGCTCTTCCGAATATACACAAGGAATATGAAATTTCTTATCCCCTCGAGGAAAGTTGTAGTCCCTACGAAGTTTCTTTCTTAATTTTTGTAGAAGTGGGTCGTTTATGGTTTTTGATAGGTCGCCAACGTTTAGTTTACACGGATCTTTTTTACCGCCAGCACCGCCAGAGACCACCAGTTTTTTTTCATATTTGCGGCATTCATTTATTAGTAGGCATTTTGCCGACAAGCTATCTATGGCATCAATAATGATGTCCGACTGCTGTAAAATAGAATCACTATTATCCTGGGAATAAAAATCTTCGATAAGATTCACCTCAATATTTGCATGGATGTTGGTAAAGCGTTCTTGTAAGGTCTTGATTTTGGATGCTCCAATGTGCTTGTCGAGCGCGTGCACTTGCCGATTGAAGTTGGATATACAGATTTCATCATAGTCTACGAGTGTAAGTTTTTTTATGCCTGATCGCACTAGCGCTTCAGCCGCCCAAGAGCCAACACCGCCAAGACCAATGACGGTAAAGCGTTGTGATTGAAAATGCAAAAGAGCGTCTTTGCCATAAAGACGCTCAATGCCTGAAAACTTTATTTCATCTGACATAGGTTCTTTTTAAACCTATTTTTTTACTAAATGCAAATGCTTAAAAAAGTCTGGAGTCCTCAATTCCACTAAAAGAACCAATCGGAATAACCGTGTCCTGGGAATCAAGATTTACGATATTCAAATTTACTTCACCATTCCACTGATCATATTGGGCCATGTCGTAGGAGTCGTTAAGATAGTAGTTCATCATAGAATTAGATAATACAGAAGTATAGTACTGTCTATCAGCAAAGTAGTAGTAGCTGTTGAATTCTTCGGTTTCGTCATTAGGAGCGTTGTAATAGTTAAAGGTTTCTCCTTTTAGACCTCGAAAGGTTAATTGGATACCATTGTTAGAAGCATCATATGCAACGATATCTAAAACCATTTTTGGCTGTCCGTTAAAATTAACGCCATTATCATCTGTGTATGTATTAAAACGATCGGTATAATCCAATGAAATCACAGCATCAATCCGTTGTATTTGTGCGTCTGATTCGATGTTAAAGTGGTGGCCATAGTTTTTAATAAAATTAGCTAAACCCTGTAAATCAGCTCGACTAGTGTTAAGTGCAATGGGTGGGTTTACACCTTTGTGTGATTGCATGATATTCATTTGTTGCTCTTCTGGGGTGTTGCCGACACTAATTACCTGGCGTCCGCTTGTAGAGTTTGTCGGGCTCAAGGTCTTCATCTCACCGCAGGCGACTAGAACGCCGAAGGCGATGCTAAGAGTGCTTAAAAACATAAATTTATTCATTATTTTCTCCATCATATATTTTCTCCTTTTTATGGTACGTATATAGATAGAGCGAAATCTATGCCGGCTCAGAAGGAATTTAGGGCTTACTGGGGGTCTTGGCTGTGCCTTATAGGGGCATAGGTGACGATTTTTGGCTATTTTACCAGGTGCTAAGTTATGGGATTAAGGCTGTTTATCTGTCTTAGCGGCGTCTTTTTCGAGCTTTTCTAGAATGTCCAGTATTAGGTCCGCCTCTTTATAGTCATTGTAGTCAAAATATCTGGTTTTTTCGTGACGAAAACCACTCAATTCTAATAGTTTTTTGTAGCAAGTGTTAATGTGCTTTTGTAGTTCCAACTGGTGCTTCATGTTTTCATGGCGCTGTTTTAGGCTATACTGGTCTATCAAGTATTCCTCCAAGTCACCTAAGCTAAAGGGTTTTTCGATAAACGCATCTACATGGGAGTTCAATGCTTTGATGACATCTGGCTTTTCAGCAAAGCCGCTGATCATAATTATGGGGAGGTCCTGGTACTTTTGTCTTAATTTCTTTACGATTTCATGGCCGTTCATTTTTGGCATGCGAATATCACAAACCACTACATCTGCTTGTGCCCTTTCTTCATAGTTTTTTAACAAGTTTTCGGGCTTGTCATAGCATGTGACCTCAAAGGTATCAGATAAATAGTCTTGCAGCGAATCTAACAATTCTTGCTCATCATCTAGAATGTCCACTTTTATCCGATTTTGACTTGTTATTTTTTCCATTGGCTGTATAAATAAAAAAGGTTTACGATGTTGTAAAGGAAAATATTTTGGCCGATAAACATTATTTTTTCAATCGTTCCAACTCTATGCTTATTAACAATATGGCTAGAATTATATCTCATGAAGTGAACAATCCTTTATCCATTATTTCCATGGCTGCCGAAGTTTTGTATCAAGATTTATGTCAACGGTCTGAAGACGTTAAAGAGCTTGATAAGGCTGATCGTACCATCTCCAGAATACGCACGCAATTGATTCGCATCCGAGAAATTATGGCAACATTGAATTTACTCGGAAAGGGTGATTATAGTTTTAATCAAGAGAGTCTTTCTGTTAATGAATTTTTAAGAGAGTGTATAGACTATGTAAGCGGTGAGATACGTAACAACAATACTAGTATTGACTTTGTTTTCTCTGCTGACTTTCATTTACTCACATATAAAATTCTTGTGCAGCAAGCTTTTTTAAATATCCTACGCAATGCTATTGAAGCTGTTGCTGACTTGAAAGAGCCCAAAATACAAATTGATATTGAGCAAGGTCCAGAAAGTATATCTTTTATTATTGCTAATAACGGGCCTCCGGTTGAACAAGCAGCTCTGGATAAGCTTTTTGTGCCTGGAGAAAGTACGAAGGGGGATTTACGTGGTTATGGCTTGGCCGCCAGCAAAGATTTTTTAAGTTTCTGCGGGGCAAAGCTAGAGTATAGGTGGGATGCGCCTTGGGTAAAGTTTGTTGTTACCTTTCCATTAGAGCAGATTAGTTTTCATCAAAATCAAAATCGGGAATCTTGCTAAAGGCTATACGATTTTTCGCAGCGGCAATGGCATCGTGGCTAGCAGCAAAGTACAAAATGTTTTTACCAAATTTGCGATTGATTTTGTCCATAGCATGGGAGAGCTCCTCTCTTTTTTTGCGATCAAAGAAGGAAGCGTTTTTTTCGTCCTCATAAATTAGGTGCGTTAAAACTAGGGATACTTTTTTGGGATTGCCATTTGGTTTTTTGTTCCATAGTTGATTTAAATTTTGAATCAAACTTAAACTATCTTGGGTTTCATGTATTGCTAGCTCACTTTTCCAACGCCCACCATTTTCAAAACGCAAAGCTAGGTGCAGATGCCGCGTCCAAGCTCTGGTCTCGCGCAGACGAAAGGCGGCCTTTTGTAAAAGGCGAACGGCAATTTTGTAAGCCCCTTCTGGGCTACGAAATTCAGGTGCGAGTACATGGGACTGTCCCACGCTTTTGGCTCGGGGAGTATAGGGAGTTTCCACCTCCACGCCGCGTAGGTTGTGATAGAAACGTTCACCCACAATTCCGCCCCAAATTTGGCGCAAAGAATGCAAGTCTTGTTGGTATAGTTCCTTGGTGGTTTGAATGCCCTGTAAATTGAGCCGGTGAAGCATGCGGCTGCCAATACCGGGAAAGTCTTCTAATTTTAGTCGGTAAAGTTTTTCTGGGATATCCGATTTTAAAATATAGCTTAGTCCGTTGGGCTTTTGCATGTCCGAGGCAACTTTAGCGAGAAATCGATTGGTAGAAATGCCAATGGAGCATTTTAGTTGGTTACCTAGATTTAAAATGCTACCGCGAATTTCATGTGCAAGCTTTATCGCGTTTTCTAACTTTTGATCTCGGCCGCCAAGCTTTAGCACGCACTCATCAATGGATAGGATTTGTTGAATCGGGTGACAGGCTTCAATGGCAGCCATGATTTTTTCGTGATACTCCACGTAATGTCGGTGATTGGCCAAGCGAAATGCAATATTAGGGCAGAGCCGCTTGGCTTCTTTGACCAATGTGCCGGTTTTGATGCCGTAGGCCTTGGCCTCGTAGCTGGCGGCGATGCAAGAGGTGTAGTCACTAGGGGTGGGAATGACCGCTACGGGGCGGCTTCTTAGCTCTGGATGTAGTTGCTGTTCTACTGCAGCAAAATAGGAGTTGAGATCGACAAATAAATAACATACGCTGAACATACGCTTTAGTATGAGGCCTTGGAGTTTTATTGGCAAGTTCAAACTGCTCCCGATTGATGTTGTTGGTTTTGAGAAAAATCTAGTGATTTCATTTGTTTGTCAGGTTTTTTAGGGGGAATCTGAAGAGCTTGCTAAAAAAGTGTTCTGCTATGAATACTTACAAAGATCTAGCAACAATAAAAGGGAGCAGTTTAAAAGGCCTTGCCGTTAATTCTAGCCCGCCGTTACCATAGGGTATGTCGCGCCTAGAGCATATACATACACAAGAGGCCATACGTAAACGCCTCAGCAAGCAGGTGGATCGCTCCTATATGCGTGACTTTATATATGGCTCCATTGATGGAATTGTGACCACTTTTGCCATTGTGGCCGGGGCGGCCGGTGCTGGCCTTTCCCACCAGATTATCTTTGTCATGGGCTGCGCCAACCTTTTAGCAGACGCATTCAGTATGGCTGTAAGTAATTACGAGGGCACAAAGGCCGAAAAAGAACATGCCGAGCGCTTAAAGAAAATGGAAGAAGAGCGTATTGCGGAGGTGCCCGAGGGCGAGCGCTTAGAGATCAAAGAAATATTTAGGCAAAAAGGATTTCAAGGAGAAAAGCTAGAGGAACTGGTGAACATCATTACCTCTAATAAGCAAGTTTGGATAGAGGTAATGCTAACAGAGGAGCATGGAGTGAATTTATATTACGGCAGTCCACTTAAAGCCGCTTTGATGACTTTTCTTGCGTTTTGCATGCTTGGTATATTGCCTATCTTTCCTTATCTGGTCTCCATGCTCACAGGCTATGACCAGCATCTATTTATAGTCAGCTCCATGCTTACTGCTTTAGGCTTTTTTACCATTGGCGCGGTAAAGGGAAAATTGGTGAAGCGTTTTTGGTTGTTTGCCGGCTTTACCACGTTTCTTATGGGCTCGGCCGCTGCGGGCATTTCTTATTTTGTTGGTTATATCTTGGCGAAGCTAACGGGTTTGTAATTATTGCAGATTGCCTGGTGTTTTTGTTAAAACTAACTAATATAGCTACAATATGCGGGGAATCATAATTGGGTTACTATTAAGCATACTTCAGACAAAGATCGCCACGGCGAATTCTTGCCGGGATCTAATTGCAGACAATGTTCGCGAGGTGGTTCGTTCCTACTCTTCCATGGAAACCATACCAGATATTGTTTTTCAAAAAGCCATACGGCATTTAGAAAATAGGGCATGGTTATTTTCTAGCGATCGAGAGGCACTAAGATACTTGGTGAAAAAGGAAAGTGGTAAGTCCACCTTTCAACAAACTTACCGCTATATTGATGTGGAGGTAAGTGCAGGTCCTGTAAAACGTGTGGCCAATGATTCCATGGACAAAGTATTTAGCTCTAGTACAAAGCTACGTATTTACGGCAAGGTCCAGGCCCATATAGAATTGTTGCAAGTTGTGGTGAATGTTTTTGGCGAACCGCGAGTGAATTTTATCGATAGCGGTATGCTAGGGGCTCAAAAAATCGCAAAGGATGCTCCTATTCAATATTTTGAAGCTAGAAATAAAACACAATACCGCGATAACGAGGGCATGGATATTTTTCGTGACCCCAGCGTGTCTTTTCTCCCCCTCTAACAATGCATTAAAACGCAATAAAAAGTAATAGAGCCGCATTTTGACCATGTTCCTGTAAATATTTCATGTTTTAAGGCTGATTTAGCCGTTATCAGGCCTTAGACGTTGGCCCCCTCCTTGCTCAATAGATGGGCGAGGAGTTCTTATGAAAGCAATTTTAATATTTTTAATCGGCCTTCTTTTATCCGGAAATCTTTATGCCAATAAGTTTTTTGGTAAAGAGCACGCACAAAAAAAACAAGAAATAAGATATTACCAAAAGCAAAGTTTTATCTGTATTCGTGATTTGTTAGAGGTGAATGGCAAGCAGGTGCGTCCCCTAGCTGCGGAACTTCTTGGTGATTTGCAAACAGCAGGAAGAGATCCTGAGGCTCTAGAGAATGTTTTAAATGACTGTAACTACTATTTTAATTCTTTAGATTTAAGAGCGAACTTTGCTTATGATTCTAAATATGATCCCATTATGGATGATCTTTTGGATAATTCTTTTAGCTGTAGGAGCAACGGTTTGGAGTTTTTGCTACAGGCAGGCATACCAGTAACTATTGGGGCAAATTTCACAATTGGTTCGTGCCAAGCTCCTAGTGGCCGTAAGTTTTCGATAAATTCTATCGGTGGGTCTGCAGGTATCGGTGTTGGTGCCTATATAGGTGGCCGCACAGATGAGTTTGCAATGACCATGTTAGAAGTTGAAGAGGGAGTATCTAAAATGCAGCATTACTATGGCGGAAAGGCGGCCTTTATTATTGGCGGTAGTTTTGAAAAAAACTCCAGCCAAGGTCAGTCAAAAGGCATAGGTTTTGGTGGAGTTCTTTCGGCTAACATAACGACAACATTGCCCATCGAAATTGGTGATTTGGACAATGACTTTTCAGACTTAAAAGACAAACTAGATCTCTAAGTTTTAGACAGAAAGTGAAATATTTATCTCGCTTTTTAGGTTTATGGCGGATTTCCCCTTATCTGCTATAATGCTAGCGAGTAATAGGAGAAAATATGAAGTCTTTGATAGTTTTGTTTGCAGCGCTTTTGGCTTTCAATGCCAATGCTGGAGATGTCTACACGACAGATGCAGAAATTGATTTTGTTAGCCCCTTTGGCTCGCTTGTAAAATCATTTGATGTAGAATTATTGGAATATAACAACGGACGCCATGAAGCAAGTTTGAAGCTTGATGGGGAGTACATCCTAGCAAGAGCTAAGTCGATCGGAACCAGTGATGATAAGAGCAGTCTGCTGGTTAGTGCTCCATTGCGCGAGGATCTAATCATGGAGCCTGAACCATGTGAAAGACTCGAGCGAGTTCAATACCGTGCGATTTTGAAAATTCAAGATTATGCTGATCCCCATATCAGGAATAAAAAAATTAGTGTTGAGCGCTTGCAGGCGGATTATTACTATGATCCTGACGTATGCGACCCCTTAACAGGTGTAAGAGAAAGAACCGCAGTTTATTATAAAGAAAAGTAAAATGGTTGCGGGAGCCGGATTTGCTTCGGGCTATCCTGCCCTCGCCCTGACGGGCTCTTCCAGAGCTCAAAAATACCCTCCTGGTATTTTTGTGAACCAATGACAGAATTGAGCCTTGTAAAAATCATATCCAGAAACGAAAAAAACCAAATTACATTACCACAAGTGGCAATCTAGTTTCGGTTGTTCTCGGTTCATGGTGGGATGCTAGGCGTTAAAGTTTAAACAAAGGAATCCATTAAAATCTCTATTTTTCTTAAGATTTA